>Ga0116231_10004590_pt1 | contig 27830 bp, 13 predicted proteins | sample S1TSphgellanicum_2_FD_89695 | JGI IMG/M metagenome (GOLD analysis project Ga0116231, IMG submission 89695) | Host-associated microbial communities from peat moss isolated from Minnesota, USA - S1T2_Fd - Sphagnum magellanicum MG | ecosystem: Host-associated > Plants > Peat moss > Unclassified... | reverse complement strand
TTGGTGACCCCCTGGCTAATTGCCAAGGTTTTTTTTTTCAAAATGTTTTGGTTATGTTTTTTGGTTTTTTAAAAAAAAATTTTTTTTCAAAAACCCTTGGGCCCCCCCCCCCCCCTGCCCCAGTCCTTTGCATCTCCCACTCTAGTTCTTTACCTCGTTGACCCCCCCCTCGCCCGGTCCTTCGCATTTCTCACTCCGGTTCTTTAACCCATTGAGCCACCTCGCCCGGTCCTTCGCATTTCTCACTCTGGTTCTTTAACCTGTCAATCCCCCCCCGGCCGGTCCTTCACATTTCTCACTCTGGTTCTTTAACCCGTCAATCCCCCCTACCCGGTCCTTCACATTTCCCACTCCACTTCTTTAACCTTTCGGTTCCAATTCTTGAGGACCTAACAAGAACAAAAGAACCATCAGTTCCTTTCATTTCAACAACCTTGCCGAGCTGATGGTTTTGTGGAAGAACTATCACTTCGTTGGCTGGTTCTTTGACTTTGTGATTGTTTTGAGGCTCATAACTATGTACCAAGATTACCTTAACTGTCCGTGGTCACTATTCATGTGGATCCCCTCGGCCTGCCCCTCTCCTGTGCCCAGCCCGCCCGTGTTTGCCCACCCTCATTCAGAATCTGTTGCCATCGTCACAGACAGACAGAGACCAAGTGAATTAATATATATGATAGGAATACAAAGGTGCATTGGACCTCAGTTTTCTTTCTCTTTTTTCAAATGCAGAACCATGATATTTGCCATGAGGTTGGTCTAGGCTTTTGTGAAGCTTGTTTATGTTAATTTTATTTTTGGATTGTGATTTTTATTTCAGTACATTGCTTTGGGGTTTTGTTCATGGCGTTTCACTATATTTGTTTCGGTTTGTGACTCCCATTTCTAGGGTTTCTTTAGGGCTTTGTGATATTTGTTTTGATTGGGGGGTTTTTTTTTTGGGAGCTCCATTTCATTTGCCATTAATTGTTTAGGGTGGGGTCCTGATTACACTTGTGACATATGGAGTTTATTTTTTTTAGTTTTGACTTGAGACCCCCGACAATGACAAGGAGTTATTTGAAAAGATTGAGATAAAGGGTTAGAATGCAATATAGGTCACAATTATTTGCATCATCATTAGGGACTATTTCACAATAATGGAGTTGGGGAAAGAAGACAAACAATCATTTTCTTTTGGTGTAAGGTGTAGGACATCTTGATGACCATGCAAGTTGGGTGTGATCACAATTAAACAGGTTAAAAATTATGTCAAACGATTCAAAAATTGTTAATTTTGTCAAACATATTATATAATGCCACTTTAATGTTATGTTGATCAAGAAAATTTATGCTAAATGATTTAAATGAATATTAATTTTTTTGAAATAATTTAATTTAATCAATTTAGTTTTGGTTTTAATAAAAGACTTTTGAACTCTAACAATAAAGAATCAATTTTATAACACTCTAGGCTAAGGATTCTTTTAATAAAAAAAATTGATGAGAAAACAAATTAAAATGATGATAACCTACCATTCACATAAGAAAAAAAATCATGTTAAAAAACTGTGGTACTTGAAATTTTTAAAAATTAAAAACATAATTTTCAATTTTCAATTTTCAAGAATCATTTGCTAGAATTAAATGGGTCATATTGTGTATGACACTAGAACAAAGTTATGGCTTATGGTACAAAAAATTGAAGTTTAAAATAGTTATCATATTTTAACATGATTTGAAATTATGATCATTTTTCAAGATGAAATGTAAAATCTAACAGAATTTGTACATTTTAAAACCCAAACCCTAAACCCTAGCATGGGGGTTCTGATTGAAGCATGTGGATTTTCAATCCCATCATGAGGTTTAAACCAGTGTTGTCCGGTTCTGCATTTTGGAGAGAATCTCTGGTCCAGTTCAGACATTTTAATATTTAGGCGACCATTATCCGGGTACAGGTTTGAGCCAGGTTCTTCCAAACTTTGAACCCTTCTGATCTGGTTCTATCACTTTCTTTCAAATTCAAGAACCTCCGGACCCAGTTTATTAACTGGGTTCAATTTCATCTACACATTACACATTCCCCAATGCTAAAGATTATGTTGGTACAAAGTTTTATGACACATTAAAATAACAGTCTATTTAAATATAGAGTTGAACAACTCATTATAATTAATAACTAATTATAAAGCTCAGTCTACTTATTAAGTTTTGAAAAACGTCAATTTTTTTACATATATATCTTTACTTTGTTTTCAAAAATATTTTTTCCTGGCTCCAATTCTGATTCCAGATGTAGCAAAACATGTTTTGCATTCTCAGGTTCCAACAAGTTGATGTCAACTTGGGTCCAGGTTACAAGAACCTGACCCTGAACCAGCTGGCTTTTACCCTTCAAACCAGATACCCTCACTGGTTTATACCCATATTGGTTGGTAATTGATTTTTGACTCTGGTAACCAGCCAGGTCGATGTATTAATAACTTACTAGTCAGTTATTGATGTTTTCGAAACTTGGTGAATAACTTATTTGCCCAGTATTGAATTTTCAAAATCTACTTATATGACCCAGGTGTCATCCAGGTAGGTTATCAGTACTAAAATGCTAAATTTTAATGATAAAAATTGAAAAAAAAAAGAAAAGAAAAGTAAAAACCTAACAACCAGGTGATAACTGACATTATAATCAACAATTTTCAAATAAGTATTTGAGATCTAACTCTCACACATAATCAACGGTTACTACCCAAAAAATAACTGGGTAAATTGACAAATTGGGCTATTATTTTCACAGTAGAATTGATAACCACAGGTCTAAAGTTTCAGAATTCTTTTAATAATCTACTCAGTGAATTATTACTAAAAAGCAATAACCAACCAACACTGATTTAGACCCCATGCAAGTTAAGCATGTTTATAAAATTTCAAATTATAAGAATATTCAAGTGCTTTCACACCCAATTCCAAAGCTACAAGTCCAAGTTTTTATTCCAAGTGTGTGTGGATTCAAAAACCCCAATCCAAAACCTTGTGCTTGAAATCAAAATCCCCAATCCAAGCCCTGTGCTTGGAATCAAAAACCCAACGCTAGTGGCTTTGATGCTCCTCACCCGGAGGTTGTGCTGTGGCCACTAGGCAAAGATCCTCTTAAAGGCAGGTAGGAACTGTCAATGAGATGCGGCGATTAGTACGCCCTAAGAGAGGGGAATATGGCCCCTGGGAAAGAAAAGTTCGTAGTGCGATCCCAGTCCAACTACAAATACAAGCTGTATCCGCAGTACTGCCAGGGTTGTTTCTTTCATATTCCTCAAAGCACGGGGTAGTCCACTGGCGAGTATAACCATCATTAAGTAAGTAGCATTAAATTACGTTGCATTAAATGATGATCCCTACGCTGCAGCATTTTCACAAAAATGGTGCTACAAGTGGCGACCTAGGAAGTGCCTAGGTTTAGGATTTAGGATTAATATAACTAATTTAACTTGGGCTCCGCGTTGCTACGCACTATCAGTGAACATTCAACCTTTTTTTATTTATCATGTTCTCATTTGGTTTTCAATATCTTGTTACTATTTATATCAATTTTAAATAAATTTAAATTATATTAAACATTATATTCATGGTGGGTAAAGTAAAAGAGAAAAATAATTATTAACCAAAAAAAAAGGGGTAATTATTAATAAATGAATGAGATACAGATAATATCTTAATAGTTCACTTTTCCCCTATTACCTCAAAATTAGTGTTAGTCACACAAGAACACCTAATAGAAAACATAGTTTAATATTTTGCAGCTATTGTGAAAATTAGCCTATTTGTAATGGAGTTGAACTTAGTGCAATCTTTCGTTTTACTGGACAAGGTGCATGCATATAAGTTATTTAATATTAGAAATAGCCCAATCTTCAATTAATTGTCCTGGCCAAATGTGCTCACTATGAATCAAGTGGAATGAGAAAATCAAGGTAGAACTAACAAATACAAAGAACAGCTTCACCCCATTCCACAATGAAATCTTCATTAAAATACCAATCCACCAAGTATAATCTGATACAAATCAAAGTATCAAAGCACCAACTCAAGGGTTTCACTTGTAAAGCATGTTATCACTGGGCACAATGAAGCATGTTATCAATCTCCAGGGAACTTAGGTTAAAGATCCTACATGAGAGATTGGATAGCACTATGTAGCAGTTGAATACATTTATTGAATTGCGAGGACTTCTATAGAGAATGTATACTGTGCAAATGTTAAAACTATGAACATCCCACTCAAGGGGTGTTACCATGGACGTTACCATTCGTCCTCGGACTTGTTCCCGGACATTCTGTTATGCCCTCGGGGTTCATGTTTGCTCTAGAACCTTCTTACTCTTTAATCTAGTTTTCCATCCACCTGCTGCATGGCTCCACCCATCCTTAACGACCACCGTCTTTTACCTCAAAGTTTTCCTGTTGCTTCTTCACTCTTGACAGTGGCAATGTGTAAAAACTCAGGCCATAATACATTTATATTCCTACAACTGTTTGTTCAAAACTTTGAGCAGATTATTGCACATTTATCTACTCCTGTTTTGTAGAACTGGAAAATTCAATTGGGGAGTAATGGTAACTAGACCCAGCCATTCGTGATGAATGTGATGGTCTGATGGTTTCAAACTATCATGTAATTTTGGAGGCATCTATTAGACTGGTGCTGACTGTTGCAGGCTAAAGATTCTTGGGCCGTGGTACCCTGTCACTTGATATTGTACCGTCCCTTCTTATTCTCTCTAGAATTGTTGGTGTTGCAACTATGGAAAAGTTCCTTTAAATAGCGTCATGCTTACCTACTGTTGACAGCAAAGAGGAATCATAGTCCCTGAGATTCTTCAGCAGGTGGGTGCAATAATAATAGTTTTTTTGTTCAATTGATTCTCTTGCTGGAGTTGATGGCAACATGCCCATATGATTCAGGAGCTACTTGAAGGTTGTCCTCAGTACGTACTAAATGAAATTCATGGAACCTCAAGTGACTAATGCCTGGATGATGAAGAGTTTGTGGATAACAAAGCTAACATTTTTGACATGCTATATCCATATTCCTGTACTTATCGCTCAGATTTCGATGCTGTGGACTCTCCTTTTAGAAGGTCTTCTGCTTGTTTTGAACCTGTGAATACAAATTTAAATCACTGATCTCCACCGGCCACAGATTTGAGAATGATCACCTGTAACCAGATTCCCGTGATCATTCGTCTGCAATTGGGCTAAATATCTGACGGTACCGACCATTGCTCACAAAACGCACTTTATTGACTTTTGGCATCACAAAAGAGAGTATAACGCCGCAGCGTACGGTGTACCCCAAATTCAACGACGAATCTTTCTACCTCGTGAAGTCAGTTTCGTTTTGTCTTGGATCCCCTTTTCCTCCGTTACACGTGATCCTTGTGTAGACAACAGCTTGCGAATATCCCTTTCGCAGGTTCCGTTGTTCGTTTGGCTATGGTCTTTAATTACAATTGTTGTGAATCCATATTTCTTCAACAATTGAGACAACAAGTTGGGTGGGAGCGGTGACTTTTTTTCAAGAGGATTCTGACAAGTAGTCCAAATGGCGACTGTGTGCCTCACGTGGCAGCTAACAACACATGCCAGGACACCACTACAAGGGGTAATTACAGTACCACAAAACAGTGTTCCACTATGCAGGGAATTCGAGGGAAGAGGGAGCGCGCTTTCTAGCCATCTGGCAATTTTGCCTCAAAAACAATCTCAAAATTTACGTGTAATGGTCGCCAGATCCATTTCATGGACGAAATCTAGCAATGTTCCGGCACTGAAAAAGACACTGGACCGTGGGAGGTGCAGAGCAAACCTAGGCACGGACATCTTCATCACTCTTCTCTCTAGTGTTTTCTTGCTGCTTTTTTTTTTTCGAGTTTTTCCATATTTCAATTCGCAATATGTTGGGTAATGTTTGACGTCAGTCTGCACCGTTCATTGCCAGGAACTGATGAAGTCACTGTCATGATAAGTGTTGACGTTGTTGAATCTCCCTGAACATACAAACGATTGTTGCTTGCTGTTGCTCAAACCCTTGGACGCAATTCATTTTTCTCTTTTCCTTAGGATTGATGTTGCATCAGCCTTGCTGATTGGTTGCTGTTGCATGAATTGCCGGATTTGAAATATCTATAACTATCTTTTTGGGGTCATCTCTCATGAATTCACTTCAGGTTAACTTGAATCTTAAGATTTGAGAAATTCTCAGTACAGTTGAATCATACCAGTGCCATCAGTTGAAAGCATTGGCTTCAAATTCTGAAACATGGAGCACATCTTTGCAGATTATAACACCATTGATGACAACCTTATTGTGGGGTCATGCCCAAAGACCGGGGATGACATTTACAAACTCTCAACGGACGAACATGTAACGGCAATTCTGAACTTGCAGCAGGACCAGGATTTTGGACCGCACAACGTTGACATCAGTTCAATATTGGCCGAAAGTGAAAGGTTGGGCATCTTGTACAAACGCGTACAAGTATGTTTTCTCAACAAAAGGCACTAGTACAACCAAACATAGATGTACGAAGTAGATGTGCTAGCAATATTAGAATGCAGCTCTTGGGTTTGATGATCTTTTTTCGTTGGTCTTGGTAACTGAGCATGCGATATTGGATGTCAGATCAAAGATGGTTGTCCTGCGGATTTGAGGAAAAACCTGCCTAAGGCAGTGGGAGTGCTCAATAATCTGATCAAAGTCCGTGGAAAAAAGGTGTATCTACATTGCACTGCAGGTGTTGGTCGGTCACCCTCAGTTGCCGTTGCCTACTACTACTGGATTAAGGGCATGAATGTGAGTTTTGATTTAGCACCTTGCACGCTCCTTGCAAATGTCACTCTTCCGCTAATCTCTTTACCTTGGTGCTACAATTATTGATTGTGTCACTGACTTTATGTCATCTGTTTGTGAGACCCTTGATCACGGTGTAAGGTTTCAACGTTACGACTATACAATATGCGTGCTTCCTCAGGCCAGAGGGTGTATATTATATAAGTTCAATGCGCTCAGCCTATTTTTAAGAGTGATCACTTGTCGTATATCGTCTGAGTACTCGAGATCATAAGTTTGCAACCAAAGAAGAGCGCCACAATGAAGGTGCTCTTCAATAGGTACTCCTCATGGGATTTTAATAGAATGTTTGACCATATAATAAAATGTTTGTGCAATTTCAGTTGAATGATGCATACGCTTTTGTCAAATCGAGGAGACCGGTCTCTCACCCCAACACAGGAGCTATTCAAAACGCCACTGATGATCTTCTTCATCGTACCAACTTTCAGGATAACTTGACAGAAACGGACAGAAAGAATATTCAAGATGATGTGGATGGTCTAGGAGAAGGAGGCGAATAGGCTCCATGTTTGCACGCTACTGGTACTAAAAAAAGTTCAGTTGCGCATTAATGCAGCACTTGCCCAATGGACACCCTAGTGCACAAATGGTTGATAAATAAGTATTCTGATATCAGATCATTGGACAACACTTGTGCCTGTTTGGAGTTGATGCAAGTCCGTGTAGGCAGTGTTGATATATCGTCACTGCAAACCTAGACTTGACCTTGCATGTATTAGTGTCGTTTGGTTTATAGGATTGACTATATATTACGATATTCTCTTTGTGTTGGTTTCCTTTCCTTGGTTCCTTTGTTAAGTTTGTATTTTCGTCTGTAAATGATATAAGAAAAAGCTGAAATTAATAAAAAGTTGTTTGTGTAACCATCATGGTACAAAAGGGAGACAAATTTGCACATTCCCTTTACTAAAACTATGGTCAATCCATATGCTCAAATAGCTAGTTGTTTCAATTGCCGGGGCCCATTCATTAGTTTCCATAACATGGTGTGTGGTGTTGGGTGTTGGGGAAGGTCACTTTTTGTTGGGTACAACCTTTGCGTTCAAAGGGTATTGTTTGACTACTTATTTCTAAATGAGATCTTAGTGTTTTTTATTCTTGATAAATATGGTTTTTTTGGTAATTTAATTTTTAAAAATTAAAATAATAGAAAAAAATCTTTAATTTGATCCCTTATCTTTTCATAAATATTTATTGCTCAAGAAAATGTACAAAGTTCATAAGTTTACAATAAATGTGTTAATAAATGCAAAGCAATATCCTTGAAAATGAAAATGTGGTTGTAAATTTAACATATGGGGGGAGCTTCTAGATTTTTTCAGTTCTACATCAACAATTATATCAAGTTTCAAGTATGAGCAAATTCGTATTCAAGGCACCCAAAAGGACAATTAAAATTTAACAAAAGGAGTGCAAAGGATTAATTTGATAATATTAATTTTCTTAATTTATTATCTAGTGGATTCTTAATTTGTTATATATGATTGCAATTAGAATTATGTCATAGTACTAAATTAATAAAATATTTAAGAATAGACTGGATACAATTTAATACAGTTTAAATAATTTTTTAAAAAATTTTATTTTGTAAAAAGAATGCATTAAAGAATTAAATAGATTTCAGCTTTGTTTCATAGATAAACAACGCTAACATCTATGTTAAAAGAATTTTTATGTTGCACATCATATTGCATATCTTTTTTGAAGGAACCTTTCAGAGCAAACTTTTAAAAATAGGTCCCAACTTGACACATTTGGCCTTTCTTTTTGGTTAGTTGCCTTTGCTTTGTTCCTCTCATAAAATTATTCACTTTCTTTTCAAAAAAAATTATAAAAATAGCATATGCATGATCTAAATTCACATGTTTTTTCAAAGATGTTATTTCATTCGTTTTATAGTATATTAGAACTCATTCCTTTCTTGCTTGTGTTTTTGGATTGGATGCATTGACCAAACTATTATAATACATGATACAATGCATTTGAACATGTTCAACATCAACATCTTTGTTATTATTTACACAATAAAAAACCTAACATTAAAAAAAAAAATTATGCAATTTTCAAAATTTTCATTCAACATGCAACTTCTTTCATTGGTTTTCAATTTTTTTCTTCATTTTTTAAATTTCTATTTTTTTAGTTTGTACAATAGGATTATTTTCAAACCTTTCTTCCATTCTTGCATCATTCATGTAAATTTCACATGTCTCAATGTCATTAATATTATTTTCATTTTCAAAAGATTGATCAATTGGCAATTTTCACAAGAATATTATTAGAAAAATGACCAAAAATAATAATTAAAATTTTGAACTTAAATAGTTCATAGAAATCATCAACCATAAGAAAACAAATGTACGAAAATACAACAAAAGTAGGACACTTAGAAACTAAATTATGCATATTGGGTGGAAGCAAAATAAAGTGAACAACTTTGTTGCCTTGTCAAAATTGGAATAAATATATTGAAAATAATAATAAAAATTCATTATAGAATTGTAAAACAAGTCCAAGCATGGTCGGGGTATCACATTTGAACCCTAAGAACTCATTTCAAAGATTCCCAAATTCATTTTTTTTTCCACTTTTCCCATAACTTGTTTTACATTTCACCTCTTTTTCTCATGTCAAATGAAAAAAAATTGTTCCAAATTTTATAGAGGCATTAAAATATCTATTTTTTTCATTTATAAAAGTGAAAATAGTAAAATTTATCTAATGTGGGCCATGTTTTATTAATGGCCTAAAATTCTCAAAAATTCAAATAACTTTTTAAAACTTTTTACATTACAATAGGGCATTTCGTTCTTGTCACATTCATACATTTTATACACATTAGTGCATATTAAAGTGTTTGTAATAAAAATCTTGAACCAAAAAAAGTTGTTTAAACATTCCTTATGAATCTTTAAATATTTTTCTTCTCATTAAACAAAGTTTTGGATTTTTTTCCAAGGCTTAGTAGGAATCCTTAAACTAAGGTTCAAATTTGACATTCTACGCATAAAAATAGTACCTTTGTAATCTATCTATCTATGAATAAAATCAAACTTTCAAACTTTCAATATAAATGTGTCATTAAGTTTCAATAGCATGTTTAAATGAGGGGTCGAATGAATATAAAATGAAATGGTCCTTTTGGGTGAAAATCCTTTAAGGTGTACCACATAGGATAAAAAAGGTCTAGTCCTTACTATAGTCTTTTTTTACATTATATTTTGATCCCCATAAAAAATAATGAATCAAAATTTTTCAAAAAAATTTAAAGGATTATATTTTAAACTATTACAATTATAAATTCCATCATAATCATCCATAAAGGTGTTTTTACATGGTAAAAAAGGATTAGGTAAAAAAAATAGAAAAAGGTGATGTTGTGATGAAATTTTGGTACACCTTAAAAAATTTGCACCTTTTTGGGTACCCCAACCCATCTTTACATGGTAAAAAAAACTAGGCAAAAAAGACAGAAAAGGGTGATATTGTGACAAGATTTTGGTACACCTTAAAGAATTTGCACCCTTTTGGGTACCCCAACCCATCTTTACATGGTAAAAAAGGACCATGTAAAAAAGATAGAAAAGGGTGATGTTGTGACAAGATTTTGGTACACCTTAAAGAATTTGCAGCCCTTTGGGTACCCTAACCATGCTTTGATTTGAACATTAAATGTTTTCATTTCAATGATTAAGAATAATATGTGTTTACATTAATGTGGATTGATTTTCATATTTCAAATTGCAAAAATAGGTTTTTCAAAATACAAATAACTTTTGATGTCTACTTTTCAATGTGGACTTTTAGTTTCAAATAGGTGTCAAATAGGTTTTTACAAAAAAAATAAATTTGATGACTTGCTAAAACATATGTTGATTTTCATTTCTTAACTTACTACATACCAATTTCATTTATTTTTCTAACCAAAATGTAGGTTTGAATACATATTTTTCAATTGGTTTAAAATGTTTTATTTATTTATTTTTTAAAAAAATTTAAATAGATTTTTATAAACTTTATGAAGCAAATTAATGATACTTGACACATACTTTCATTTAATTTGATGTTACTTTATGGTAGTTGGGTCAAAACAAGATAAAGTAGATAGAAAAAATAGACATCGCCACTTCAATTTTACACCGTTCATATAACTACCATAAAGTAACATTAAATTAAATGAAAGTATGTGTCAAGAAACATTATTTTGTTCTATAAAGTTCATAAAAATCTAATTCTAAAAAAGTTAAAAGTAAATGATTTTTTATTTTTTTTGAAAAAAAACATTGAAAACCAACTTAAAAAAAATGTTCAAAATTGTTTTTTGGTTAAAAAATTAATGAAATTGATATATAATAAGTTAGAAAGTCAAGATCAATATATGTTTTAGCAAATTATTAGAAAAAAATTCTTATTCCTTTTTGTAAAAACTTATTTCACACCTACTTGAAACCAAACACCCACATTGAAAAGTAGATGTCAAAAGTTATTTGTATTTTGAAAAACCTACTTAAAACCTACTTTTACAATTTGAAATATAAAAATAAATGCACATTAGTGTAAAAATATATTATTTTTACTCATTGAAATGAGAACATTCAATGTTGCACAATTTTATAATAGGTTTAATTGTTGTTATTTTAAATCTATTTGTCCCAGATTTGACAAGGTTCTCAAATTGTTCAATTTATCTTACTTACACCTAATTATATGAATGGTGTAGGGTTAAAGTGGAGACATCTACCTTTTCTATTTACTTTATCTTCCTTTGATCCTATTCAATCAAAGTTCACATTAAATAAAATTTTGATAAGCTTCTCCCTAGAGCAATGTGGGCAAGCAAAATGTTAGCCACCTTTTTCTTTAACTATTAACTTTGTGATACGATCAACAATTTTATAATTGGTTCCCTACTAAACATCTTCTAGGTGTAGGATAAAGCAAGGTAGGATGCTATACACACCCCATTGAATTTCAAGAACATCAATGTGGCACCATGCGCAATTTTGTGCAATTGTGGAATTGTTTTGCAAAGAAAAATACACATTTCAAAAGAATGATCAATGTCGTGTTGTGCATAATTTTATGCAATCATGCAATTATTTTGTATTTACAAAAATATAGAATTATTAATTGACATTAACCTTATGGCAAAACCATGTGAACACCACACATGGCTCAACTTTGACCCACATAATGTTCAATGGAGTGTTTACCATCTTGGATAATGGACCCCTTTGGGGATTCATAAGTTTGAACCATTATGAAGAAGGTTGAAAACAATTTGTGAAGAACATGGTGTATGCCACTGTATTAACTACTTGCAAATGGGTCACACACCTATGAATGAAGGTAGTTATTGAATCAACAAAGGTGAAAACTTGTGAACCCCCAGGAGATCGCTTACCCAATGTAAATGATTGTTAAAAAGGATCCCATAAGAGGATTTGCATTACATGGTGTAAGCCACTTTACTAGTTGTAATGTATTTCAAACATGTGAATTCACCTTTAGCCAAGGTTCATAAATACAATAATGTTTTGTTAATCAATCAAAAACCCATTACATTGAACATGCAATTAATATAAGGGATTTAGGATCAATTGATAAAATAACATTTTACCTTGTGACTCTTAATACTACCATCAAGCCCCAATGTTATGCGATCAAACTTTTAAATAAGAAACAAAGATCAATAATTCAAAATTACACAAATGTTTATTAAACAAGATGATCCCACATGCAATACTATTGATTGTCAAGCCTTAGACTAAACTAGATATCAAATATATGATTCAAAATGAACAATTATTTTGGAAAAATTTATCATTGACTTTTCATCCATTTCAGTGATGACAATACGTAAACTTCGATAATCAACATATGGTTATTTGGTTTTAGATGACAAAGTAAACTCTCATGGGCTACCATGTGTATGAAAGAGTTATTTTTCTCATTTTGGATCACCCAAACTTTAGAAAGGTATATTTTTCTCATTTTTCACCTTTACTGAGCAATTTAAAAGGATGTGGGTGTGTTTTTTAATCCTGTACACTTTATCTTCGAACCCCATAAAAAAAGGAGATGGACTTAATGAAACGGAAGTGATTGATACAATAAATGTTCAGTTGTTGGCCACTCTAGCCTACCATGATAAAAACCCAAAATTAATTTAAATTGTTTGTAAATATTTCAAATATCCCATACAAAATTAAATTAGGGTCTCTAATCCATATATAATATTTATTGGGTTTAATATGGCCACTAAAAAAGGCTTGCTAAAGAAGGTTAAAGCACTTATGTAAGTGTTACTTGTTTGTTCGATTTTTCGTTTTTAGCAAAATACATCAGTATTTAGATTATTGTTAGGAATTGGTGAGGATGTCACTTCAATAATTATTTACATTTATCACTATCCAACAACATCATGAACTATAATTTTTCCCATAATAGGATTGGGGAAGGTCATGATCATTTTGATTATCATTAAGTGATTTTGTAAAAAGATTCTTTTAGATTTTGATTAAGCTATAATAATAGTTGAATGAATTCGTTACATCAAACATGAATACAATTGGACATTAATATCTTTGAACCAAATTTCTTAGAAATTAGACTTTGTGGTCTTCACATGGCATGGCCACAATTTTAGAATAGCATATGTCAAACTTTTAAAAGCATCGAAAACTAAAACTTAAAGATAATGAAGACAACCTATAAGCCCTGATGCACAAATGGCCTAAAAGGAACCTCTGTCAACAATGGGTTTTTGAATATTATACTTTATGTGGAATGTTGAAATGGCAAGCTTTTCCAACTAAGGTGCAGCTCACGAGTCAATAATGTTGGGGTTGTTGGTGACAAAATTTAAGTGTATATACTTTGGGAAGAATGGTAGCTAGGTCTTTGACACAAATGATGGACTTTATTGACACCCCCCAAGTTGTAAGGAGAGGTTAAAAGAAGGTTCGAAGCCATAGTTCTTGAGATGGTCAAAGAAAACAATTGTAGATTGTGTGGTGACTTGATTGTTGACCCCTTTTTTCTAAGGCACAACAACCTAATCTTGGGTGGGAGTGGGGAGTTTAGGGGAGGCAATGAAAACTACAAGTGGAAGAATCAAGGCTAAAAAGAAGGGGGTGTTTGGGGCTAGCGCCAAGAGAAGGAGTTAACTCATTTACTTGTGGGCTTTCAGTATTCAAGATTTAGATCTAATTTCATAGATATCAAGCCAAAAAATCAAAGAATCCATGAAAGTGCAATAATTTGAAAAGCAGAAATTAATGCAAATTTGAATCAAAACTCACAAATAATACCTACATGGAGCAAGGATGCTTATAAGATAATCAAGGTGCTAATTGCACCTCTTCATTCATTTATTTTTGTGACACACTATATAATTTTCCATAACTAGTTCCCTAGAAGATATGCACATAGTTCATACAATTCATCAAGGTTTGATTGAAAAAACATAATTATATCATGTGATTCTTGATACTAACATCAAAGCCTAGTTTGAGTGTTAGCTACTATTGTACAATGAACCTTTTAAATGAGAGGCCAAATTGGGTGTTTCAAATCCATCAATCTATGAATAAAAACTACATTAATTACATTTCGTTTACAAAACCAAAACAACTACCAAAGCATCATTTGCTAACAACCAGTTTTTTGGTGAAAATTTTTGCATCTATGAAACATAGTCTCAAGATTCATTTTAAATGCATTTTAGTATCCCACATTTTAAGGCAAAAACATGATAATTTTTATATTTTAGTGTTACAAAATGTGGGTGCTCTTCATTAATCCCTGTTCATTAAATCAATGAATTCACTTCATCCCCACTAGGTCTTATTCACTACAACCAAGGTGAAAGCATGATCAAGTATACAACAAAAATAGTTATAAGTAGTTACAATCATATTTTTACACATAAATGCAAGAAAGTAGAATTAAAACCTTTTCAATCATTGTCAAACCATCATGGTGCACAATATCGAGTTTATAATATGTTGTATACAAAGTTTAGAAAACTTTAATGTAATAAAAGTAAGTCAAAAGTATTTTTGAAATTGTCTAGTGGAATTGTGTTCAAAAGTACTTTTTACATTGAAAGATTGATATATTATTATTTTTACTTTGGAAGTTGAAAGTGCATAAATAAATTTTAAATGGTCATTAACCAAGAAAGTAAAAAAAATCAATATTTCATCTACTTGAAGCTTATTTTGTTTTTTTGGGCAACCCAAAAAGTAAAAAGAATCTACTTACATTTTTTAGAAATCTACTTAAATATACTTTAAACACATTATTATTTAATATCATTGACATAAATTCAAAAAAAATGTTAATATTGATCATTAAATTAAATAATATTTTAAAATTTGATATGTTAAGGCTTGATTTATGTCTACTTTACACTTTTATTGACAAGGATCACGAAATGTATATGATCATGCTTTCACCCACCAATGAATTCTCTCAAAATCTAGTGAAATCACTTGGCATATAGGGACATTTTTTGTTGTAATGTTTGGACATTGGGTTCTTAGAGGTTGTTAAAACATAAAAAATGTCTACTATCCTCTTTGACTCTCTAACCTATAGCCAAATTTGGCTCTTTCCTCTTATGGATGGTTGCTATTGTGGCTACATGACAAAATTGGGGAAAAACAAAACTTTAGTTGCCAGTGGATGTATAAGGTTTATATGAGTTTTATTTCTATGTTTTTATTTATTTTAATGGCTAACCTTATACACCTATTATTTTATTGTCTCAATGTTCATTTCATAATCATTTTTGAAATTGCAAGGCAATGCCCAATAGTTAGTGAAATCCAACATATAGACTTGTTCTAATGGTTTTAGTCTAATTAATGGTTACATTGTAACAAAAAAGACAAGGTTACCAAAACCTGATAGTCCTTCTTAATAAACTAATCACTATAGAATAAAATATCCAATTGATCTAAAAAAAATTATATAACATGAAATCAACATCTAACAATTATATTGCATATATTAGAGCTTAGGTGATTTAGAACCTTTTGGATTCTCTTTTATTAAAGATTCACAAACCTCTTAATGACATTGATTTTGCCCCCATTCCATGAACATCCCAAAACCTTTTACAAGGAAGGAAAAGCACCCCGATCCCACTCTTAATAAAACGATCAACATTTTCTACCCAAACTAGAGGTGAAGACCTATTTCAAACCCAAATTTAGAACGCCCAACAAGGGTACTCACCTTTTCTCATCATAGAACCTCTTTCCCTGCTCAAACTCGAACACCTTGAACACAATGCCATTAGAAAATCGTTCATGAACCTTTTGTGTTCTATATCACTTTCACCACTAGCCCATAATTAACATGCTACCACAAACTTTACACCTCCAACAAAACAAAATTTCAAAGAGTAAAGTCATGCACAAAGAGCATTCTACTCACAACACCTTTTATTTAGAATCATCAAAACCATTAAAAAATACTTCAAGTTTTTTTCCCAACCTCTGAAAAATAAAAGTTCCTACCTTGTTGATTTGCCTTCGTTCAAATTGTTGAAGTTCCTCATCCTTCAACAATCTTGCCAACCAATCATAACCAAAACTTCGCAAACCGTCATGAAGGGCAAGAAACAAACTACAAACTAAGTTTGCAAGCTCATTTTTTTAAATAGAAAAAATAGGGTGCCCACATTCTCCCTCCTCCATGGATGCAACTACCTACAAACATAACACACAACAAACAAAGTATGCACTATTTCAAGCTACAAATGATCACGGTGATCATGAACAATTACAATGCTCCATCAACTGCCAAATTAGGGTAGCACTTTGCTAACCTTTTCATGTTAGGGTTTCTTTTGAGGTCACAACTTTATCAAGGGTATTTTTTCCTCCATTGTTTGGGGTGTTTTGAAATATAGATGGATGTTCCATTTTTCAAAATGCCTCCACATTTATTCTCCTTATTCCTAGGAAAAAATAGAAAGAGAATGGGAACATGTCTTTATGTTTAGTACAGCCCTCAGTTATGGCCCGGAATCCAGCCCATGCTAGGCTCCACCATTTTGTGCAAGCCCTTATTCCAGTATAGCCAGCTTCACCTACACTAAGCATGACCTTTCCCATTTGCATCTTTTAGTAAGCTTTTGATCCCCTTCACAAAATGACTGCAAAACAAATACTCGCCATGTCCAAATGCAATTACCACGGTATCTTAGCAGCTTCACAACAAATTAAATTATTTTTAGAAATGCTGATATTTTTCAAAAATACTTTACTCAAAGAGATTTTTTAAAAGGGAATTGAGGAATCTTTTGAAATATTTTGCAATATATTAAAGTTATCCATAATGTCAGAACAAAGATGGCACCCAAAATCCTTGTTTGGTCACATAGGGGACGAGATTTCAAAAACAGGAAAAAGAAGTACACTGGGCTTCAAGGGGGGCATGAAACTAAGTTTAGAAACAAATTTGGTGCTAAACTGAGTTTGCACTGTCCTTTCTTTTCCCGAACACTTTCAACCGACCATTGCTGCTGCTATGTGTACTGTAGATACAAATGTTCTCAAGCCAGGTCCATTTACTCCTGAGTCTGAGTATTTCATACTCTGATTTAATAAAATTTCATGACTTTGTAGCCAATGGCCCGGAGGGGATGAAGCATCAAATGAGGGGTGCAACTCAGGCCCAACAGGGCATGACTTTACGGATAACTCTATTTTGCTTTTCAAAATGGAATCTACAAAAGTAATTGATTATTCAGCGGGCATTTGCTGGAGCTGCCAAGGTACTACGGTGGGTAGTCCGTAAAGTCCAAGATTGACGTTATCCATAAGTATGTGTCAGAAAACAAATTGATGCTTTCTATTCCCCTTCAAAAAAGGATGGCAAACTTAGTATCAAGTTTACAAATGAGCACAATGAGTGACGATTGGTGGCGATAGTGCAGGGAGGTCGCTTGCAGCTGGTGCAAGAAGTTGAAAGCCAAGGCAAGCTAGCCAGCAGGGCCACAAGTTTTCTTTTTTGAGTCAAATGGAAGTTTTATTCCATCAAAAAACAAAAGCGGAACAAACCTTCCACCGAGAGCAGACAATGACAACAGCAGCCGCAGCCACCGCGGAGATTCATTTTTAATTTAGGAAAAGAAAACAAACAACTTGCACAACTTGCATAACGTGCTAATTGACACTGGTTGGAAGGGTAATCCCCTTGATAGATCCTACCGACGGGGCTGCCTTGACAAAGGCACCGAGTGTTTCCACGACGAGCAAAAAAGTGGTATGGCTCCAGTGGGCACATCCCTGAAAATTGGGAAGGTTGTAGATTGGCCTCCATTCGAGCAAATCATAGCTTAGACTCGATGATCACATCCGGGAGGAGGGGTAAAAGTGATGTTGTATGACCTTTGGGTGTCAGCATATTAAGGTGTTTATTTTTTGGTGTCACATTAACCCTTTCATATTGTATTTTGATATTTAAGTTTATATATTCTTTGATACTCCGATCAAACATTGGGAAAGATTTTTTTTTTTTATAATGTGAAACCAGCATTTAACATTCTGAAAAATAAAATAAATTAATTTCATAAATTTAAAATGGACATCTTAAATTAAGCCAAGAACGTAATCATTGTTCATAATTTTGTGATATTAATTCATAAATGCATCATAACCTATATCCATAGATGTCAAAAATAATAATTAGGTGGAATGATATAATAAATGAAAATCTAGAATGGACTAATTTCATGGGAAATAAATCTTTGTGTGTTTTCACCCCTTCATGATTATTTTGGAGGAAGTGTTCAAGAGAATAATTGACCTCCAATTGCCAATCTCCTCTCATTCACCCCTTGTAACTAGCAAAATTATCATACTCTAATTCATCTCATGAGATAAACTACATTTTCAAAAAGATTCTCAAATCACATGGTCATGTATTGATCACCTAGTAAACACCAAAACTTTTAATAGAATTCAATGACCACTCCATATGGGTCAAGGCTATTGTGAGTGGCCATTTCATCTATCGCCTATTTCAACTTATCATTAAAAGAAAGGGTTCATAAATAATCATGAGTTTGCTCATTGAAAGATCAAGGAGTGTGCTTAGGATGATCTTTGCTACTTGAATAGTTTTAGGTGTGAGTGGTTGTTGATATAATTTGATGTAATAGTCCACAAACTATTTCCAATATAGCCTTACTAATGACTATAACCTGATTAACATTCTTTATGTTAATAACAATAGCCTGTGATGCCAATCTTTCTTGTGCATTGCTAGAAAGAATTCTTTTGAAAACATTTCACCTTTAATTTTTCAATTGACCCAATATCTCACTCGTTTGTTAACAATTTTCCATTTGTTGGTTGTTATAAAACAAAATATAAAATCACAATAATGTTGCTAGCAATTCCAATTCAAGGGGTCATTTTGTAGTTTAATATTAGTTTTTTCCACAAGGGGTTTAGAGTTGAGCCTCATCCATTTTATATGTGGCAACCTTGTGCCTGTAGAAATGCTTGTATGTTGACATAACCTTGTGCAACTTGTGGAAGAAGGATATACTACCAAGAGGGCATGAGCACCCAGTATGTTCAATAAGGCCTTTGGTCTTATCAAGCCAATCGACATTCATTTGCCAATGAATCTTTTGGGGCAGGGTATGTTCTAGTGCGCTTGTCATTTCTACCAATTGATGGACCTCTAATTGAATAATGTCACTCTAGATGATATATTTGGCATAAACATGAAAAATCTATTCAAATTTTTTTAAAACTTTTATTATGAAACAATGGTGCATTCTCTTGAGGTCATCGTAAGCTACACATAAAGTGCAAGAAATCTTAATATATAACAAAAATGAATGAAACATATATATTCTAAATTGGCTAGGTTTTCAAGATTTTCAACATAATTTTATATAAAAGTTTTGATAGGTTATGACAATAACATGAAAATTTTAAAAACATATTGATACATATTAGTTCTCTATCCATTTGAAGGTATAAAAATTTCAATTACATGGTATCTCACCTTATTTTCATATATTTGAAGAAAAAATGAGACACAAACTTTCTTGTATTTTCATTTTTAAAAATGTACTTAAATGCATATTAGAACATGTGATTATTCCATATTATGCAATGAATTCAAAGAACTTCCATTTATTGAACTAAATTCATTTGTTCAACATATTAAGGTATAATTTATGGATACTTTCCCAAAAAAATAAAAAACCTTTCATTAACATACTTTACAATGTTGTTTAACAATTTCCATCATCTATTCATCAAATAACCAAATAGACCCATCCATCCACATCCATTGATTTGGGTCAAATCCCAAAATTTCCATGTTGCCACAAAAAATGTGAAAGATTTTATACCCTTTTCTAATAGTATTTAAAGACCATGAGTTTACACCACCACCCCATGACGTTTGTCTATTCATTAATGTTGGTTACCTCTTTAACCACTAAAATTTTAGATTTTATATTCACACTATAACTTGATAAACTTGCATTGATAGTCCAATTATTTTCAACATCTATACACACAAGCCCAAAAAAATTATTGGTTTTCATAACCAATTTAAGTGCAAAATGAACATTGCTAAGGTATATAGTGCAACCCATTGTCCTTGTAATGTTTGCCACATAAGTGTGCATATTTTCATCTTCCAACTAGCTTGCAATAATTCAATTAACTATAGCCAATTATGTCCCACATTTTTTTTTTCCATTTGGTAAGTCATTTTTATGTTTTTATCCAACTTTTGGATTCTTTAGTTCAAAAATTCCAAAGGTCGCCCACCTTCTTAAATCCACTACAATAAAATTGTTCTACTTTAACAACATGTGTCTAGAATTTTTACATTTAGTTGGCCACCAAGGGTGAAAACATGGTAAAGTATACACAAAAAGTAGTGTAAACCACAAAATATTGGGGTCTTTATATAAAAAGACTAATAAGTAGATGAGTTTATGAAGATAATAATATTATTTTCGGGTACATTATTTTTTAACTCTTGTTTGCATGAACTTCAAAAACTAAATTGTTATAATCATGTTTTTTTACACTACTTGTAAGTATTTGAATTGGACTTAAAATTTGTGGCAGTTTGAAAAATATAATTCAAGTATTTGAAAGTATGTGAAATGTTTTTGCAAATATTTGGTTTTTTTCATGCACTTCAATATGTGGTGAACATTTCAATATAATTTTTTTAGTTAATGGAGTTTGTTTTCATAATTAAAATCATCCCCAATTCTTGAAAAATGACGAAATTGTTGGGGATACTTTTGTATTTTTTCAAGTCCAAATGATATGATACAAATTTCTTTGAAAAGCTAAAGGGAGGCTATAGATGCCCATGAAAAAAACTATTTTGAAATGCTAAAGGAAGGTTAGAAATTTTAAATTTTTTTTTTTGGTGTTTTCAAATAGAAAACAAGGTAACAAGTATAAATAAAATATCTTGCTTGCACCCCAAATGTTTACATTATAGATGGCCTCAAACACTAATGGTGGATTAAGACATATAATCTTAATCATCATTTTCCATGTTTTAAAAAGCTTATTCCAAATCTTGGATCTCACATCCCTAAACTACAATCCAATGAACATTAAAGATCCTTTTTTTTTTGTTTAAATGGTCTACATTAATTCATCATGTGGGAAGGTTTTTTAATTAAACTTTTCAATTCTAAAACTAGTAAAAAGGTGGAAGCATGGTAGGGTGGTTCATTTTTGGCCTTTTGAAACTCCATTTTTAACATTTACCTAACATTTTTAAATTTAAATTACAACTTAATATGCGGCCAATGTACATTTCCCCATTCTTCCATTCAAAAATATAGGTAACTCCAAGTGTGGACATGGCAAGACATATATTTGATAAAAATAATTCATGTAAAAACATGAAATTTTGAATGAGAAATGGATTAATAAGTTCTCATTATGTAATATCAAATCTCAAAAATCAGTTTATTAAATTAAGTTAGTAATAATGCATTTCATTCTTAAACATTTCATTTGATGTTTTTAAAAATATATATATTGAACCTACTATGGCATATTTTTTCAATCCATGTATCAAGTCTTTATTTTTGTGATCAAGAGATTGTGATTATTCGAAGTTCAGTATGAATCCATTTTTTCTTAAAGTTAATTCATCCATAAATTTTAATATGATTACCAATTTTTTTTATTGCAACATGGATGACTAAAAACTTGACAATATTAGTGTGGAATATGATTTAATTACATTTTAAATTCATTTACAATCCAAAAAAATTGTAACTATGACAATCCAAATTGTCTTCTTAACTATGTTTTCACCTAACACCCATTACCTAACAAGGCATTTAAAGCCTTTTATAGGTCCACCAAATTCAAACTTCCAATTTTCCTCCTTGCATAACCATTGGTTTTATAAGTAATTTTAATTTTAGTTTTTGCTCTTAATTGTCTCACAAGTAATTCTTTAATGTGCAACTCTCCACTTGCATATTGTTTTTATTGAACCACCCTAAATTTTTGTGTAACAACAAAAAAAGAATTTAAAATTACATTTATAATGGTTGCTATTCCAACAATTGGAAAGTGGACTATGTTCCAAAATTTAATTTAATTTTCCAAATTTTATCTATAATGAACCCATCCACATCTTTAACCTCAAAATTGAAACCAAATGATTGTCATGAAAACGACCATTCCATTAATTTGGACAAAATAATTTGGACTTGTTGTTGTAGTTAGGGTGGTTTTTTTTACTAGTAAAACAAGATATTATTTAACTAGTCATTTTGACTTGCAAATAGTTGACCTAGATTTAAATCATTTAAAAAAAGTTATTATAATTTTTTCAAAGTAGGTAGATAATAAATAGGTTTATATGTACATTTTTAAAAGACAAGTAAATAGGTAGGTGATAGCTAGCCTACCCTACCTTAACCTATTTAGTTTAACCTACCTAAATCCTTTAATTTAATGTACCTTAGATTTTTAGGTATGCACATAATTACAAGTATAAAAAATTGAACCCTGCACCTTCATAATGATAAACCAAGTCCTTACCAATCGCCTACACTTCCAAAAGGTTATTAAATTTTTTCATTTTTTAAAATTTCTTATCATTATTAATGTAGGTAAATAAGAAGGGTAGTTCATTAATAAGGAGGTTGGAAGTAAATTATAAGATGATAGGTAGGTAAATAGGAATAAATAGGTAGTTAAACCATTCTAAAAATGCGATAAGGACTTAATATATGATACATTAAAGGAAAAAAAACGAAAATCCAAAAAATTTATTAGAAAAACTTAACCCAAAACAAATTATGGAGTATTTTCGAATGACTTTTTCATTCAAAAGTCCATAATTTAATCATTTTTGGTTTGATCATTTTAATTTTTTTGTAACATCTATGTTAAAAAGGTGTTTAGATGGGTGGTTTTTTTCAATGGATCAAATTTGTCCAATTTTTGTCACATAATTCACATTTAACCAATTTTAACATTAGAAAACAAACTAATATGGAATGTTTTATTCACTAAAATAAATCCACCTTGGCTTGCAATTTTTTAGTAAACTCAATGGCCATCCTTAACTTTTTCATCACAAGGGAAAAAAATTCCAAAAAACCTTGTCATACATTTTCACCAAATTTAATCTTTAAGGAAAATGAACTCTTACATGGACCCCCTTGTCCAATTAGCTACTCATGCATCAATAATACATTATCCAAGATATATCTTAAGGGAAGGAAAATGTTTTGATTACCAGTCATTTCCATAAACAATAGTTGAAGATGTAATTGAAAGGTTTTGGTGAAAATTTTGTAAACTACATTGATTAATGAAATTGCTCACCAATTTTTGAATTTTTTTTAATTTCTAGATTTGAAGATTAAGACTAATAATCCTTTTATGACCCCTTTTAGAAACCTTCTAACATTGATGGAATTCATGACCATATTGAAATAATGATCTTTTATGATTTGCCATAATCTAATAATTTTATTGAATAAAGGCATTAAGAAATCATCCAAAGAATGAGTAGATGAATTTGCAAAACAAGGATATATAAAGGTTGGATAATAAAGGTCATGAAACATCAAGATGAATTTCTTTACATTTTTTCTAGGTTAAAAGTTTTTTTCATATGTTGATTTTTGTAAATACATGTTATTTTGGATGCATATATTTAAAATAATATTTTGCTGAAAATGTGATATCTCAATAGGCTTGGAGAAGTCATAATTATGTTTTAGGTCAACATTTATTGAATCGAATCATATCATGTGAAAATATTTCACATTATATAACATTAAAATAAAATTTGTCCATATCAACTAATGTCTTTGTAATTATCTTATGATTGTTGTGCAAATTGATTTTTTTTGTGTTAAAATTCATGTAATCCTACATGGCAAATCAATCACAAGTGCTACTAATTGAGTTTTTAATTACAAGTGAGCCTTTGTAGTTGTAGATGCAATTATTGGTTGTGAACTTGGTAAATATTGGACAAGAACATGACGAATGTTAATTATTATCAACTTGTCTAATGGCATACCTTAATGGGTGATATTTGAGTTGTTTTTTCAACTTGCAATATGTTGTGTCGATGATTACACATAGTTGGTTGGATTAGGTGAAATCATATATGTAATGTTAGGACAAATAAACTAATAAATATATTTTTTGTGTGTGATGTGGAGGGTGCTTGACTTGTAGTAAAATTCTTCTTTCAACATAGGATGGGACTTTATAAATAAAGTGCCCCCTTTCCTTTTCAAATGAATCTTAGTTATTCAAAATTCTACTAGATTTTTGTGTTGTGTAAGGCTTTTGAAAGGTGTTTGTTTTGAGAATTTGTCTCACATGAGGTTCTTCACATGTAATTCATGTTGGCTTGATCATTCCTAGAATGACTTCTTCTCAATCCTTACCTTGCACATGAAAGTTTTTAGAAACAAGTTTTTTTTTACCAACCATTGAAAATAAACATCCCCTTTTCCCCAACTAAAGAAATGTGGTTAGACATTTATATTATCCTTAATAAAAAAGAACAATTTGGCAAGCAAATTGGAGTTTTTTAATAAAAATTACTATAACTTGCGTTATTGCCCCAAGTGTGAATTGGTTACCTATTAATGTTTCCTTCCAAAACTAGGTTTTGTATTTGAATTGAATTTTCAATGACAAAAATTATTCGAAAATTAATATTTCCCATACTTCAGATTTTGAAATTTTAAAATGATCACCTTCATTAAATTCTATTCATTAAAGGTTTTCCAACAATACCAAAATTGTATCCAAATTCCCTTGTAATTTTTACTTTTGATTTAAATAAATTTTCATGAAAAAATTGTTCAATATTCAATAACTTCCCCATTTTATTATAAAACCAACTTAGTGCATGGGCCTATTCATTGAACATGTTCCAATGGTACCAAAAGTGTGGCAAAAGGTGTCATGGTTTGGGACATTTCAACATGACAAACAAAATAAATAAACCATGTGTTTTTTTAAAAAAGGGACAAGAAAAAACAACACTATTCTAATATGAAATACCTAGAGACAATTGCATTTTTTAATTTTCACATAGGCTATAAACAAAACAATACATTATAGTTTCTTTTTTTCAATAATTACTATTGCACTTGCCTCATATTCATGTTACCTTAATATGTCAACTAATTTCAATTTAGATTTCAAAGCAAAGTGTTATTGGGATCAGACCCTTTTGGAACCTCTCATAGAATATCCTGAAATTACTTGCTTGATTTTTGGACATTGAAACCCATACCCACATATGTCCAAGGGATCTTTTTATTCATAAAACAAAAGGTTTAAATTTTCAAACACATGTTTCCATCCAAAACTATCCTCCCTATGAATCACAAAACCCAAAGCCTTGAATATTTCCTTGTTGTGACACAATTAACTTCAAGATGTCGCCCATATCTAGATTTAGTCCCTAAGAAATGCCTTTCAATAGTTTCTTCCCATGTACCTTGTTAGGCAACACATAATAAACCAAATCCTTGGCGAAGTTTTGATCCCAAACCTAAACACCAAAAACAAGCTTTTCAAACCCTTTTTGTGATAGAATTTTGACTTATTCCCAACAACTACCCAAATGTCACTTTTCATCTCTCCTTTTCTCTCAAAAAATAGTTGATGTTTCATTTTGTTATGCATTTTTCTAAAATCTTCATATCTCCAACCATGTTGTTCTGAATTTAATTAATGAACATGTTTATATGCATATAAGTCCCATGAGTGCAATGAAAATGTCCACAATGACCTAATCGCTTTCAAACATAACTCTAACTACCTTAATGGGAAGTCCCTTGGTTGCAACATGCAAGTTGATCATCTTCCTTGAGTATTGAATGCCGCCTCTCTTTGTTGCACTTGCTTAAATCCGTTCTTTACATCCCCCACACCTACCATCGCCCTTCCAACACAATCTCCATCGTGCAACTCACCAATGACCAACAAAACATTCTACATCAAGAAAAAAGCTCCATAACAAATAAATATCAAATTCAAACCACACATTTGCCACTAACAACAAACCAAGGGCTTGCAAAGACTTCACTACATTGCACACCATTGCCAACAAGTTTCTTCAAAACATAAAACACAAGAAACAAAGTCTGTCTATTCTAAAAGAGGAACACTCTCTTTCCTTGAGGAACGCTCTCTTTCAAGTGTGTTCATTCAACTTGCTGACAGTAACCACGTGCACAAGACTAAGTGAGAATATGAGAATCATCTTAATGCATTTGTTTCATCATAAAAAACAACAGGTAAAACCACTCAGCTATAGAGACAAAATTAGGTCAAAGTTAGCCATGCTCATTGTGAAGGACAAATGGCGTTTATTGTTTTGTTCTATTTGGAATTACAGGCTTGACTAAAAGGCATTTGGCATTGCAGTACAAGCCACACACACACACAGTATACATATACAGTAAGAACAAGATGAGTTTTGGCCATCCCCATTCACAAGTAGTGTTCCAAATGAATAGGGCGATTGCAAGCTTGGGGCTTGTCAATTAGATTCTTACTCAAATTATAGTGTATCAACAATGCCAAGCTGCTGGAAGATTTCTGCTACTGTGTCAAACAAAACTATGAAATGTGCCCAATTTCTTTAGTGTAAGGTTTTCAGACTTCTCCTTTCCAAGAAATGGACAGCCTGCTTGAGCAGCAAACTCATAATAGAATTGGTGTGATTACACAAAAGATGAAAGAAAGTTGATCACATTGCTTTCTACTTTCAGTGGGCTTTGCCTGGGCTTGGACATTGATAGCATGCCTGAAAGAATCCAAAGCTGTCAATTTGATGCACAAAGTTGGTGAAGCTTGCCCATCCCCCCAATCCAAAGCCAACCACAAAAACAAAAGTGGCCACAAATCCACTGATGCAGAACATATTGAACCAGTTTTGCAACAGCTTAGGTGGTCTCCACACTGAAGCCTGCAGAAAAGGAGTATACCATTCAGAACTATCAATCCATGTCTTATAGTACTCACATTGGACAGTTGTTTGGGGCTAAAGACCTTTTAAAGACTCTGATTGTCACCATCACCACAGTACCAAAAATAAATTCCTGCTAAAAATTATGAGGCTGATCAAGATCTCAGCACATTGTATTGAACATCTGCTTGTTGAATCTTCTCAGTAGGTTAAAAGATTATCAAGAGGAAAGGCTAAGAGGATGTCATACAAGACTGAGAGGTACTGCAGGGAGTTGTACCTCTTGTGCTGCTTTAGTGCGGTAGACATAGATAAAAGTTAGACTGGGGATGATGTAGACAGCGAAGGAGACAAGGAAGGCACCCATCATAGAGTTGATGGGTCCAAAAAATGGGATAGCCAGTGCCAAAAACCAGATCACCAAAACAACTGGAACACG
>Ga0116231_10004589_pt1 | contig 27836 bp, 26 predicted proteins | sample S1TSphgellanicum_2_FD_89695 | JGI IMG/M metagenome (GOLD analysis project Ga0116231, IMG submission 89695) | Host-associated microbial communities from peat moss isolated from Minnesota, USA - S1T2_Fd - Sphagnum magellanicum MG | ecosystem: Host-associated > Plants > Peat moss > Unclassified... | reverse complement strand
TCCAAGTGGGTGGGAGGTGTGGAAGAGACTTCTTCAAAGTGTTGTAAGTTCTTAAGTGTGGAAGAGTGTTCTTCAAGTCTTTAAGTTGCAAGTTTCAAGTTCAAAAGTGTGAAAGAGAGTTCTAGATGGTGGATACATGGTGCTTCTAGATGGTGGTTCTAGAGTTAATATTGTTACAGAGAAATTGAGGGTACATTTAGGTATGTCAAAACCGAAAACTACACCTTATAACCTATGTATGGCTGATCAAACCATTACAAAACTGTTAGGTTGATCAAGGACTTAAAAATTCTCGTTCATGGAATTCCCTATGCAATGAGTTCTACTATAATCCAAAGCAGTGTGTTAGACTCCAACTACTTTATGTTGTCAGGTCGTCCTTGGCTAAAGGTTGCTAAAATGTCTCACAATTAGGGCAACAACATTATCACTATACAAAAAGTTGGTATAATTAGAACCATGCATGTTACTAAGAAACTTGGAGTAGCAACCAAGTATCTAGAAGTATTATTTTGTTATGATTTCCATTCTGGAATATTTGACAAAGAGGAGGATTTGATGTTTGCCATAGAACTAGGATTGTTTTCAATAGGAACCATAGATGTTCTTACATCAATTTGGTCAAATCAACCTATTAAGTTGATTACATTAGCATGTTTGAATTTAGTTGAACATGTTATTAAACCTATTGAACCTACGTTTGAGCCACTTATTTTGTCTGATATACCTGTTAAATAGGTACATGTACGACATGTTAAGATAGTTATACCCCTTGATACTTTCCAACAACATTTACTAAAAGCATTTTTTAAACTTGAAATAAGATAAATGGAAATTAATGAAACGCCTACTAGAATCAAAGTTCAAAACCTTTGCATTGCGGGATGGATTATCACTGAAAAAGAAAATTTGACCAAGATCAATTTGGGCTCTAAAGAAAACCTGTAATAGGTTAAAATCAGTGTGGATATGAAACATGTTGTTAGTTATTAATTGATTAAATTGTTAAAGGAATTCAAAGACATCTTTGCATGGATTCACAAAGATTTGAAGGGGATACCCTAACGTTGCTCAACATTGGATTGAATTGAACACATCAATACCACTTGTTCATCAAGCAAGGTACTAGGTTAAATCCTAACTATGTAGCCATTGTTAAACAAAATATTGACAAATTACTTGTTGCATGTTTTATTAAACTTGTTGAAGAGGCTACTTGGCTATCACCTATAGTTGTAGTGCCTAAGATAAATGGGAAACTAAAAATTTGTGTGAACTTTAGAAAGTTTAATGTAGTTACTAAGAACGACCCATACCTGTTCTATTAATGAAGTTATTAACATTATGGTTGGACATGAAGTTTATACATCTTCAGATGGTTTTTTTGGATACTATTAGATTTCCATAGCATTGGAAGACTAGTACAAAATCGCCTTTGTTACTAATTAGGGGGTTTTATATGGGTTGTAATGCCTTTTGGAATCAAAAATGGACCACCTACTTATCAAAAAACAGTCACCAAAACTTTTTGTGAATACATTGATGTGTTCATGAAAATATTTTTAGATGATTTTACTATTTTTAGTGACATGTCCACTCATTTAAAAACAATCAAAAACTATTTTTTAAAATGCATAGAGTATGGCATTAGTTTGAATCCAGAGAAATGTGCATTTATGGTACGTTTTAAAACTATTTTTAAATTCATAGTTTCCAAAGAGGGGAAGACATCTAATCCTAAGAAAATAGAGGCATTAGTCAATATGCTAATGCTTAAAACACCCTAGAAGATTCAAGTATTCAATGGAATGGCCCATTTTTTATAGACGTTTCATAAAAAAAATTACTTCTATTATGGTACCAATCACTACGTTATTTAGTGGACTACTGAATGTCAAATCACTTGGGAGGATATCAAGAACCAGTACATTCAAGCCTCTATACTTACTAGTCCTAATTGGGTATTGGAATTTCATGTGCACACTGATGCATCTTGGTTAGTAGTAGGGGCAAATATTGGCCCCAAACCCAACATGTAAAATAGATCAACCTATTATGTACTCATCAAGATTGTTTAATTCTACTAAAAGAAACTATATTATTATAATATAAAAAGTGGTTTTAGTTATGCTTTATGCCTTACACAAACTTAGGCATTACTTGTTAAACAGTAAGTTTACTTTCTATGTGGACCATATATGGCTTTAGTGTATTTGGTCAACAAGCCACATGTTTATGGTAGGTTAATTAAATGGTTTTTGGGAGTATGACTTCAAAATTGTTTATAAACATGTAGATCCCATCTAATGCATTGAGTAGATTACCTAATAAAACTAAACTTGTTGGAATATTTGATCAAACTTGTGATGTTCATTTGTTTACCCTACAACCTGAGTGGTTATAGAGTGTGTATGAGTACTTATTAGAGGGAGTGATGCTAGAAAGATTCACAACATCCCAAAGATAATATTTAGCCCAAAGAACTAAACCATTTATGCTTCAAAAGGAAATACTATACAATTTTGGACAAGATAACAAGTTTTGTCAAATTTTGTAACTAGAACAAGTGTCCACAATTTTGCAAAAATTACATGGAGGCATTCAATGAGGGCATTTCTCTTCTAATATCATTATGCAAAAGATCATGGATGTTGGTTATTGGTGGCCGACGATGAATCGAGATGTTCATGAATATTGTCGAACTTGTGACCAATGTCAAAGAACAAGTAACCTATTTGGCCAAAATTGGTTACCACATTACTTGAAGAACCATTTCAAAAATGGGGATTGGATTTTATTGGACTTATTAAACCTACAACCTTCGTGGGGCCATGTTTGGACCCCTACTGAAAAGATGTTTTTCAATACTAGGAGAATGTTACACCCAATATTCAAACCTTTGAGATTGAAATTTTTCAACTTTAGAGGACAATCAAGGATTTGGCGGAGTTTCTGGAAAAGGCTACTTCTGAAACTAATGGTAGTGACCATTCTTTGATGATGAATCTTTGTAAGGAGCATGATTCATGTCAGACAATTTTGATAGTGCCTATTATTATTGATTCCACACCCATTGCCAAATTTGCATTTTTTGTAAAAGTCTTGGACACATAGTTGGAAATTGCCTTTACAAATCCAGCCAAGTATCGATTTTTGGTACCACCTAACCTACCATTTCAATTAGCTCCCATAATCCAATGATTAATGTTCTTGCAATACCTGAGTGTACCCCTTCTTTCACAGTTGCCCCTAGTTACCTCATTATTCAAGTGTTGAATGACTAGTATCCATCAATGAATCCTACTGAAAATGATATTTTACCAACATACTTTGGGAACTATGGATTGTCCTATGTAAGCACTAGCAATATTCCCAACCCCTAGACATTGATTCCTAATCCTAGGAAACCCTCCACTTACTTTCCTTAACACACATGGACCTATGTTATACTATTTCTCGAATCTGGTATCTACTAGAATTGTTGCAACTAAAGGAAGTCAAGGTATCCAAGTGTTTATGAAGGCTCCCTAAGTGACAACTCCCATTGGTGGGTTTTCTATTGAAAATTCGGTGCCCTATTTTGAACTACCCACACGGAACCCACCATTTGGATTCAATAATTCTAGGGGTGGGATACCTACATGAGGCGGCGGTAGTCCTCCTCATGGGAATGGAGGACCACTAAAAAGGGGAAGCAGACGTTTGGGAGGAGGTGTTGGACCTCCATGCAAAGATGGACCCCTCGGAGGAGGTGGAGGCAAATTTCCGGTTGGAAGCATACGTGTGCCTTTTGATGCCCCCCAACCAGGTTGCTTTTGGAATCCATGGTACCCACTATGGTATCTGCCACTAACACCCACTACCCATATGGCTCCTTCATCAAGGAAATCATTGTTGTACCCAATTTACTTTATTGGGACAAATTTAAATTATCATGTTCGAGTGTTTCAAAAAGCCATGCTAATAGTGAGAAGCAGGACATTAATATAGTGAACCTATTTAGTTTCACCTTAAGGGATGTAATTTTGGAGTGGGGTGAAAACTTTATGTAGTTTCACCCAAGTTGCATTTTTTTTGAATTGGATTTTGCATTTTGTAAGCGATATTACACCATTCAAAATGATGAACATGTTTACATGGCTCTTAAGTCATTGAGTAGGGCAACGAAAAAAAATTTGAGGTTTATTATGAAAAAAGTTTCAAACTTGCTAATTGCCTTTAACATAAGGTGGATAACAGCTTATTGACAACCTTTTTTCGAACTAAATTGGTCCCCTACTTGCAAATCAGAACTATGGGAATGAAGCAAGATACCTTATTCGAGCACAAGGAATCTATAATCGCTTGTGAAGAGACTATGGTGGATGCACAGGAGTACCAAAAATTGTTAGAACCATTGAAAAAACAAAAGACAACACTAAAAACACTTTGGATTGAAAGGATGTGCGATTTTTGTTATAAACCATGGTATTTAAAGGAGCAATCATTGGAACCCAGAAAATCCAAACCACAAATTAAAGGACACAAAAGAAGTTTTGGTGAATGAAGTTTTTCCTTAAATAGTGAGAAGAATGAGTGGAAACCATGAAAAATAGGGGAATCAAAATCAAGGAAGTTCCCCGATTTATCGTTGTTTCATTTGTAATTTACTATAACATAAGATTTATGACTATCCCCATAAATCAACGGCGAAGGAAATGTTTTAAAACAAAGTCTCCCATGTAAAGCCGCAAAAGGATGAGTCCATTATCAACATGGTCTTAGTTGTCATAACCAAAAGCCAAAACCTAGGATTGGTGCTACCATGGGAAAAGGAGCCCCGAGACACCAATATTGAAAAAATTTGGGAAAAGGAAGAATAGTTGCAAAAGACCTTCGAATCAATCATCTAATAAATGCAAGCATTGGAAGCCACATTGGAAACAACACTAGGGAACACCACCCAACCCCCCATTGGTGTTGTTCAAAACATTTCCTATGTCGTTGATTTATGGGGACCAATGCCACCAATGCAAAAATCATCTAGAGCATAAAAAATTGGAACCAATTTTGCTAACAATGAAGCAATTACCAAAAAACAAGACATGCTTGAAGAAATTGATCCACAATTACTGAGTAGTCAACATATTTTTATTCTTGGTCTACTCATACATTTGGCCCCTAATTTAATATAGTTAATGGTTTCTAGAGTATCTCTCAATAGCCAATTAACCCATCTTCAAGGTCCCCCTTCTAATGTAGGTTCAATTGCCATAGATCTTCACATGGCTGTAATCCAGGTGCACATAGGGAAAACATAGTGGACGATGTCTTGTTGGATGGGGGGTTGGGTGTCAACATTATCACTAAGGATTTGAGGAAAAAATTAGGATTACCTATCCTGAAACTTGCACCCTACACCTTTAGGATGGTAGAACAAACTTTAACCAAACCAATAGGGTTAATTCGAGATTTGAAAATTCATATCCGTGGTATTCCATAAGTTGTCACCTTCACAATGATGAAAAATGACATATTGGATGCTAGTTACTCCATGTTGTTGGGTCATCCGTGGTTACAAAATGCCAAGGTTATGCATGATTGGGGGAATAACCTATCAACATTGAGGGTAATCGCATTATGCGCAGTATAGTTGTAACAAAGCATTTGGATAGCAACACCAAACATCTAGAAGTACCTTGTTCTGCTCCAATTTTATTAATGGAGTCACAGACAAAGAGGAAGATGGGCCATTAATGACCAGATTGGATTTGTTCATAATCCACACAATGATTTTACCAAAACCAAAAATCCTAACAACTGTGGTGGTTGATACAAAAATTGATATTGAAGAACCAATTTTTCATTTCCCTCACACATCAGGAAAACTTTCGATAGCCAACACCGAAAAAAGGTTCCACATTGTAAACTTAGAAAATGGACAAGATTTAAGTACAAAACATTTTTCGTTTTTGATGGATGCAATCGAAATCCAAAAGTCACAAGTTGGAGCCAAAGTCAAAGAATCAGTAGCTAAAACCAAAATCCAAGAGCCATGAGTTGGAGTTGAAATCCAAGAGTTGATGGCTAAAACCGAAATCCAAGAAACACTAGATGCAACCAAAATCCAAGGGGTAGAGGTTGTAACTAAAATCAAAGACTCCTTTGTGCGAACCAAAATTTGCACATCAAGGGCAAGTACCAAAATCAAAGACTTGAAGCAAAATATTGAAATTCCTAAGTTGGTTGAAATTACAAAATTTTGTGAATTAGCTAAAGTCACTGATATTCCTAAATCAACTAAAATTATTGAGATTCTTGAGTCAATTGAAAGAACCAAAATTCCAAAGTCGATGGAAAGTATTGAAATCCCAAAGATGACACAAACCTATCTTTATGCAATGACTTATATTGAAAGGAATGCTAATCTAGAAGACACCCAAAAGGTCAATACCAAATTTTAATACTCATAAACCAAATTACACCAAGCACAAGCTCAAGCTCAGTAGGATGCTTCGACAATTCAAGCATTAGAGTATGCTAAGTTTAACTTTGCGAGTATGCAAACTCAGTTGGACAAGAGTTTTAACAAGGAGTATCAAGCTCAACTCCCTACCCTTTAGGATAGGTTGTCCACTATTTAGGTTATCTACACCATTTGTAGGTTGAAAGGCAACAATTGGAGGTTGAGTATCGAAAAATGGAGACGAATTAAAAATCATTAGAACTAGCTGTTGCCATGGATGTGTGTGAGTTCATAATTGCAACAGAATAAGCCAAGCATCTTGAAAAGGAGAATGCAAACTTAGACATGAAATTGACCCAAGCAAACAATTTGAAGGAGTCTACCAAAAGCATTGAGCATTTACAATTAAATATCCAGGAGTTATCATGCCATGCTCCCATCACTCAAGAACAACTTGAAAACTTGCAACAACAAATTCGATTGCTCACCCAAAAGGTCAAAGAAGCAAATTACACCTTCCACCGAATGGCCAAATTAGAAGGGATTAGAATCGAAAAAACATTCATGAAGGCATAGGTCCTCATCTATTAGCATAAAATCAAGAAGAATTGGGTTGAACTATGGGAATTTTATAAGGCACAAATGATCGAAATTCTAAAATTGTTATAAGCTAGCTGACATAAAATGGCCAATTACTAAAAAAACAAAGACTTGTCTAAACTTCAGTTAGTTGCTTATGCCCACATTGTTAAGGGGGTAGGATGAGTACATGGTTTGAATGAACAAAGCATTTGGATAAGGACTGATCATGGAACATTGTTAGTTTGAATTTTGAATTCTTGTTGTTTCTAGAACCATGATGATGTGACTTGGGACTACCCAAAAAGGGGAGTTTTGGGAAGAGTAAATAAAGTTGTATATATTTTGTAGTGGAAAACCACAAATTATGTTTTGGATATACCACAAATTTTATTTGTTGCTTTGATTTTTTTTCAACAAAACACGAAATTCTATTGTAATTTTGATGCAATTTTCAATAATATAGAGAAGTACATACTTCTATAGTGATTTTTATGTTCAGCTTGTTATGTGAATTTGATGTAATATCATAATATGATGAAATGAATTATAACTTTGTCTCTGGATTTTTCGACATTGTATTATGAAATATAAATTTTAGTTATATGAAATAACCATGAATCTAGTGTTTTAATGAACTACAAAGTCAGCTGTGTTTAGAATCAGGGCAAAAATTGTGAATGTGTGCATATTATAGTGTAAATCTATTGTTATAGTAGTTGGGAAATGAATGTGCAAGGATTAAATTTCACTTCTAGCACACGTTTTCCCAGATTTTGTCCTACCTTCATTTGTTGTCACTTCTTGAGTTAGGACAATGTTAAGAACTAAATTTAGGACAATCAATATGGGAGGAGTATATGAAGGAATTGGAACCATGATGGAAGTGGATTCCATTATTACAAAAGTGGCAACCAAAAGTACTCAAGTTGCACCTAACACTACCAGGGCTACCAAAGAAATTGTGCATCTTCAATGTTGTCTACCATTGTATAAATAGAAGAGGTTACTAGAAACCTTCAATAGGGGGATGAAACTGGAATTATTCCTATGGTAAAGTAGATAGTTTTTTAGTAGGAGTGTAGGATAGTACTATTTGATCCTAAGGACATGATCCAAAATAGAAGGGAGGATAATGTTAAGGTTAGAAAGTTTTCTAGGCCAGTTTTGGAACCGGAAATCAAACTTTATTGATTCTACGTTACTATTAATTTTACATTAAAATCAATTTTATGACAAATCAAAATTTATACATAACCAATTATTAGAAGTTATTTATTAATATAATCAAAAAATTAGTTGTCGCCTCTAATTTCAATTCTAGACTCTAGATGTAAGATATGGTTGGATAACTTGGAGTTTAAAAGGATTTCTAGGGATTTTCATTTTTTAAAACCTCCGTTGTTTTCTTATGAGCTTCAAGTCTTCTTTTAGGGAGGCTCGAAGGGTCTTTTTCCTAATCTTTGTTTTGATGCAACTATAATGTAATTGTTTTGGCACTTTGAAGCTCTTCTAGTGAAGTGAGTTTCGTTTTTATTCAAGTTTTTGTTTGCAAAGTGTGTTGAAGTTGTACTTCTTATTTGCTATTTTGATTGTTAGGTTTGGAGTTGTTTATTGTTATTTACTTATTCTTAAGAGAAAGTGGTAGGCTATTTGCTTAACTATTTTCCTCATGCTTTAAAGTGACTATTTGTCATTAAACACTAGTAGATTTGAGGTGTTCAAGTTTGTATTGATTTTCAATGAAGTACCCAAAAACACTCAGGAATTCACTGGGTGGGCATAACACCCACCACTAATTGGAAGAATTTGTCAACATGAAAATGGAGTATGACTTTATGAAAGTGGAACTTTTAATTTATCAATAGAGGAGCAAGAGGAGCTAAGCTGAACAGTGGGCTTTGCACAAGGAATAGTTTAGTCAATCATTCGCAAATCTTTTAAGAGCTACTAAAAGGATGAAAAGCTTTACTAACCACGGTTGGAAGCTTACCAAAAGGTTATGCTTCACTTGACGATGCTTCCATTTAACTTTAGTATGGCACCAACACCTTTTGGTTTGACCACCACATCCAACACCATCAAAGTGAAAAGTAGAATGAAGGAGCTCAAATGGAGGTAGATTATGGTACTGCATCAATTTCGCAAGGTATTGATATGGAGGGGACTTCACATGCTACTGTAACTAGATTTGGGCTCATCAATCTTCTTGTTTCTGCAGAGACCCTTATACCTCCTATTAATTTAAATGCCATGATGATTTTTGGTGCAATAATCAAATGGGCAATGAAGTCCTTGTGGTTTGAAGCTGCAGAAATTTTGGGTTAGATTTTGGTAAGACCAAAAATAGCCACAACCCTTACCGAAACTTCATTGGGTACTGCAATAGAACCAAAAATAGTAGGACTAAATGTTGTGGTATAAGTGGTGGAGGCATCTATGATGGAAAAATAACATAGGTTTAGAATAATTATAATGAAACTATAATTATGAGGATGTAATCCCAATTAGAAAGGGGGATCATGTTGATGGTAAAAACTTACCAAAAATATTTACAAATTTTCCTTACCAAAAACATGTTACCAATTTTCATTACCAAAAATGTTAAAGGTCAAATTTTATCGAATTTCATCATCAACTATATTTACTTACTAAATTCAAATGATTATTTTTAGGACCAATCATTTTGGGATAAGGTTAATTGATTGTTCCACCATGTTCGAGTAATTTTCCTAAGGTATTTAAAGCTTTGTGCCTTTGAAGACTATATTGAGTTTATTTTGAGTTAAATAATTTTTTGACATACTTTTGTACGTAGAATTTTTACTAGTTGTTTTTTTTTTCGTATGTTACAAGTATTTTATTGATGTGCAAGGTTAATTTCACTTGTATTTATTTCATATTGTTTTTGTAGAAAGTTTATGAATATGTCCTATTAGTTTTGACAGCCATTTGTGTTTCAACTTTTTACTTATCTATGGAGAAAAAGAAGATTATTTCTTCTAATCTCCATTTTATTATTTCCAAAACCCAATAGTTCACCAAGTGGCCTTTGCACTAGGACATTTAATCAAGTTGGACAAAGCAAAATGACATCCTTCATGAAGATGGACAATGGTATTTTAATAAAATGAGACATCCTATGTTATCTAAATGGTCAAAATAACTACTAACTAGGCTAGGCAATAGCTTAAGCCTACCTACATACCTATCCACCTACCATCTTACAAACCTACCTACCTTGTATTTCCCACCCACTAGATTTTACATACCTACCTACCTATTGTGTACTTCCCACTTACTAAATTTTACATATTTACCTACCTAGATGCAATTTTTTAAAAGTGTACCAAAATCTTGTCATAACATCATCCTTTTGTTTTTTTTTACCTAGTTTTTTTTTACCATGTAAAAACACATTTATGGATGATTATGATGGAATTTAAAATTATAATTGTTTAAAATGGTCCTTCTAATTTTTTTGACAACTTCTATGGGGATCAAAATACAAGGTAAAAAAGGATTGTAATAAGGACTAAGCCCTTTTCGTCCTGTGTGATACACCTTAAAGGATTTTCACCCACCTATTTCATATTTTGCAGCTACCATTTTACATCTTAATTACCCACCAACCTACTTACTTCCTATTCCCCACCTACCTACCTACCTACCTACCTACTTATTTCTTACTTTCCACCTACCATCGTACAACCTTACCTACTTATTTCATAGTTCCCACCTACCATCCTACATCATTATCTACTTACCTACCTCGACAAATTTATCCTTGGGTGGTACCACTAGGAATGTCACACCCCAAATTTATGTGACCCATCCAACTTTATGACAACATAGGACTCACATAAAAAATGTTTTTCATTTTAAATTATTTATCAAAAAATTACTCAAGTCCTGTAGAATCATTACACCAAAATGCATCCTAGTTCATTCTGGGTTTCATTAAATTTTGAGTGAATTTAGACATTTTTACCATGATGAAATTTGTCAACCCCCTAATGAACAGAGACTAGTTGATACAAATAATGAATTGGTCCATTAGTACCTAATGAAACAAGGTTACTTTCAAGTGAAATACAAATTTACCAATCATTTGTTAATTAATTAATTAGGTAGCATGGAAATTAATTAAATTATTTAATATTATTGATAATTTCATGATTTTCAACCTATGAATTATTGACACGTGTCACTACCTATGTTAAGTTAAAAACTTAGCCTAGGTACATAGGCCATGTAATTAGTGTAAACAGGCACCTATTCTAAAAAACTACATAGGAAAATATTCGATCAACTTATCACTGTTGACCACAAACACACCATTTGTGAGGTTTGATCTTTGACTTTTAGGATGGAGGTAAACACCTTTACCATCAAGCCGCCACATTTGTTGTAATATTGTGTGACATTGCATTCTATTTATCAAATACTTCATTTAAACATTACAAAAATATAAATTTTAAAAAATTCATATCTTATTGAGATTTTATCCAAATAAAATGATTAAAGTGTAATTTAAAAGTTTTTTTAATAATGTGCATAATTACATTTATTTATTGTTGAAAATGTAAAATCATTTGAACAATTTTTTTTATTGAATGTCATTATTCAATAATATTTTAATGACCATTATTTTGAATTATTTTGAATAAATGAATTATTTTGTTAATATAATAATATTACCTATGTTAAGATATTTTCAGCTATATGAGGGCTAATTTTCATTGTTTTAAATTTCATCCTACATTATTTATAGCTATTTATGGTTATTTCAACTTAGGTTATTTTCGATTATTCTAAATTGTTTTTTGTTATTTTAAATTATTTCACCTTAAGCTATTTGTTCAATTATTGTAAATTATTTTTTGTTATTTTATGTTTTTTTGGATATTGTATGTTATTTCATTTTAGGTTATTTGCAATCATTATAATTTTTTTAAATTCTAAACTATTTCATCTTAAGTTCTTTAGGTTATGTGAAGTTATTGTTAATTACTTTTGGCTAGTGAAAATTATTTCACCTTATGTTATTATTGGCTATTTTATGTTATACTACCATAGGCTATTTATGACTATTTTATTGGTGGTTATTGTTGGTTATTATATTTGTGGCTATTGGTTTGGTGACAATTGTTGGATATTCTAGGTTATTTTACCTTTAGGTCATTATATTATATATTATATTATTTAAAAAATTATACTTATGATAACATAATTTATAATAACATGAAATAGAATGATTTTGAATGGCCTAAAGTATAATTTGAAATAACATATATTAACTTAAAATTAAAAAACCTAAGGTTAGTTGAATAATTTAATTTAAAATATCTTAAAGTAAAAAAGCTTATAATAGGTTAATTATGATACTTTAAAGTAGAATAATGTATAATAGTTTAAAGTATAATAATTTATAATAACTTAGGGTATAAGTTAAAATAAATAAGGTAGCCTAAAATAATATAAAGTATATCATAAAATAACATAGGATATTTAAAACGACAACATAAAAATAAACCTATTTATCACAATAATTTTAATTAGGGTGAAATCATTAAAATGCAATGAACTTATTTCAGTTTTAAGGTCCCATAATGATTTAGGCTAGTGAACTACACCCCACTTTTGTAGTAATGAAATCAAAACTTTAATTAAATTTACAAAAAAATGTGTTTTGATGTGAAAAACAAATGCACAAGGAAAAAAATTCAAGAATGTCACATGAAGGATTTTTTTAATCAGTAAACACAAAAAAAATCTATTTTTTGGAAATTTATATTGGATGTTAATTTTTGAAAATATTTCAAATGTCAACCTACTTGATGTCTTTTATAGACAATTGATTGAATCAATTTTGATTTAGTTATGAATTCTTGAAATCAACATCATGAAGCCCCAAAGGGCCATTGATGTCAAAAACACAAATGATAACTATTTTCACCATTTGTTGTTTTAATGACTAGTTTGGATAATTTCCTTGTGCATGTACTAAATAAATAAATAAATAAATCTAATGTGTAAGTGTAAGGACATTTAAAATAATAAAACCAATAATTGGGTCAAGAATGGGTTAGGAATCAAAATGTTAATGCATATTATATGTTTTTGGGTGTTCATTATTTTTCATGAATGTGCGCATAGGTGGGAAACACATAGCCCACTTAGTCCAATCAAATAAACCAATGTATAAGTAGATGGAATTTTATTTCTTAAATTGGGTCCAACTTTCCTGTGATTTTAGTAAGGTGGTTCCTAGTGGTACCACCCAAGGAAAAATTTGTTGACGTCATATATCCCACCTACCATTATACAACCTTACCTACGTAGTTCTTACTTCCCACCTACCATGATAAAACCCTATCTACCTACCTCTTACTTCCCATCTACCATTGTACAACCCTACCTACCTATTTATAAGTACCTACCTACCTACTACTTCCTACTTTCCACCTACCATCATAAAACCCCACCTTACTTACCTATTACTTCCCACCTACCATCATAAAACCTTATTTACTTACCTCCTACTTCCCACCTACCATTATACAACCCTACCTACCTACCTTTTACTTCCCACCTACCATCTCACACCTTTACTTACATATTAACTTACAATTACCTCCTTATTTACCTACCTATACGTACCTTCTAATTCTTCTTTACCATCCTACATCATATAGACCTACCTACCTCCCACTTACCATCCTACATCCTTACATACCCACCTACCATCCGAAATCATTACTTACCTACCCACTAACCTATCTAGGACCTACTTACCTATCCCTCTACCTACCAAACATCATGCAACCTACTTACTAATTACCTAACTTTTTTACTTATTTACATAACTAATGATGTGAAATATAACAACTGAAGTAAAAAACTTGAAAAGTTTTGTGAACTTTGGAAGGTGTAATCCATTGGTAAAGGCTTAGTTTATCATTGGGGAGGTTATAAGGGGTTCAATTCCTAATACTTGTAACCTATATACATGCTTAAAGGGTTAAAGTAAACAAGTTAGGTTGGGTTAAGTTAAGTTAGGAAGGTTAAATAGACTAAGCTAAGTTAGATAGGTTAGGTTAAGCTACCATCTACCTATTTGCCTTTTTACGACTTATTTAAACCTATATAAAACCTACCTACAATTTTGTTTTGTGTGATAATAATCATGATAATAATTGGGTAGAAATTTGATTAATCAAATGATCCACTTTCTAAATCAAACTGACCACTCAAATAGTCCAATAATCTATTAGTAAATAAAACCACCCTAGTTAGTAAGAGATGTCCAAATTGACTTGTCCAAATTGACAAGATGGTCTTTTTGACACTTGTCCAAATGAGGCCTAAAATAACCTATTTTTGCAATAATGTGAGTGGTTGAGAGCATGGCTAGGTCTTTCTACATAACCGGTTCAGCTACATTTTGATGTTGTTTGTTGGCTTCTACCCTTTGTGTTGAATCCATGTTTGGTGCATTCACTGGTTCATCCCCCATAGGTTGCACTTGATGTTCATCTTGTATTTGTGTAAGTTTTAACACAGGTTTATGTGTAACTTAATCCAACTATTTTTAAAAACTTTTAGTGACTATTATTGACAATTCTTGAAATCAATAGGATTTAGAAAAGCCCTTGCATTATTTTTTAACCTAAAATCAAATTGACTCCTAGTAGTCAAAAACTTGCAATTTTTTTTTTTTTTGTAGATTGGACATTTGATTTTCTTCAAAAAATTTACACTAACTTCAACCTATTACCTAATGCTCTCAAAATAAATCAAGAAACATAAACCTTTATCATAAAAATTACACTAAACAATAAAAAAATAGTGAGACAAACCAAAATTTCTAAATGACAATGCTTTTGAAATCTAATCTAAATAATGAATATAGCCAAAAATTCTGAACATGAATGCTTCTGAATTTTTGATTCATAGTGTGGTCACCAAATGTTAATCGGTTTTTCTTTATTCCCATCAAAGTTATTACCTCTTATTTACTCAGTAATGGGTTTTGAAAATAACAACGAGTACATACAAAATGAAAAACTAAAAATCCTTTGTACAATTCCAAATCAAACATGTACACAAAATGCATGAAAACTTCAAAAGAACATAATTGAGAAAATAGAATGCTTCATTCCTCTATTCAAAGTGAAAGAAAAAATAGAGTCCTATTTCACTTTGTTTTCTTCATTTGATGACTAAGGATTGATAATTAATGTAGTTGTGTACACCAAGGTTTCCAATTATTGTGGAATGCAAAGGTGATCATCAATGTTGGATGGGTTTCAAAACCCTCATGATACCTGATTAGGGTTTCAGTCAGGTCCTCACAATAGAAACAATAGGTTATCACTTCTTGTGAGAACCATCAGGTTGAGAGAATTGTAGGTTCTTTAACATGACAAAACCCACACTTCGAGAATCAGCTAGGATGATACCTGCCCTGACCCTGAACCACGTTAGGGCTGGGAGATTTCCTGCACCATAAATCTCGAAGGATTCCCTACCCTTTCTTTATATGGTGAAGAGTCACTTGGTCATAAATGATGCATCCATCATGTACCTAGCACTATAGGGTGTAGAGCCAATCCAATCAGTCCTGCTTCATTGATAATTTAGTAGTTGTCCATGCTTTTTTTTTTCAAGGGAACAAGGAATATGTCTAGCTTTTTTTTTCCATAGGTAGTGTCAACCGTGCTTCCACTTTCCACTTGCCCAGTTGGAAATGAAAGTCCACGTTGATTTAGCCAATTTGACCCATCTTACTTACCTAAGATATGGGTATTGACGTATTGACCCAGCAATTGACTAGGCAACAATTTCCAGATCCCACATATTGCAAGCCATAATTCAAGAATGTCGGTCCAACAGGACAATTACAGGGATCAATTCTTATGTTGTAAACAATCTCCATCATTTGACTCACAGCTTTCTCTGTCAATTCTGAGAGTTTACGTCGTAGTTCACTTTAGTGAAGAAATGGTTCAAAAGAAGCTATCTGATACATGCTTTCTTGTCTGCTAACAAATCTTCCTAATTATGTTTTCAAAGCAAATCTTCATTGATTCACAGATCTGTACTACCTGGTGCAGCATAATTATTGTGGGGACCTCGAGGCCTCATCACCCTTTTCTTTCGTCTTCTACGTTCACTCAGAAATGCACACTTCACATTTCACTTTGAACTGTCCAGGCCCTGGGTGTTTTGTTGATCCCAACACCAGGCAAAAAAAGTTGTGAAAAAAGTGTTCACAAGGCTTAAACCTGCACCTCCATTAACGTCTGTGCAATCACAACCAGTCCACTATCAAGAAAGGATAAACAACAGTTTGCATGATAGACTACATTACTCAATATGCTACGAACAGGGAATTATTTTCTGAATTTTGTGAGGTTGAAAATTTTGCAAAACTTTCCCAAAAACCAGAAAATTTCCCAAAAAGAACATGCCATGATGCAAAAGTTCACCCCCAAGAAAAATAAACCATCTAGCTATGACCTCAAAAAACGCTCAACATAAAGTCAAGCTATACTTTCATTTCACACTCCACTTTGGGAAACTTTGTCATTGGAACATTCAATGGGATCAATCATACAATATACAGTTTATCTCTGGAAATAAGCAAAAGACCCCAAGCTACCTCTGCACTGTATGCAGGCAGCAAAAGCTGCATTTGTCTTCTGATTGCAGAGTTGTTACTTGTTACACTTTTTTTAATGGTGGTTTTCTTCATTCAAACAAAAATGGTGCTGGAACCGAGTCATAGATATGAACATGTCCCAAAGACAAATCCATTCCTGGAGCATGACATACAAACCCACGCCACTATATCCCCATTGCTTCCTGCATGAAGGGATGAGTGAATCTCTCAACTTTCAGATAAAAACACTAGCTGTTTCCTGACAGTGGGGAGGCTGTCATCACTAGAGAATTCCCAAATGAGAAAGAGTCTCGGTTGGTACCCTTGGTTATTTCTTACTTCCCGAATGAGAAACAGTCGCACACCTACCCTTGGTTATTTGTGTGGGGGATTGAAATTGTCCTTCCAGGCAATAAAGAGGGGCTTACTCTGCAAGGGAAAGCTTTTGAATAAAATCTCTCTGTGAATTGACCTTCTACCACTTGAAACGTGCACTGAAAGGTATATTGCCTTCCAAAGTCCTTTGTCTTCAATCTCTCAGAAGCAAACAGTAGTATCAATAAGTACTAAGAGCATGCCCGAGGGCAGAGTAAATTGGATGAAGATTTGCAGAAAAACACTAGGAATCTTTGGGTTGATAAAAACATCCATGTTGGCAATGCCATGCACGAGCACGTGTATCATGAAAGCACTGTTTCTCAGAAATAAATGACTGTTTTTTATTGGCCAACTACAGTGATTGGTTCAGGTGGTGAGAGTTAAATAGTCTCTCACTTTGCACAGTTGATCTTTTCAGGTTCATGCAGGGAGAAACCCATAGTGCACACCAAATGTAGTAATCTGTGTAGAGGGTTGCCACTGGGCATTCTGTAGAGCATCTCCACCCACAGCCTCTAATTGGGCCTCTATAAGTGTTTATGTGACATCCAACGTAAAGTGCTAATTATTTCCCGATACCCACAAAGCGCTTTTTTGGCTGCAAAATTCCCCCAAAATGCAAGAAATAAAAGTAAGAAGGGAATATGGTGTCACAATATTAGTATTTTTCTGAAATTTTTTTGAAAAGAGATTCACCACATTTCGACTCTGATTTTAGTTTGATAGCGGTTTAAAAACTATCTTTAAAAAAAACTACAATAGACAAGTCTTAAAACCTGTTGCCATTTAATGCTAAATCCCTCTTGGGATGATAGCCAATGGTGCAACATCAGAACGTTGAAAACAAAAACAATGTACCCACCCATAAGAATGAAAAATTGGACAGCCTAAAGTGAGAGACTGTTTAAATGCCTAAAAAGCAATTAGTTTCTTTTTTATTGGCCCTTTCCAGGATTATTGTATTTTGTGGATATTTACACTTCCGAACCAGTGTTGGGTGGGTGTGGAGTTTTCATCCAGAACCTGGGTCAGGTGTGAGCCGGCTCTCTCTCTCTCTCTCAGAGAACCGGCCAGGTACCATTAGGGGTATACCCAAGCTGATACCCACCTGTCATGATAATATTCAGGTGGGAACCAGTTCTTTGTACTTTTATAATTATATACCCAGAAGATTATATTGATCACCCTGGGTATGACTCTTAGTTCATAATAGGGATTAGGATCGCTGTTTAGATTAAGGGTTAGGGCTTATGGTATTGAGTATAGATTAGGGCACCAGTTGAGGTTTTTGTGGCAAATTAGGGTTTAGAATAAGTGTGTAGGTTTAACATTTTAGTTTATAATCAAGGGGAACATGAACTCACTTATTCAAGGTAAGTTTTCTTTTTTGCTTTGTGCTTCTTGCTTTTGCATGTGTTTCCTTTTGATTGTGTTTTTGTCTCAATGCTTGTTGTTGTAGTTGCAAGGAGGAAAGCTTCAATTGAAGTTTCTAGGTGTATTTCACTTTGTGTGCTTTTGTTTTGGGCGCTCCTTGTTCTGTGTGCTATGCTCTAGGTGTTCTTGTTCTATGTGCTCTTTGTTATGGGCATTACTCATTCTACAAGCTTTTGCTTTAAATGCTCTTCATTCTATGTTCTTGCTCAAAGCATTTTATTCGATATTTTGTTCTAGGGACTCCTTGCTTTGTGTTCTTGTTCTAAGCATTTTTCACTTTGTGTTTCTATTTTGTGAGCTCTTGCAAAAGGTGCTTTTCAATTTATGTTTTTATTTTTAGTGTTCTTGCTTTGGACATTCCTTGCTCTGTGTGCTCTTGCTTTGGGTGCTCCTTGCTCTAGGCATTCCTTGTTGTGTGCTCTTGTTTTAGGTGTTCCTCATTTTGTGTGCTCTTGCTTTGGACGTTTTTCGGTTTTTATGTTCTTGTTTTGGGCATTCTTTGTTTTGTGTGTTTTTCGTTGTTCTTAAAGTTGCTGGTGGGAGTTGTTGATGTCGTTGGTCAAATTGTTATTAGTGGAGTTCTTACATTAAAATCCAAGGTATTTTGTCAACCTTTTTCATTTCAATTTTTTTTTAAATTTTTTGTTTTTTCTTCAAATTTGATCAATGTTTGTGTATGTGGTTATTATTGTTTTCATATGTTTGGAGTTGATGCATCAAACACATTTTGAAATCTTCACCTCATAAGGTTTTTTTTTTGAACTCCCCTTTTTTTGCTCCTTCTTTCAATTATTGGTTTTTAACCTTTAATTTTAAAATTTTCCTTCATGTTTTTGTTTTTGCAAGATTTTTTAACTATCGATTTTTTCAATGCGGCATGGTTTTTCACTATGGAACCCTTAAAAAATAATGTTTTTATTTTTGTAATCACACTTGTAATAATTTACATTATGAAAAGTAAGGTATCATTTTTGTAAATGTTTATAAATATTTTTGATTACACAAGTTGTTAGCAAAAATTGAAACCTGTTGAAATTGCACCATATATTTGTTTAGTTTCCTTTTTCTAGATCTTATAACCACCTTAAGAAAATGGAGCCAAATGTTGTTGATTGTGATCCTGATTTAATTGCAAGGAAATTTGAAAAGGAAGTGAACAATAACATAAAAAATCCTTTGGAAAGGCAACTTGCAAAGAAGAGAGCCACAATAATTGGCCATGAAATCTCTAAGTTTTTTGGGGCCATAGATCCTTACAAAAAGGATAATGTGCACCAAAAAGAATTTTTGGAAAATTTAAGTCTTCTTGTTATGAAGAGTCATTTACCCATTCAGTTTGTTGAAAGCATGTGGCTAAAGTGTATAATATTGCAATTGTGTCCTCATGTAATTTTCCCTTCCAAAAAAATGTTCAATCAAAAGGTGTTACATGACCTAGTAGAGGAAACCAAACAAACATATGTTTTACTAGAGTTTTGGCAAAGTGTGTGTATGCCATAACACGTTTCAACTTATGGATGTCCAGAGGGGCACATGACATTTTTACATTAGTAATTAATTTAAAAACATGATTAGGTGCCAAAACATATAACTGACTATTTGATGCTTCTAAAACTTTAGGACAAGCATTGGCAAACAATCTCAAAAATCTTTTAGAGCAATATGGATTGACCAAAACAATTACCTATGTAAAAGATGAAGCGGTTAATATGAATGCCATGAAAATAGTTGTTAATTGTGAAACACTAGATGAAATTAAAAGTTTTTAAGGCACATGTTTAGACATGCCTTCTTTAATGCCTATCAATATGCAATTGCTAATGAAAGAGTTTATAAAGGTCTGAAATATGTTTCCATAAAATTTGTTCAAATAGATTTGCAAAAATGTATTACATGGCCAAAAACATCAAAAAAAGGAAGGCAAGAATGGATGAAAGCTTTCATTAGTGTAGGCCTAAACCTAGAATATTGAATACACTAGTTAAAACAAGATAAAATACAACTTTTCCTTTCTATTATTTTTGTTTTTTTAAAAATTCAATTTGCATTCTTTTGTCACTATTAAAAAATTTAGCATTTCAAATGGACCAATTTGACTAGACGGTTTTTCTTGACTAATAGGCACGTCCATTTTGATTAGAAGCCATGGGCTTAAATGACATGTGTATATTTTGACTTGTTAATTTGACTACAATGACCTATTTGATTAACTATCAAATGAAACAACTAGTAGAATTGGACAAACAAGAGACCACTTTAGTCAATGTGGACAATGGTTTAATCAAAAGGGATATCCATTATTTATATTAGTATGTATCCTTGGTCAAAATGACCATTAGCTTAGTCAAAATGGCCATTAGCTTAATCAAAATGGCTAATTATTGCCTATACTAGTTAAGTCCCTAGGTTTTCTAATTATACTTGTACATGACATATCTACTTTTGTGGCTATGCATTTGAAAATCTTTAAAAGTTTACTTACACCATCTAGTAATTCACTTTGTACTTACAAAACCAAATGTTGAGAAAAAATGGTCTGGAAAAATTGTTTTAAATTAATTGTGGCAATGTAATTTTAAAATGTCTAATGCAAGAAAAAATTAGTCTTGTAAACTTAGCTCATCTTTAATGTGATGAACAATGGATTCCATTTCACTATAACTACTTATTGTACATTAAACCCAACATTGAAAGGAACAAGATTTAAACAACCACATGAAAATAATTGATAAATTCACAACTCCTTAAAAGATTGACAAAACTTTCTCTCACACAATCCACCATCAATTGGTTGAAATACCTTATGCATATGAACAATAACAATAGTCATAATGGATTTTCATCAAGATGATAAGAACAATAATAATAGTCTTATTAGATTTTCAATCTCCTAGACTTCTGGTGAAAGCCACATGAGCTAGATGTAAACATGCTTAAGGTGGTTCAACAATTACAATATTAATGTAGGATCATCATACCATATATTCAAACTAGCCTTCCAACTTGAAATAATTAGACTATTTTGCCTTATGTGATAATAGATGTAACATTTCTAAAGTCAACTGCTTTGGAGATCATCATGGTAGACTTATTGTTAAAATATTACACCTTATCTTTCTAGTAGATAATGGGCAAAATAGTAACAATTTTATAAGCATACTTTAATTTCATCTTCTTTACAACCCACCCTTCATTAAGGTTGCAAGTATCTAAGACTTTATCAACTATATTGGTTGATGTTACTTTAACATCAAACATTTTTGCTTGGTCTACTTTGGTCTCTTTTATATGGCATACTTAAAAAACATTTGCCAACAAATGTTTGTCTATTATTTTCTGCTCTTCCCCCAACATAACCTTGATTTTGTTATGTTCAAAATCCAACTTTTAGTTGTTCAGAAATTCAACCAAAATGTTGTGGCAATGTGTCTTCCACTCAGCCTCAAACAAACCTACCAATCCAACTATGTTTGCCCAAGCTTTCTTTACCTTTCTAGAACTTGTCCAAAATAAAATATTCTTCATATTGCTATTATAACTTTGCTCTATAGGAGTAAACACATACCCAACCTCATCATCCTAGTGAGTTTGCACCTTCTTCCCATGTAGATATGCAACCATTGTTTGGCAAATTATTCTCTTTGTGTGCTTCTTGTTATGAATGTGGACTTTCTCTAGGATTTGATCCTGGGTAGGCTCTTGTTGATGTAATGCTGCTTCTTGTTCCTGTTGCAAATTGTCTTGCTTTTCTTCTTCAAAATCAGAAATGGAAATGGGATCAACTTGTTCATTAGGACCTGCCTTTCTTTTGGGCTTCCTAAAACTATACTCCTCAAAATTTCCCTACATATATATTTTTCTAATTTCTTCAAAAGCTTTTTCAAACTTGGAAATGAGAGATCTTTAAGAGGAAGAAAAAGAATAAACCAAAGGGAAATGGCGAACCTCTTTTTGGAAAACTAAACTGCATAGGCACAATATTTGCAAATCTCTATTGTTTTCTTTGTCTTTCTTGTTCTTTTTTCAACTTTTGCACTTTCTCTCTAGATTGTCTTTGTAAATTTTCCACAAAACTTTCTTTTGCACTCATTTTGGAAACAAAAAATGATAATGATTTGCTTGTAGAAAACAAAAATGAAGAGGTGTTTTGTTCCTTGTCACCTTTTGAAATGTAATCATCCCATTTCATAAAATGATGTTTCACTTTTCGCTTTTAGGTTAATGTTTTAATGATTTGTCCTTTTTCCTAATCTTTTGACACCTATCGTCTCATGTGAAAGTTCATATTGACAACAACATGGACTACAATAAATGTTTTCTAACCTAAAAACTTTGTAAACGTAGCAATGGGTTTTTTTAATGACAATTCTAAATTTGATGACCTGTTGTTGTCTGCACTACAAAGTTTTCCTATTTTATGATGAGTAATCAGATCAACATAGTTTTGTTATGATGTGATAGACATATTTGACCCATAATCTAGTGAGTGTGAAATTATGTAATCATGATTTGTGAATATTTTCATAACCTACTTATTCATCAAATTTTCTAAGGCTTTTTTTAATACTACTATTTAATTAGTCCCAATGATTTTTATTTTTCTTTGATCTTTTGAATCCTCATCAGATTTTTCTTCCATGTGGTCAAAATCTAGACTCTAAAGTTTTCTGATTCTCCAAATTCTAAATCCCCTTTGAAGTCTAATCCATATATTTATATGGTTTCAAGTTGTTAACATTGACCAATACTAAATTTGGTTCAAAATTGTTAACAGAAATAAGAAAAACAATATTATTGGGTAAGTAATATTGTACCATGAGTGGACCAAATCATCTTCTTTTGAATTTGCCCAAGTGTGTCTTTTCTCCCTTAGGAAATTAGAAAACATAATTTCTAAATTGAAACTTCTTCTTTATGTTTTTCTATTGATTCCACAAAAATCTATTCCACTAGTTTGTTCCCACATTATTTTGAGCTTCCAATCTATACTTTTATAATTTCTCTAACTCCATAATTCTGGCTGTTAATACTCTGGTTGCTTCTAATCAGGAGACCAAGATTAAACATTCATAAGTAGCACAAATTTTGATTGGCTTCTTAAATCTCATTTTCTTCTGAAAATATATGTGCAAAAAAAGAGCAAGAAGTACATACACTAAATCGTAGGAAGAAAATTACAAATGAAGCCAGAACTCAAAAGGGGGAAAAAACCAGAAAAAATAAATTAACATCAGGAACTAAATCCGCTACCTTTGAGAGGCAATTAGGGTTATTGACCTTTCTTTGCACATAAGGTGTGCAAACCAACCCCAACTACCTAAACTTGGGAATGAAAAGAAGGGTCCAAGAGGAAGAGCAAAACAAAAAGGATGGACATAATCACAAGCACTTAACCTCCTTCAATGGTGGTGGATCTCTAGATGGGCTACACTACCCCATTTGCATGGATCATTAAGGGAGGAGGGCATGAAATCCACATTGCCCAAAAAACTACCAATTTTGTTTACCTTTCCCCTATCCAGGAATAAAACATAACTTGTAGCTTGAATGCAAGGTTGTTAAAGTCCCCAAGTAAATAACTTAAGGGTTTAAGTTCAAGAAAGAGTTTTGGGTAGCTAGTAACACCTACTATTACAACTTGAATACTAGTTTTTGATCATCTCAAAATACTAGAATTTCAAACAAACACTTCAACATCTGAAGAAAAACAACAATTCTAGTCCAAAAAAAACCCTAAAAAGGTAGTGTTTCACAAAAAAACTTGATTCATAGACAAAATCTCAATCCATTCACCAAAAAAATCCTTGTTACAAACATCGGATCCTTCCTAGAAATCCTTTCCAGATAATGATGGAATTTGAAGAAAATCCCAAAAATCTCTCCAAATCAATCAAAATAAATCTAACTAGTGTCAAACTAATCCTCTAAAATTTTAGTTTTGAATATAAACATCTAAACTATTTTGGTACTCCTTTTCAATTCCTGATAAATCAATACTAAGAATTGATAGTGGGAAATTGGTAGTCAAAAATCGGTAATCAAAAATCGATAATGGGAATTGGTAGTAAAAAAACCTAAGTTTTTACAAGATGGGTTTTTTGGTTGTTAACATCATCCTCCTCTTTATTTGTGATTACATCATCATGATCACTTTTTAAACCTATCAACAGGTCTTAAATGAAAATTGGGCATCACAAAATTAACAATATTTTACCATATCCATCATTCCTTGGTCATTCAATGTTTGTTGAAAAGTTGGGGGGGTGAAATCCTGTGCCATAGAGTCATGTCTAGGTGTTGAGTCGACAAGGGAAACAACTTTTTCAACTTTAGTCATATCGATTTCAATTTCGATGTCGAAGAAATGTTCATTTCAATTTCGATGATTGGGTTGGTTCCACTTTCGGTTTTGGTCATAAGATTGTTTCTAGGGCGGATCTCCCTTATTATAAACTATTCTCTCAAATTGACCTCCATTTGAGTTTCGATGTCCTAATCATTCTTTTGGCTCTCATTCATAAATCCAAATATTATCATGTTTACCACCATCTCTATATTGAAAAAGGGAGGTACAAAATGTGAGAACGCACGTTGATAGACCTCGAAACAATTGCACAATCATTGTTCATCCCTCAAAGATGATTCAAAAGAGTCATGAATTAGTTCAATTGTTAGAAATATTATTCGTTTCTAATTCCCAATGTTGATGAATGTGTTAAACATTCATCAAAAGGATGAATTGTATTCACATCCTTATAGTAGTTAGGTTAAGTTGAATAGTGGTGATTAGGGTTTGGAAGTGGAGGCTACTTAGGGTTTGGTTGCGGTTAGGGTTAGGGCTTAGCGGCAGCTAGGGTTAGGGTTTGGTGGTAGCTAGGGTTAGGCGGCAGCTAGGTTAGGGTTAAGTGGTGGTTACTTTAGGGTTAGGAGGTAGTATATATTGAAGTGGTTTTGAGTGGTCTTTCATTCTTTCCTTTCATGGTTTTGAGTGCATGTAGAACCTTCAAGCCTTGTTAATTGTTGCAAGCCATAGTTTTGTGATTATAGCAATTAAAGCATACAACCTTTGTGATTTCTTGTTAGTTAATATGGTTGTTCCATTTCATGAACCTTGAATGTTTCATTTTTTGCTTGTTTTCAAGTTGTTTCCAATAAAGTTATGGGGCCCCAAATTCACGAAAGTCTAAACTTTGGGAATTTTGGGACTCCCATTTGGGAGTTTCGAGACAAAATGTCATTTGGATGTGGGCTTCGTGGAGAGGCACAGAGTAAGGGGGAAGGTGGTGGCTTCCCCCAAGTCCGAGTCGTGGTGAGTCTTGTGAGTTCGAGTTTGCTCGTGGCTCGTCCTAACACCAAAAGTATTCCAGCTATGCACTAACCAACTTGTTGTTTGGTTTATGCAAGTCCATGTGAGTTATTGAAATGGTTGTCAATCTTCCTAGTCCCATCCTGGAATTGCGTTGTTTTCATCTTAGACTCACATTTGAGTCTTTTGAAGAGGTTGGGAGTGCGTCACATACCTTAGGCTAGTTAATGTTTCCATCCAAGTGTTTTATGACTATAATAGTTCGAATCGTGCCATTTCCTTTAATGGTGATTAGGTTGTTAGCCCAGTCATGGGTAGCCTTGGCATTATGCAACCAAGGGTGTCCGAGTAACATGGAATAACAAAAGTCCAAAACATTATTGCGCATGATTGTAAAAATAACTACTTAAAGTACGCCATGTATGTGAATTTTTAGATCTTGGATTAACCCTATAGGTAAGAGTATGATCTGTCATTCTAAGAATGTAAGGAGCAAGTCTAGGTGTGGGCAAACCTAGTTTCTTGCAAAGATTTTCAGTAATGATATTGACTTTGGATCCCCCATCAAGCAACATGTCTTCTACCAAACATTTCCCTACATGAACCAGAATAACATCCATGTGAGGGTCCATAGCTACCAAAGCTACAATAGTTTTTAGTTCTAGAAGATGACTTGCTTTAGGATGTATTATTTCAAGTCAGAAGCCAAGTGAAAAAGTTGCCCCATAGTTAGGGTGTGTTTACTATCCAACAACTACTAACCAATTTTTAGTAAGACATTAATTGGAGTTTTTGGTAAAAACAAGTTTCGATAGAATTGAAATATATTCAATAATCCTAAAATTGATTCTCTTAATTTCGATACTATTAGGAGAAGGGTTGAATACCTCTTGTAATGATAAAGGCAAGCTGGTTTCTTAAAGTTCTCGGATAGTAATTTCAAAAGATTATTGAAGCCTCTCTTCTTCCATCCAATCCATTTGGGTTTTCAATTTTCAAGGTTCTTTTTCCTTCAAAGCCTCTTGAGTCATTGTTTTACTTCAAGTTGTCACTACTAAGACCATGTTGACAACGACCTCTTCCTTTTATGGTTTTGCATTGGAGCCTCTTCCCTTGAACATTTCTAGAGCTATTTCCTTGTGTGGGCAGTCATGAAGCCTATGGTCGGGTGAACCATAGATGTAACATCGATCAATCTTACTGCTATTGGTTTGGCTTGAACCCTTTCCAAACTGAGTTCTAGTTCCCTAAATGTTTAGGCACCTACTTCGTTCACTAAAACTTCCTTCTTTTCATTTAGTTGGTTATTTGGATTTTCTGAATTCTTGTGGTAGCATTCCTTATTGTGCCCTTGTTTTTTGCACTAGGAGCACACTAAATCAATGCATTTCCCATCATTGTTTATGTCCGATTTTGATGGTTCTAGGAACTTTCAGTATTCAATGGAATCGCTCATGCTCTCCTCACAAGTAACCACTACTTCTTTGTGCTTGAACAAGTTATTATGCTTCATACCAGCAATAGCAACCCTCAAATAAGGTACAAGGCCAACCTTGAAGAAAATAGTGAATAGGTTGTCATTTGCCTTGTGCTATAAATAATTAACCAACTTCAAAATCCTTGCATAATAGACTTCTACCTTTTTGCTAACCTTGTTTATGTTGAAAAACAATAGGATCAGAGGAGAGATTACGCAATCAAAAGCACATAGATCACACAAGTATGTGAACAATGCTTGGAGTGAGATGTCCAACTCCCCTCCAACCTTGCTCTTTATTCCCTACCCTGTACCACCACATTGACAAACCATATGGGATAACTATTTCTCTCCCTCCTTATTCTAACATGTTCGTGGTACTAACATATTTCAAATCTACCTATGTCTTTGATTGCTTGCTATTGAATATTGAAGAACAATAGGATCAGAGGAGAGATTGCGCAATTACAAGCACATAAGACACACAAGTATGTGAACAATGCTTGGAGTGAGATATCCAACTCCCCTCCAGCCTTGCTCTTTATTCCCT
>Ga0116231_10004588_pt1 | contig 27839 bp, 27 predicted proteins | sample S1TSphgellanicum_2_FD_89695 | JGI IMG/M metagenome (GOLD analysis project Ga0116231, IMG submission 89695) | Host-associated microbial communities from peat moss isolated from Minnesota, USA - S1T2_Fd - Sphagnum magellanicum MG | ecosystem: Host-associated > Plants > Peat moss > Unclassified... | reverse complement strand
TTGTTCGCAATTTTTTTCTTTTCCCAATCTAACCCCTCCTTTCCCCCCTTTCCCTCTTGTTTTTTTTTTTTTTTTTTTTCTAATTTTTCACACTTGCCTTGCTGGCTTGTTGGGTGTGTTTTTCCTGCCCACTTGTATAATAAATTAGGTAGAACTTTACCTTAGCAAACAATTTTTCACTTTTCATTGAAGCCAGTCATTTACCATTTGGCTCCATGGTAGTCTTTTTGTGGATGATTCTTTTCATTGTTTTTTTGGGGAGTGAGAAGAGAGACAACAACCCATCACACTATTTGGGTCTAGTGATGATCATACTTGCATGTTGTGATCATAGTTGGATGCCACCAACTATGGTACATGATGAGTAAGGTAATGCCCCAGGAGTGGGGCATTCCCAAAAGAAGTGCCCACCTGATGCAGAGCTTAGGAACACATATAGGTTAAAGCCCCATTGTGGAGGCAGCATTGCCAAAATAGGGGCTTAGGACCAACTGATTTTTGCTGAGTATGGCCCCCTATTTTGGGAATGTCCCCCACTCATGAGCCTAACCAAGGGTAAGCACAAGACAAAGCTTGTCATAAGCCCAAACATACATAGATTGTGAGGTGGTAAGAGTGAGAGGGATCTTAAACCTACTTTTTAGGGGGCAAGAGGCACCCTACACCTATAGTAAGTAGGTGTATGATCTCTCCTCTTTTCTAGCAGGGATATTCTTGGGTATAAATTGCCCTACACATACACTAGGATTCTCCAAGTGCTATAGCTGACCAAAAGATTATAACATTATAACCCTCTTCATCTTTTGCTCCAGTTTGCCCATGCTCTCAACTTAACTTCTTCATTTGATTAATTTTTTATTTCACAAAAGTGGCAATTCTATGCTGAATTTTTATTAAAAAATAAAAATTCTCCAGTTTTTTTTCACCAAATAGTTGCACATTTGGTTCACGTATTGTGATAAGTTGTACTTAAATTTTAAGTGATTTAAGTATCTTACAAACAAGGAAAGATATATTTTTTCTTTGGTCAAATAACATGAGAGATATATAAGGAAAGATATATTTTTAATTTGGTCAAACAACATGAGAGAGATATATGTCAGATGGGCTATGATGATGGCCATTCTTTATTGTGCACAATGCATCCAAATAAATAAAATACAATAAAATAAATGAAATGGACCCACATTTCCTAAGTCAAAATAAAGCAAAAGTGGTGAAGTTACACTTTGTTAACTCCAATAACTTATGTGCAAATAAGTGATCAATTCCATACAACAAAGTCATGCGTCAATTCAAAGGCAAATATTATCAATTCTCCACAATATTGCATGGCACATCAATGTTAGACTGGTTACCTATCATAACCAATCCAACTACACTAGGTTGAATCTTCACCAAACTCCATGTGACTACTTGAAGGTCATACATACCCTTCAGACCTGTTGGGCAATTGTTTCACCTTCAGTATGGTAGTTAGAAAATTGTCACCTTTCAAACAAACAATAGCCTAGTAGTTGTGAATAGCCACTTGATCATCCTTATTTGGTCTATTTTTTAATTTATTTTCCCCCCAATGTCGTACTCAATCACCACACACACTGCAATAATGTATGGTGGAGTTTTGCAATAAGTGGTTAAAAATTGAAGCCTTATTGTCCTTCAAATGGGGTGTAATCTTTCTAACACATGTCATAAAATATAAAAATATAGGAGCACTCCAAATCTGAGCAACAATAGTCCAATAATCCTTCAATTCAGAATGGCACATTCAAAGGTTTCTTCTAAAAATCAATATGAAATTCATATATATTCCAATGACAATGTTTTATTGAGACTGGTTTATGGAGGATGAGTATTCTGATGATCGTCATTGTGACAATTGCAGAGTCATTCTAGATTATAAGTCATCATAGATCAAATTTCAATTTAGAATCGTTTTTTTGATGTTTGTCTTGCACCTTTTCAATGTTTTCGTCTATTTGTTATCTTGTTGTGAACTTGTCTAAAGAATCAGACTTTTGTAACATTTTGCTTACCAAATCAAGAATGTAAAAAAATATTAATAGAACAAAATGACATAGAGTGAAGTTTACAAAATTTTTTTTTTGAAAAGACAATATTAATTACAACAAAATTATTATTATGTTCACAAAAAATAATTTAATCATTATCACTGATAGTGCAAAACAGTGTGGAGCCCAAATTTTATACACTTGGATGTGAATAGGATCACAACACACCTTCTTGGATTCCACCTTACACTCCAAGTTCCAAGTTCCAACTTTCAAATACATCTTTAAGACCTTGGATTGTTCATTGGTCTCAATACACCATTGCTAGATTGGGATTTAATCTTCTCTCAAACCTAATGGGGTTAAAGAAACAAGAGTTCTACACTCCCACATATTTAATGAATTATATACCTAGTGCATCAATTCAAAATTTGGAAAATTTTGAATGCAATATTCACTATATAAGCTTTTTGGGTTAATTTGGCAAGTCTTGAGGTCAAATCCTTTAGTTTAAAATTATAGGGGAAAGACACTACTCCTGAGGGCCTCCTCTAATTTAAGGGCTGTAGCCTCAAGACTGGTAGCCCAAGGGCCTAGTAGGACTGAAAATTAGAGGGAGGACTGCAGGAGAATGCATGCATGCCTTTGTGTAAAGTGAGGAAAGGGTATCAAAGCTTTCACCATTTTGCAAGCAAACCTTCTGCCATTTCTTTCTTTCCGGCATGGCAGAAGGTTTGCCTGAAGAAATGGCAGAAGTAAATAGGTTTGCATGCAATGCAAATGCGGTTGAAAGTCCCTTCAATTGATGAAGGTATCTTCCACACAGAGAGAGAGAGAGAGAGAGAGAGAGCCTCAATTACCAGAAGTAGTTTAGGCGCATGAAACGCGGGAAATGCTTTCAAATGCAAAGGAAAAAACCTTCAAGTGCTCGAGTGCTTTAGAGGCAGGGCTGACAGTAGTCCTTCAACTACCTCTTATGCAAATTGTTGGATACAGTAGTGTACCTTGGCCATTTCAACACATTTTTGTCAAATAATTAATTAATTTTGAAACATTAATTTCAAAAAAATAAAACCTTAAATATCCATTATTTTCCTTCAGAATTATTTTTTGATTGGGAAGAAATAATTTTTGGAAAATTTCAACATTTCTCAAAATAATATAATTTAGTGTCTAATTGGCCAAGGTACTAAGGTAGTCTTCCTCTGCAATAGTGTACCCCTCTCTTCATTCGTAGTAGCTGCTATATACATACAGTGGATGATACAGTGTCAGGGCTCAGAAAAGCTGGGAATTTTTCTTTAATGACATGAATCAAAAAAAATTCAAATTTCAAATTAAGAAAAGAAATAGAGAAATAATTCCTTTAATTGTGCCTAGGGTGATATATGCGTTAGGAGTGGGGCCTTCCTGAAATAAGCGCACCTCAGCTCCGCCTCCCCCCCTCAAATACAATGAACAAATTCTATCTGTAAATTGGCCTCTCCCCAAATACACTGAAAAAATTTCTATCCATACTTTGCATGTAAGGAATGGCATGGCCAGGGGGTTTTTTTTAAGCACTTGGAGATATTTCCAAAAATCTGAAGGGCACTTTATATATTCATGAATATCCCTCCTAGAAAAGAGGAGAGAACTTGCACCTACTCAATAATTAGTGAGAGGATCTTACACCTATAAGTAGGGACAAGGTCCCTCCCACTCTAGGTGTAAGATCCCTCCCCCTCTTAAGGAGTAAGTGTAAGAACCCGACCCCTTTTGTGCACCTCATGATCTTAGTTTATTTTCTGGTGTATTTTTGCTAAATGGCTAAAAATGAGAATTTTGTCAGGTTTTCTTGTTGCCAATTTTGGAATTTTTTTTTTTTCCAAAAAAACACCTGATTCTGTATTAAGTTCCAGTAAGTAGCCAAAAATATAGAAGGATGCTTAAATGTTTTTACTTCTTCAATATTTTAATAGCCAACTAGATCATCTTATGGATAATTCAGCTACGTCAGAAAATTCGGGGAATGAAAAAATAAAATCCAATTTTTTAAAAAAAAATACTGCTCTAGATTTACAAATATTAAGGTGCTTTAGGATGGGAAAGCCAACACAGGTGAGGTACATTGCATTCCCAGAATGCCAGGGACAACAGACTCAACTACTGCCTTGTCCTAGGAAACTTATTTTGGGAATGCCCCCACCCTGAGGCTTTACCCTACACTACCTAATATGCCCAGTGTTCCCAGTAATGGTCTAATGCCTTCCCGTCCTCTTGCACCCAACTAGTTGCACCTGGGTGTTGCTAAGGAAACTGATTCTAGTACAGGTTTAACACATGAGAAAAAAACTTAGCAGGTTTTTTTCTGTCAGTTTTGCAATGTCGAAAGCTTGGTGAACATTTTCCCAAAAAAGAAGCATAAATAGTTCAATTTACGCTATTTATGCTATTTACACTACTTATGAAAATTTCGAGTATTTGGTTTCATTGTCTTTTACTTTAGGAAGTTTTTGGAAAATTCCATATTAAAAGACATTGAAACCAAATACTTCAAATTTTCTTGATTTGGGGTCAAAACTCTCACTCTTGCACCAACCCTTTTCCCTTGCATAAAGCGCTCAGAGAAAATTTGTAGTGTATGTGAAGGGCACCTTATTATATCCATGAATTTCCCTCCTAGGAATTTGGAGGGATATTATTATGCCTACTCCTCAAGGGTGAGAGGGAAATTATGCCTACTTATAGGTGTAAGAACCCTTGCACTATTGAGGAGTAGGCATAAGAACCCTCCCATTCATATACCTCATGATCTACATAGGTTTGGTTCATGATAAATTTTGCCTCATGCTTTACAATAGGTAAAGCTCATGGGTGGGAGACATTGCCAAAATGCAAGGCCAGACTCAGCTATTGCCTAGTCATAGGCCCCTTGTTTTGAGAATGCCCGCACCCTAGGGCTTATTGAGAATGTCAATCTTATTGCCATGCAGATACATAGAGGAGTTAAAACAAACCTAATAATCTGTGTGGGAAAAGAGAACTCTAGTTTCACTTGTGCTCAGCTGCAAACATATCCTATGAACAAACAAAGAGAAAAACAGGCATGCACATAGCACAAAGAAACTTCTCACAATGGGTTCCCTCGACCTATAAGGTTATGGCTTGTACATCAAATTTTGGAGAAGGTAAGGACTAAGGACCACAATGGTGTGCAAATGGATTTGCTCTTGTTGTAAGCTTGCACCTCAACAACAAAGCTCTCAAATGACCAAGAAAAAGAAAATGACTACTTTGGGTTCACTAGGGCCAATGATTCGTCACATATTACATTATTGATTGGTCGACCATAGTAATTGATGTATGCATAACTTATAAATGTTCTCTCAATGTACATTGTCCAATATTTATTATTAATGAGTAAAGGAGGGAGAAATATTATCACTACATTTGGATGTGATAAATATCAATATTGAGAGACGTTAAACACCATCATTGAGCTATGTATGAGACAATGCCTTGGCCTATTTTGGGGGATGGTGTCATTTTTCATTGTTTTGCCTACTTTGATTCACCCCTCTATCAAAAGATAAAACTACTCTAACAAAACATTTTTTGGAACTTAGGACTCCATGGAGATCACTAATGAAACCGTCAACTAGCCTACATTCAATCATCTACTACAACATGATTTTCCTTTTTATTTGTTTTGTTCTTTGGCAGAAAACATCAGTCAAAAGCATGTGTGATTTTTTGAAAGCTTTGCACAATTGCCCTCACAATGTGCTGCCAAATAGAGCTTCATGAGGGGGTATTTAATGCCTCACATTTATATTGTCTCAAATACAGTGCATCATTGGAGATGCTCTAAATGCATTACCCAACATCAAAATTTATAATAATGGTAAGGCCCCAAAAGCCAAGGGACTTCCCACAATAAAAAGGCTTAGGATGCCAGGGGTAGATGTGTCAAGCCCCGCATGTTGTGCAACACAAAGCCCCAAGGTAGGGGCATTCCCAAAGTAAGGAGCCGAGGACAGGCCAATAGTCAAGTCATGCACTACATTTTGTGAATGTGGGCCACCTGTGCACCTTGGCCATGAATAAAGGATGGGACAAACCTTATCATAAGATTTACGTTCATGAGGTGACAAACCTTATCATGAGATTTACGTTCATGAGGCGACAAACCTTATCATGAGATTTACGTTCATGAGGCGACAAACCTTATCATGAGATTTACGTTCATGAGGTGGTAGGTGTGGGAGGGATTTTACACCTATTCTTTAGAGCAAGAAGGATCTTACGTCTATAACTAGTAAGCATCTTGGGCATAAATAGTGCACATGTATAGGGGTAATCTCCATCCTCTCTTTTCTACCTGGATGCACATGGATATAAGGTGCGTTCCATATACACTAGGGATTTTCTTAGATTTGCAAGAATTTCTTCACCCATGGGTCTTTTTGATTGTAAAGAACAAGGCAAACATTATGTGTAGGGTAACACTCAAAGAGCAAGGAATTGCCAAAATATCACTTGGGGTGGAGCCAAGGGAGTGCCCACCTAAGGAGCACTTGTTTGGGGAACACCCTAAGAGCACCCGCCTAATGAGCACTCATTTGGGGAACACCTTGAGAGTGCCCACCTAATGAGCACTCATTTGGGGAACACCTTGAGAGCGCCCACTTAAGGAGCACTCATTTGGGGAACACCTTGAGAGCACCCACTTAAGGAGCACTCATTTGGGGAACACCTTGAGAGTGCCCACCTAAGGAGCACTCATTTGGGGAACACCTTGAGAGTGCCCACCTAATGAGCACTCATTTGGGGAACACCCTGAGAGCGGCCACCTAAGGAGTGAGGGGTTCTCAATATAAGTGTCCCTCAACTCCACATTTCCACATTGGGCGGGCGCTTATTTCGCAAACACCCCACCCTAAGGGCATTTTTTGGAATGCCCTACCTTTTGTGGACGAAAGATTCCACCTGATAACATAGCTTCCAAATACAGTAATTTTTTTAATGATGGCTATAAGGTGCCACATTACTCACAAATATAGAGTGCCCTTCAAAGATACTTAGGAAATTTCTCCAAGTGCTTTATGTACTATTATCCAATCCATCAGAATTTGTTGTCTTATAACAAAAAAGCGCCTAGTGGGGAAGCTTGCATCTCCAACTTTATAATATTGAGAACTTTATTCAAGTGCTCACACAAAATCACCATGATGAAGAGCAGCCACATGTTTCCCTTTCTTTATTTCCCAGCATTGTTGCAATAATTCCACTTGCAAAAAAGAATCCAAATTGGGCATACACAAATGCCTCTTTTAGTTGTATTTTTCTGCTTTATGTGCACACATGCATGCAACAACCTTTTATAATATTATTGTGGACCCAATCACCAAATTTCAGAAGCAGAGAACCATCATTTCAATTTTTTCTAAAAATCAGAATCAAAGAACCACCAATTCCGACCATTTCAAAACCCTCGCAGAACCAACTGCTTTAGGGAGTTCAACTGCATTGGGGAAAGAACTCGGAAAGAACCAACAATTTTTTATTTTTTAATTTCATGAAAAATCAGGGTTCTAAATCAGAAAAAATGGTTCTTTCCACACAAAAAAAAATTGGAGAAAAGCTTAGGAACCTTAAGAACTGCCCTGATAACCGTTGGGGTTTCAATGGTGCAATTTGTAATACCCGCCCACCACGGGACCAAACTCTTTATGGCCTTGTTCTAGTCAAAGGAAGTGAGTGTATCTACTCATTTGCTTCACTTCATGCAACACCCCAATTCAAATCATCTTTTTGTCCCACACTTATTTCATTCTTTCAACCACACCAAAACATGTGTTGAAGTTCATAAGTATTATTATATGCAAATACTAATTAATTACAGGGTCACAAATGTTCATGGTTCATCATGTTGTAATTTGGATTTTTACAAATTAAATGTGTTAATGCGAACATTCTTCTATGGATGTCAATAATTGAAACTCTTGAACCCATACTAATATTTCTTAACTCTTCAAACTGGCCATCAATTGGGTTTAGTTTTTTTAATTTTTGGGTTTTTTAAAAAAATCTGGAATTTTACCTCAATTCAAAATATTCCAGGATCATCTTGATCACAAGCTTCTAATAAGATTTCATGGAACTAGAAGTTTTGGATTTGAAATATTGTAAAAGTCAGTATTTGAAATATTTGCAGTCTTGATTTTTTCAGAAGTTAACCAAAAATAGCCCAAAATTCAGATCATTGGAAACAAAACATGCAAATTGACCCAAAAAATTAAAAAAACCCTATTCAGAGACAACAACAGGTATATTCTTGCCTTCTGCCAATTTCAACTCAAGGTAAACTCCAGAGTGGGCGGGTATTAGAAATTGCACCAAACCCCTACTGGGCATCAAGTTGGGTATCAAAGTTGATAACCATGATTGTCAAAAAAATCCAATACCCAGTTTTTGATATATAACCACAGTTAACAAAAAAAATTCAAATACCTGGTTATTTATATAAACATGGTTTTTTAAATTTTTGAATAAAATCAAATAATTGCCTACAAGGCATCTAGTCTTTGCCAAAAAAAATTCATGAAACCCTGTGGTTCTTTGATTTTTGAAAGTTTTCAAATACACAGAACCAGCAGTTCTTTGATTCTGAATTTTTTCAATTGCCTGGAACCAATGAGTATTACAAAAATCAAATACCTACCCCACACTTGTATACAGCTGCATCATACCAGTCAAAAATCATCTTAGAGCAGATCCACCCATACTTGACCCAGGCATTTGGCCCTAGAACAATATTTCTCCCATCCAAAATTACTTACGTATTAATTTCAAGCCCCACCCACAAGCATGAACATGAGACAATAAAAGTCAGAACTTACTTATAACAAACCACTTGGACCAATCAATACGCCTAGCCAATCAAGAACAGTTATTAGGCTTCGCTTTGGGTTTTGCCAGCCTCATATTGTTGCACATGTCAGGCAAATATTTATTGATCTTCATCCAAAACATGCTGTGCAGTGTGTTGGTGGAGATGCTCTTAGGACCCAATACCAAGACCAAGCTGATATGAAAGCTTCAAAAAGGACCCAATGCCAGGAACAGGCTGGTATGGAACATCTGAAAATACTCAATGCGAGGACCAGCCAAGTATGCTCAAAAGTTGATAGGATGGAAAGATCCCATTTCTTAAGAAGGTACATTTCTTAAGTTGTTGCAGTGACAACAGTTTGCAATGATAATGTGGTTACCTTCCACATTGATGTAGCACCGTAAAGATCCCTCCTTTGGTGCTGGCCTCTGGGTACATACTACACACTTTGGTTTGAATGTTTGAATCAATGTTGGGTGGGTACCAGCTAAATTTCAGGAGAAGAAAGTGACTAGAATGACTGGAGGCAATACCAACCTCATATTAATACCAGAAAGGTATCAGTACCTGCCCAGTAAGGACCCAAGGTGATACCACCTTCATATCAAGGATGTACCAAACTCAATACAAGGTGTATACCTACCTCATACCACCAAAAATCAGCCTTACAACCGCATAGTGGCTGGTATGAAAGTTTTACAAAAGATACCATGGCACATGCATTAGAGTCAAGGTTCACTGTAAGTTGATGGAGAGCTCTGAAATGCTGGTAGCAAGTTTGGGCATAACCATGTCAAACATGTCAGCAAGATTTTAGGTCTAAGAGATAAGATATGCATGAGAATTTGACACCCATCTCTTAAGACATTGTCAGTTTAAGAAAGATGCTGTGAAATGAGTGCAGCTATAAGAAAGAGGTGACATTTTGTTAAAGCTTCTTGGAAATTGTAAATGACTACAACACCAGCAAGGCCTTAGTCATTTCACATTAACCAGACTTATAATGTGAAATAAGATCACAATCTCCACTGATTTGTCAAAGGAGACAAGAAATCTGTGGCTCAAAATTCTTCTGGAGCAATCTAGGCTGATACCATATCTAGGAGTTGCAGAAAAAAACAAGTGCAGCCATAACCTCATGAAAGTTGCTCACACAGTGTCTCATCATCACCTTCCTTGTCAACACTAGAGGCTGCTACCAGCCTGTAGCTCCATTGCCTCAATAAATCACAGTATATGCAACAAGGAAAATTTCACACTGGGGATGTCTTGATTGCGACAGTAGCTACTGGAACATCTTCTCCTCTAATCCTGAACAATGTCATATTTTGGAAGGTCGATTATAGCCACTGACCACAATCTCACTTTCCCCTGCAGCCAGCAAACATTGACAAAACTTAGGACAAAACCATAATGCCAATGAGACCCTTGGGGACAACACTTTCAGACAAAACCATAAAATGTATAACTAAAAGTCTCTCTGATAAACACATGAACAGGTGACTAAGTAAGAACCGTGTCATGACTTAATTCAGCTCTTTACAGCAATATACAGGTCATTTCAAAAGTCATCATCCTAGCAACCATAACATGTCAAATTTTTCACACAAACTCCAATGCCAAACAGAAATATGAATGAGAATCTTATGACATGAACAAGAATATCAAACTTTTGACTTACGTGTTCATCATCAGTGTGATGTTATCCCCTTTTAACAAAATCCGGCCTGCAAGAAAGAAAAAAACATGCAGTGTGGTATTCAATCTTAGGCAGTGAACACTAATGACTACACACCATGATCACAAGCACAAAACATAGTATAGACTACTACTAAGCACCTTTCAAAGTGCATAGATTGTGGAGAAAGACTCCTTCTCTAGAAGAAGAGAGCTTTCCTCACTTGGCAAAGTTGATACTTTCCCTATAGAGCTGTAGAGTTAATGAGATGAAAATCAGCTCAGGGTTTAGGGTTTCCAATCTCTCATTTGCCCAGATCTAACCCAGCATGACTTACCTAGAGGCTTGCGTGTCTTCTTCTTCAAAGAAATTTCCTCAGCTTCATCGAGAACCAGATTCATGTATTCATCAAACCCCTGCCAAAAAGAGACAGAATCAAAACAATTCAAATGAGAACCCAAGCATGAAAGAAGCACATTCTGAAATTCAATCTCCTATTTACGAACATCGGATTTTAGGGCCATTAGAAGGAGAAACTTACAATGATGCGCCCTTCAATCCTCATATCCTTCTGCTCAAATAGCCAGAACTGGATCCGTGATTTCTGCACAAATGTCAACACATTGGCTTTAAACAGCGAGAATCTGTAAGAAAACTGAACAAATCAAGACCCAAAATAAGACAAAGCATGGTCATTTGTGGCCTGATCAGTGCTCTTATCACCCCCATTTATCATTCTCAGAAGCTTGAAGCTGCTATTCAGTACTGAGAAAAGAAGGGCTTACACTTTGCAAGAATCGGAAAATCAGATTCTGAAGGTGTCAAAATTGGTTGAGCCACACCATGATCATGCACAGTTCACACCCATAGCAGCAACAAATTAGCACGGAAACTTGTCCACATGCAAAGTGTCTGAGAATCTCAGCTAGCACCTGGGCACAAGGTGTATGCAGCAATACAGAAAGAAAATCTTCTAGCAACAAAATGAAACCAAATGAAACAATTGGTGCAACACCAAGTCCCACATGCCTACAGAATTGCAGACCTGAGACTATGGTGCTATTCAGTACTGTCCACACTGAGCGGTGATTAAGGAATGATGCAGAAAACCATGCACTACTAGAACTGTGGACAAAGCCTGTAACCCTAGAAATCCAAAGCTGCAAATGAATGCCCATCAACTGAAGCAGACCTTGTAGACTCAGATAGCAAAATCCACATAAGAAACTCCAGAAACATGAAATACCAAATTTCCAGTCTCACAATCCTTACCCCCAAAAAAACCCTAAAAACACATCATGTGTTCAAAGCTACCTCGTATTCTTGCTTCAAGAAAACTAGGGTTTCAGGATGGCCTAGTTATGATGCACACCCATTAACTGAAGCAGAACTTCTAGACTCAGATAGCCAAATCCACGCAAGAAAAACCAGAAACACGCAATACCAAAATTCCAGTCTCACAATCCTTGCCAAAAAAAACCCTAAAAAACACATCATCTGTTCAAAGATACCTTGTGTTCTTGCTTCAAGAAAACTAGGGTTCCACGGTAGCAAACAGAGCATACATGGCGCTTCAGTAATGTGCCATCCTTAAAAGCTGAATTCGAGCTAAAAGAGAGAACTCCTCCAAGCCTCGACAAAAAAAATTTGGTGACGACGTTTACATTTACACACTAAAACCCAAAAGAAGGAAGCGATGCTCAAGAAAGAGAAGGGAAAGAAGAAGACGAACAATAGGCTGGGTCATGATCCGTTGCACTTTGGTGGTCGCCATGGCTGCCGCTCTTCTCTCTTTCTTTCCCTCGCTCGTTGCTGGTCCAGAAACAAAACACTCCTTGGGGAAGCACGCAGTCCAGAGAGCGATGCCGAGACGCAAAGAGAGCGAGAGAGAGAGAGCGCGCGAGCTTTCCCTCCCGCGCAGTACTGCCCGGCACCGGGTAACGGGTATAGCGGATACCCGCCAGTTTCTTAGATGTTCATGTCCGCCGGATGTCATCAACCCTGTGGATTAGGAGGTAAAGTCTAGAGTCTAGAGCCCACTTTGAATTTGAAGGGATATTTCAGTGCATTTATGACTAGGTACATAAAAAGGGCCTTTTAAGAGTTTAGAGATAATTTGGCCAACACCAAGCCATCATCCTTAGGAGCAAAAAGAGGGGAATTTCTAATTTGAAATATGAAATTGGAAGTTGTGAGCAAGAGTGAAGCAAAAATCTAACAAGAAAACAAATTTCAAATGACTGAAAGAAATAGGTTTTAAAAAATGCTCCTATTTGACTAATTTCCCATATGTGACACCGAGTGACAAAGTACACCACATTCAAAAACATTAAAACAAGGGATGTGTCACATTGTGGCCTTGCCATTTACATTAAAAAGAATATTAAAGCAAAAGAAGAATTATGAAAACTCAAATATTTCACCATGCCAAAATATAATTTTCCAAAAATCCAAAAACTAAAAGAAACCAAAATCCTTCAAGATATATTATAACTCTATAACTAATCTCAAGTTTCAACACAAGCCAAAATATCATCTTTCAAAAATCCTCACATAAAAATAGACCTATTATTTATTACCTAGGGTCCAAAATCCCTTAAGCTACTATTACTCTAGTATGAATCTAAACACAATATCATCACCTTGGTAGGCAAGGCCTATAAATATTTGACAAGGAAGTGCTCATTATGAATGTAGGTATGGTATTGATTATAAACAATTCACTCATATGGCCTAATAAAATCTTTTCCACGCTGCAATTTTGTATTTGAATATGTAATTTTTTTATTTTGAATATTCAATTACCAATTAAATTGTGCTTGTAATTATCCTTTTGCTAACATGAAGATTATCTTAAATACAACAAAGGAGTAGTTGACAAGTTTTTTATTGGTTGCAAAATTATGGTGAAAGAATTTTATGGACCTATTCTTGTTCGTCTTCTCCAAATGAAGCTTTTTACAATTTCATGCATTATATGCTTATTATTATCTAATTAGATAAACAACTAGTGTAGTACCTTGTCAACTTTGGCTATAAATTATATTCTTTTAGAAATGCTGAAACTTTCCAAATATATTTTTTTGCTTGAAGAGAATTTTTTTGTGAAGGCAAATAAAGAATCTTTTGAAATATTTTGGAGTTTTGTGGTTCAAAATGGAATGTTCAAAATTTAATTAATTGAAGACTTGAAGCTTTGACATGTGCCGAAGCCACCAAAGTACTACAATATTTGACAACCTTTTGGATTGTAAATAAACGAACAAACACTAAAACACTCTTGATATGTGATCCTTTAAACTTTTTGATATTCCTTCAAAACCATTTGGTTGTACATGTTCAATGTTCCTTTTAGGCAAAATTTTGCTTTCCCATGGTAGGGAATGTCTTTATGTGGAGCGGCCAAAGGAATTTAGGACCATCAAATCATTGTCAAATTGCTAAGTTCTCCACCATTTAGAACCTAACCAACATAGGGATGGTGATTTGGATTTTACAACTTAATGGGTAACTAAACCTTCCATATAATGCAACATATAGCCACCTCCCCCGTATGGATCCGTGTTTGTCTATCCACTCTCCTCAAGTTCAAGTTCATTACCATCACTTGTTATGCACCTTGTGAGTTAAAGTTTGTGACCTATTGGATTAAAGATGTTATGTTGGGAGTGGGTTAGTAAATGAGTTATGCATTGGATTAAGACAAATGTGATGGGCTCATGAATGTTAAGAATGTGACAATGAGAGTTGATGGTTATTGATCTCAAGCAAATCTTGCATATGACCCACTTATGGCTTCAAGATAGGTATAAGTTATAATGAGTTCCAAGTTTTAGTTGATTTTTGTCTTGTTCGGATTTTGTTGCATTCATAATTAGGATGTTGTTTTGTCATTGGAATTTGGTGCCTTTGTTGGGTTCTTGAACGTTAGGAATGGAGCAAAAGCTAAAGGGAGGAACATATCTATGGCATCAAGGTACAAGCTATTCCCATGTTCCAACTTTAATTTCATTTTTGGCTTGTTTGGATTTTGTTACATTCATAACATAAGTGTTGTTTTGCAATCATTGTCCTTGATAGATTATTTTGCCAAGAATGGGACTATGATTAAAGGGAGGAACAAAATTTGTGGGTTCAAGGTTCAAGCCCTTCCAAAGCTCCAACTTTGACTTTAAGCTTGTGTCCACTATATACATTGCCCAACCTAGTTTATTATAATAAAGGGTTCATGTCATGACCATAGCCTTGGCCTTGCAACCAAAGAGTGGGGCAAGACAAGATAAATGAGCTAGAATTAATTCAAGGCATGACATGGCCCAAACACATATTCCCTAGGTGATATAGAAGTGTGTGAAAGTACAAGGGAGAAACCCTAACATTGTCAAGTGCATTCCCATTTGAAAGGTCTTGAAAAGAATAAAGATAACATGAATGCCCAAAATATGGTTGTTTTTTTGACATGTACAAAAAAATTAGGATAAAAATGTTTGAAACATTTCCAAGTCTTCCACACATTCAGACTACAACTTGTAGACACAAATTGTTTTCAAATTGTGAACTTGATACAACATTTACAAAATCTACAAGGAAATGGGGTTGCATGTCTAATTTGATTGCACTTCTGCAAAGTTATGGGTATTTGAAGTTTTGGTACACCATTTGTCTTGAAATTGAAAACAAGCCTCAAGAGTCTTGAGAATTTGCCACTTTCATGTAAGTCTCGTGATAACTTATAGGATATACTTTGTTAAGGAGGAAGGTAGTGCATCCATCTGCGTTGTGATAAATCCAAGATGAGTTCATGACATGTCGCAAATTTGGGTTCAACTACAACAATCATCTCCTAATTTGATTTGTGTGGTTAATATAACCAGAAGCTGCACTTGTAGTGTTTCATCCTAATCTTGTACCAAAACTCATACAAAATCTTGTTTTGATTTTAAGAGTCAAAAGAACACACCCAAGAGCTGAAAGTCTTCTACATCACAACATATTGAAGAATTCCATTGTGGCAAGCCTTTGGGGTGTGTAAATTTAATTCTTTGTGGCTATGGCCACTCCAAAACCCCGCTTCCAACTTCAATATTGCCTTTTCTTATTTTCTTATGTAGGTGGTCAATCTAGAAGGATAAATGTTGAGCTTGGTGGGTGGGGAGAGGACAGTGCTTCCTCTAGTTATGAAGGGATTCTCCTTGATAAGGGTATTCCTCAACTACAGATAGGAGGAGGCCTGTCTGGTGACTAACAGTACTCCAAGGGACTTGTTTGGACAGGTCTCAGGAAAATCAGCTTTTAGATTTTTCTTTGACAGATACTCACAGTTGCTCAATTACCGAATTTTGGCAACAATGAAATGGACACACATTTGAGCATTAAATACAGAACTTACCTCTCATGAAGAATTTGTAGTTCTCTGGAAGCCAGATGTGCCAAATCATGAGCTTTAATAAGCTTGACGGCCATTGCTAGGCAAGAAACATTGGGGCACTTGAAATCCCAAGTCCATCACACCTGATGGTCACTTCTGGTAATCACAGTGGGAAGAGCAAGTCTCTTATGGAACATGTAATTCAACAATTCGTGCAATCAGTGTCATGACAGGTCCCCAACTGCACATGCTGTTCCCAGTAGAGGGATCACACTTTCCTAAGCTATAACCCTAAACCTGAGCAGACTGGCTACCTCCTACTTTTCTGGTTCTTATTTCAGTCCCACTGAAATTGATAACTCAGCAGTACCAACAAACGAACCCACAACCCATAAGAACATTCATAAACTGAAGGTGATTGAACCCACTGCAATTCTTCATGTATTGCTTCACCTCTTGAGGAGGATTTATTTGAATGTCTGAAGCATAAACTCTTACTTTACAGAGGCTGCGAGAAAATGGGCATCAATCCAGCTTTTCATACAAAGAAGGGTGTTCTGAAGGAACTGAAACAACTCTTTAATCCACAATATAGAGGATGCTACTGTTAGAACAGAGCTTTCTAACACCCCCAAACTTTGCTTTTACTTTACAGCAGAAAGGAATTCCTGAAGAATTCACCTTGGAGTGGGGGACACAGAAGCCTGGGACTCACTCTGCAGAGACAAACTTGCAAAGGAAAAATCCCTTCTACACAGAAAGGGAAACAATATAACAAAAAATGGTGCCAACTTACCCTGGACTCTTTGAAGCCAGAAGCCACAGCTAGTGGTTTATTGCATGTTTATAGGCCCCCCTCTGATAAATAATTAGGTTGATAAAAACTTCTTCACAACACCTGTACTGCAGATCCACTATCTGGTGCACCACTGGTAATATCAGCCACATGATGATCAGCCTTTGTCCATAAAAACAAAGCAGCTGCACCCTCCTCAAACGGATTGCCTGTAAACACAACATTTGATGTCAACACATTCCTTCAATGAGTACCAAATTCAAACTGCAATATTTTGCAAACACATATGGTATGTTGCACACCTGAAACCTGTAGTCTCTTCTGCTTCTCACTAATGAACACTCTTATTGGTTAACCCCAAGAACCATTTTGCACATTCAAGATGCCCATCCCTCCTCAGGTCACTAAGCACAAGTTCAAAAGGATTGTGGACATACCAGGCTGCAGAGCTGGTATCTCAGAAGACCCAGAAATGACTTTCTGGTGGTGATGAATTGAACAAACAGGTGTGCATATACTGGTATGCTTGTACTCAGAGCCAATTTTACAAAATGCTAACAAGAGTGAGAGCCCTTTTCTGCCAATATCCAATCATGGCCCTCTCTCTATCTAGGATGAAAGAGGGTCCAAACAGCCATTAGAAATGCTGCCTGCCTGTGGGTGAATCACAGGCACATATTCCATGAGCAAACTGAGTCATGCATCAGGTGGGCATGTTCAGAGAGTCGTCCCATTTTCACTCAATAGCTGTAGGATACCCAACATTTGCAGGAAAGGGTTCTCAAGCAGTTTCTCATTGTTGCTCTGTTGCATCACACCAACCCAAAAACTTACACATTAGCCTCATTCCCTTCAACAGTCTCTTTACTTGCCAGTAGACCTGACTCCCTATAGGGGCATCCCTGACACAACTCTTTTTGTAATTCATCAGCTAAAACTAGTGTAAAACATCTACAATAAAATCAGCAACTGTCAGCATTGATACTCTGTGATACTGCTGGGAATAGATTATCAAGGAATTTTGTTCCCAATTACATCCTTGCTCTTACATATCCTGATAAGACACTGCACTAGGAATAGATAAAGGATGTGCCATGTATGGCCAAGTGCCTCACACACCTGCTGCGCTTTGAAGACAAGATTGTGAAGCATTCGCTGATACATTTCTGGCTCCTCTCTCATCATTCTCTTCAGCAAAAAAGCTGATGTGTAGTAAGCAATCCGTGCATCTGAATCATCTAGTAGTGACCTGGTAGCAAGAATCATGAACAGAAAATTAGGTTACCAAGTTACTAGACAACACCCTATTCCCCAGCTGCAGCAATTCGGGGTAAACAATGTAGATCATCAATTGCAATTTCGGCATTCCGCATCTGACCAATTCCAATGATTGCAACGCAGGATTCACATATGTCTAGCAAATTTAGGATTTCTGAACAGAGAAAAATAGAGCCATGTCAAATCAGAACATCTGATAATGCGGCTACACAGAATCTGGTATATTCTGAAGTAAAATCACACTTCCCATGCTAGCTAGTTTTTCCACTGAAACTGGGCCCCTTGACTGTGCCAGCAACATCCCATGAGTGTTGTTCCCAGGGACAGTCCCTTCAAATCAAGAAGGCACAAGAAGATGCAAGAAGACACAATGAAGGCTTCTCCTACATGATGTTTATTACCCTGCTTGTGATTCAAGTGCAGAGCTCCTAACTGAAAACCATTATGATGCCACATCTTACTCTTCCTGGGATGTTTGGAAAGTACCTGAAGAACTCTTCACCGCCAACCTCGTCCAAGGCAGCCTGATAGGCATTACATTTGCCAATTAGAAGCAAGAGTAGGGCTGCCCGGACATCACAAGTGCCCCCATGTACAGTACCACCACCCCGGCTACCCACAGCAATCCCCAGTGCAACATCATCATTTGCAGAAGCAGCAAGCTGCATCAATGGCCAGTACAGTAGTGCTGTGGGCATATTTGCAACTAGCAACTTTGGGGCTGCAGCCTGCCCATTGAGCAGCATTGCAACCATGGAGCTGTCATCAACTTGAATATTACTGATTGTTGTTGTATTCATCATGCTTCTGGTCTCCACAACTGGCTTGTCTGATTCCAGTGATTTGGGTTTCTTATCCTCAAAATTTGACACCATATCTAGTCTCCCATTGGACAATGAATGTCTCTGTTGCTGATCAAATGACAGTGTCTGCTGGCCTGCATTTGGTGATAATGTTGGGAGAATTGGCCACTTAACACAGAGCTGTGAGAACATCATGTTGCACATCTGTATCACATCCACCAAGCTCAATTATGTGCAGCTTGAGAGGCATAATATGATCAGAACTAACCACACAGACTCCACATCATGTACCTGAAGCCCTATCTAACCACAGTTTTCGACCTGAGTAACTACAATACAAAAGAGTGGCCCACTCCACCCACCCAGGACACACGAAAGCTTCAGGGCATATTCCACAGGTCTGCCCTCCTTACCAACTTACAAATCAATGAAGATTTGTGGAGGTTACAAACTACCAACAAAAATACATAACATGGAATGGATCCTATGCAGACATGAGCATCAGAACTGGCCAGACTAATCTAAACTGGAAGAGATAGGCTGACAGTTGGATCTGGCCAACCATTGTGTCATTCTGAGTTTCTCTTCTACGGTTTGGGTTCAAATGAAGATCAATGCATATCTCCATTTGGAGAGTACTTTACTTGATTCCTCAGCAAATTTCAAAGAGAGATTAAAAAATTCCACAGCCATGAATCTAAATTCTCACATTGTTCCATGATCACAGAGAAACTATACTCAAGGCAGATGGTCTCATTAACTACAATGTGGAAAGAAACTAGAACAAGACAGGAGTGCAACTGATGCATCCAGAAATAAAGATTAAAATTACCTGCAAAATGTTGATCCGATCTGTATCATTTGCTGAAATAACTTGCCACAATGCCCCATTCATAAGCCCCAGCATTGCAAGAGCCCGGCCTTGTGCTCCTGTAGTTCTCAGTCCATCCTTGGTTTCTCCCCCTCCCCCAGATGGAGGGGGGATTTCTAGTTCCAACCCAGGCCTCTGACATTGCAACAAAAGCTTTTCTAAAACAAGAACAAATCCGCGCCTTACGACAGGTTGGTTTGACTTCAAGAGTCCACACAGCAAGCGGACAGATGATGAAATAGCCAGATGGTTTCCATCCAGTGATGCTTCACTCTCAGCTGCCCGTTCAAGACTGCCCAAAAACGAAATTTGCCGCTGCAATGCATGGGTATTGAATTTACTGGACTGTTTGGAACCCCCGCAAGCCATTTCAGCTGCAAGAAGCTCAAGAAGCCACGAGTACCCATTGGATCTGCAGAGTGCCTGACTGGAGTGAAGAAGAGCATGAAGAGTAGCCCAGGCTTTTGAGACCAAAGTTGGATCCAGAGCCATATCTCTTGCAAGAGCACTACTTCTGCTGACATCACCACTGGTCAGCCCCTCACTGACCATGGTCACCTTAATCAGCTGCTCAAACTCCACATCCGGGTGTGTATGTGCTGATGCTAGTATGTCAAGAGATCTTGTGATGTCCTCTAGTAACTGTTCAGAAGGTCAACGGCATCAGCATAAGAACAGCTGTTTCTTGTAAGAACCTTGCAAGCTCAAAAGTAAGTTCATTTCTAAAACATCATGGCTATGACCTGGCATCTAGACCATCACTATTTCTCTGAAAGTAGGTAATCGGAGTACTGATCAAGAAAGATCTCATAATTATCACATAAATCTACCCAAAATCAGTCACACATACACCATTGAATCAAGTTTCCTCGGATACCTTCACGATTAACATATTGAAGTGACTCCACTCTTAGCAAGTTCACACCAGTGTCTTCCTAGCATATCTGTCAGACACAGGATTCCAGACCTAGCCCAACACAAGCTTGCCCACAGGTAGTTCTTATGATAGCTGGGTATTGGCTGGCTACACCAAGCAAATACTCAGTCCGTTGACATCTAGCTCAAGACTCGAACTGTAGATTTTGATGTGAATTGTTCGAACTTTCCACTTAGTGATTGTACATGTACCTGAGCATTGAGGCGACCATTGGTGACATCCCGTGACATGGCTGTAACAATGGACTTGGTGATGGTTTCACCCACCCCCTGCAACCCCTGCTTGAAAGCCAGTGCAAAGGATTCCGGAGCTTCTGCCAAGGCCAGTGTAGTTGCCACTGCTTGTATCTCTTCAACTCCTGGTGACTGTCTTCCAGTGAGGGTTGAAGAGTGGCACAGATTATGCACAATGTAATCAAAAAGGACCGCAAACAGATTCCACTTTGCCTCTGCTGCCCTGGCCCTTGCATACTGCACATTGCGTGCACAGGATTTCAACATCAAGGTCTACAGCTATTGTGCTAGCAATTCACACATGCAGAAGAATTCACATCATGAAAATGAAGCTCACATTACTCATTTGGGAAGTAAGATCAGATTACACATCCACAATTAGACTAACTCCCTTACAGTTTCCCTGGAGACATTGTCCACAGTTCAAATGTATTCCTGTGAGCCTCATGTTGCAGATAAACAAGCAAGTACTTTGATGAAATTGTAATTACTGCCCTTCATACCCACCTCAATGCATATGATTTCAATACCACCTAGGAGAGAGAGTTGCTCCATATCTAGTTTAGGTTGGCTGGAAGGGTCAACATCTGGCAAGGCAGGCAGGCAGTACAAGAGGTTGCATGCCATCCGTATAATGCGGCTGTGAACTTCATCAGCCCATGCATGCACCCAGCTGACATCCAACAGTGCCTTCAACACCTGCCAGTTATTCAAGCTTTGTACATTTGAGAATGACATGGACTATTTGAGAAAAGCAATATTACAAAGTGTAACTGTGGCTGCGAAGAAAGGTCACTTTAATGCACATGAAATAAGAATGATATGTTGTAGAGTGCCACCCAAGAGTAAAACAACAGACCCTTATATCAAGTCCGTTCAATCTTTGCCTCTGAATGCGACCCCGATCACAGACCATGTACAAAAGGCAGCTCAGTGCAGACGCCCATACTCCTTCCTCCATTTCCTCAGACTGTCATGACACCCATGCACATAGTCACACCATGTAAACAATCAGTCTTGAAACTCCTCATTTTGCTTCAGCCTGACTTCTAACCATCCAGAAATGCCTGGATCAGAGGAGACAAGAAGCTGCCCTTCAAAGACAGGTTCCACCCTATCTGAACCAGAGACAAACCAAAATCAAGATCAAGATCCTGGCAGCTCTCTAATACCAAATTGTCAACCAGTGCATGTGGCTTTTAAGAGGACCAAGAGAAACCATCACACCTGGCCTCACATGGAAGATGCCTATGAGACTGCAGAGAAAACTCCACAACATTTTGCAATGAGTGCATTCATAACCCAGCACTAAATCATCAAGATTTTCTTGAACATTATCACAGACAGAATTTCCCTAAAAGAAAGTTCAAGCACTTCACAAGGAATGAGGAAGAAAATTTGTACCTGAACAAGAAAGAGCAACATTTCACAAAGGATATCCAGCAACCAGATTTCAAATTCTCCAACCCCTAGAGGTGTCCCGCGTTCCGGCTTTTCAATTGATGCTTTGAGACCACCATTCTCTTCATGGACACCACTAGGATACAGCCTCCCCCTATCACCAGATGGCAATGTTCCAATCTCAGGCAGTAACGAGAAGGAACCACCATTCGGAGGAGCCGACTGGGGGACTGATGATGCTTCCTCCCTTGAAGCCTGATCTTCACTCTGCATAGGCTCCAAAAGGTGGGCATGTACTCCTAGATTCAGCACCAAGTCAAATGCACGCACTCTCACTGCTGCCTGCTCTGAGCTTAGCATTCCCTGTTGCCAGAATTGAAAACTTGTCCACCTTAGTTTTATTTGGTCAATCTGACAACCATGGTTGTGCAAAAAAGGAATTCAAGCACAAAGGCTGCACCATGCTGCTAATCATATTTACATCTTTTCCATTCCACACACTCTGCAGAGAAGTCTGTAAGACTGCACAATATGTATAGGCATTGCTGGCATGTGTCCATTCTAGAATTGTTAATGGCAACAAGCAAATGGCTGTCAATCATATCAGTTAAAACATCATTGCAGCAAACTTAAGGAACATATGGAGTGCATGATCATTGTAAAGTCAGTTCCTGTATGCCTCTTGTTAGTACAATCCATCTCCTATCAAACCATATTCAATTAGGTTTAGAAAGCAAAAGGCCTTAAGTCATCAGAGAACTGCCACACCTGTAATAAGGAAAGTGTGAGAGGAGCTGAAGTACGAGAGTCCGCCATGTACCTACAAATTCACCATGATTCAGCCAAACAACAACAATCAAGTCCTCTCCATTGGGAGCACAAAGAATTGCAAAGTCCATTGGATTGAGTTCTATGACCCAATTTAAGTCACAATATATAACTGAGTGCAATGCTGGAAAGCTGCTCCATTAGCAGCAATCACTCAGGACACAAGATAAAGACAAAGAGACAATCAACCTAGAGACAAATATCACAGGAAAGTACTTAAACCTACATATCAATCAGAAGCTTAATAAGGACACTTGCTGCCACATCTGCTGCCTCAACACCAAGCTTTCCTGTCTGATTGCCAACTGGAAGTGTGCCTGAACTTCCGGATAATGCTGCCTCTGCACACACTGCCAGCACAACTTCTTCCATCTCTGCCTCACTTAACCGCAATGGCTGCTGCTCACTGTCCCCATCTCACAAATTCATTTGTATCAGATTGAAAGAGAATTGATGCAACAGAAACCAGGATCCTCATTGCACATGGCACAAAACTGCATCCTGACCTATATGTTGTCCTGATATATCCTGCTTTTCCAAAATTGAGCACTCAAGGTTGGCCGTTAGTGTCAGTAACAGGTGTCTATACCTATAATGTCGATACTGAAACAAAGGCCGCGCCCGCCGCCGTATTGTGCTTGCTGCTCCATCTCCATCCCTATAAAATACAAGGAATTATCCATTTTCAGCCTACATATGCAGAAAGCTGTTGTAAAAAGGGAAAACCAACTCATGGAAATTGTACAGACAAAACATACAGATCTGCAGTACTCACTCACAAGCACATCAGATGTTAGATGCCTGTAAGGTGGAGGTCCAGAGACCAGCACGTAAAGTGTGGAGGGAATACCAGCGTTGAGAAGGATGGGATTTGCGCTTGGTGGCAGCAATGGCACAGAGATGAGAGCGTGTTGTGGCATGGTCAGTTATATTTGTCATGGTTGAAGGCCGAAGTAACTGATCCACAATGGTCCCTTCTCCATTTGCAGGCTTGAGTTTGTCACCTTGTTTTTTGGCCGAAAGATCGCTCTCTTTAAACTCCATGCCCTTGAGCATAAGAGCAGCTGCTCCTTGCTCCGCCAGACTTGGCATGCACTGCACATGTGGCCTTGCTATGCCACCACTGGCTTCCCCAGGACCCATGTGCCCAACTTCAGATGGAGTGCCAAAATGAATTCAAATACCAATACCTATTCATTATGCTCCTGTATTGGTAGCCAAGGTAGTCTCACAACAGTGACCAACAATAAATTTCAGTACCTCATGTTTATATTGTTCAGTAAAGATGCACTGTAACATGACAGCTGTGAACCTGGATCTCGCAACAGAAATAGAACTCTACTGACCTATCCATCATGACAGGAGAAGGAGCCCATGCCAGTTGTGTCTTTCCTCCAACCCATCGCCACCTCAAAACATCGATTGCAATATACTGCTGGTCTTCATCCTCAATTTCTTCCAAGCCTGATATACCTCTTGCAACAGCTTTAGCCATTTCTCGATCTTCAGACATGCTCCATTTGAGACCCCCCTGGCGGGGGGAGACCAAAACTGGGAGGGGCTTCGTAAGAGTTGGCGTGGTGCCACCAGTGAAGCCTTGGTGAGGATACTGTGGCAGGTGCCTCTGAACAAGTGCTCGCACATAGTTCAGTGATTTGACCAGTGCAGCTGATGCCAAGGTGGATGTTGTCACATGTGGCGCATTGCTGTTAATAAACAGTGATGCAGGCTCATTAGCAGGTTGACCCCAGGGTGTGCTCTTTTTGAAGGTATGACCTGTACCAGCATTGCTCTCTGCAATGAGACCTACACAGAAGGCATCGATCTGCTGCAGTGTTGAAGGTCTTGGTACATATCTGTCAACAAGCCAGTTTCTCAGAAAAAATGGGATCCACAGTAGAGACAACCTCAGAATTGTAGGTAAATAGTGTGTTGTATTCTTGAATTTCAATCACCCAATTATATGATATTTTGTGCTTGGTAATTGACGCTTTCTCAAACTGTAAATGAGAACCACTTCACAAGCTCTACAGAAGCTACAAGACAAAACCCCAGGAACATTGGGCATGAGACCTCACAGTGGTGTGGCAGGCTTACCTGAAGAGGTATTTCTTGAGGAGGGCAACACACTTGGTGATGACTGGTGGACTGTTCAGAAAGAATACAACTGGGAAATCAAAAAATGGCTGGAGAACTGAGATAAATACTCTTGCGACAACACATACAGATTTTCCCCCGGACTAGAGAAAATCCTTCTGACAAATGAGACACCCACAACTTGAAATATGAATATGCACAAACAAATCCATGAAAACATTGTCAGATACCTGCGGTCTCTCTCTGCAAGAGCATGGTCAATTAGTACACTGTATGCTGAGTCCACAGTCACTGGATTTGCAAGGTAATCCTGCCACAAGGCACAAGAGACCACAAAGCATGTGGCATTCATATCCACAAGGATAGTGCAACCATGTCATGCATTTTGAGGATATTTTGTATATATATATATCTCAGAATGCATGACACAATCTCAGGTCTCACCTTGAATGTGCTTCACCAATCATTGACTCTGTACCTCAGCACTTTTCTTCTTTTGGTATATTGATACAAAATTAGGTTTTTCACTCAGAGTTCCTTGAAAACCTAGAATGCAAAACCCTTTCAAGAGTAGGCAAGTTCAAGAGCAGGTTCAAGTCATGGGTTCATAGCAATCAATTGGCAGAGAGCAAAGAGGTCCAAAAGCAAGAAGCTTCAGACAGCAGCTCAAATCCCTGAAAGACTAGAATTTTCATCTCTCCTTTGTTAAGAACCTGAGCCTGCAGAGCAGAATTACTGAGCCACAGGTTGGGCATGCTTGCAATCTCTCTGATTGATTCTTTGGGCATCGAAATGAATCTCATGGATCCAATCTTGAGAATCTCACAAAGAAAAAATTAGGTTCCACTGATGCATCGTTGCTCGATCTCATGGCTTACTTGAAGGCATGAGCATCAAACTACATTGTGTATTTTCCTATTAGCATATGGCATTGAAGACCTTCTAGTATAGCTGTTCTTTGACTCGGGGAGCTAGAAAGGCTGCGATGAGAATCTGAAAGAGAGTGTAAGAGCTACAGCTTTTCTTCGGGCAGCGGCAGCGAAAACCCCAAACGTCGTACCTGAATAGTGCGAACAGCTTCGGATGGGAACATGGGCGTAGATGCATGATGAGTGGCGGAAAGACAGTCTGCCACAGCTCGTCTGAGTGGCTCCGGATGCTTCCTCTGCTGCTGTCGTTGCCGTTGTGCCATCGCCAAGCGGGCGATACCAGGAGCGATCCCGGAACCATCTCTCCGGATGTGATGAGGAGATCCAGCCACAGCAGCAGCAGCAGCTCCCGCAGCCAAGGATGATGATGATGTGCCAACTCCTCCTCCATCTCTGCCGCTCATCGAAACCTCCTTGTCCCTTGGTTCTTCTTGCGATACGGAACGCATCTCCTGCCCCTTCACAAACCCTAATCCAACCCGTCCCCAAATAGACACTCCCCCGTCCTCTCTCTCTCTCTCTCTCTCTCTCTCTCTACCTGCCTCCTCCTCCTCCTCTGTGTACTCCTTACCACTTCATCCTCATCCTCTTGAACCCCATAACTACTTCTTTCCTTCTCATCTTCTTCTCCTTCTTCTTCCGGAAAACTCACTGCTCTGGAGTTACCCGGAAGACTACATCTCTCTCTAGTTGGCCCAAGGAGGCAGCGATCTTGGAAAGCGCGGATTGCATTACCTCCTCTGCGTTGTTGGGTCGTCGAAACTGCACCCCAGGAGATGAAATAAAGCCTCAACTGCAAACTTCTGGATTGCACAAGTCCACTGGGAGTTCAAGGAGGGCGTCAGATGTGCCATTGTGAGAGGAGAAGGATCCCAGTTTGCGCATTTTACTGCGACAATCTCCGCCGAGCGAGCTCGCGACGTCCTTCTCTCCTCTTCTCTTCTTCTTCTTCTTCTTCTTCCTCAGTGTCTTTCCCCCTGGCAACCTGACCGCACGGTCGACCGCCCAGTCAATCATCCTCACCGCGCGGTCAACTCGTCTACTCTACCGCACTGTCGACCGCTCAGTCAGTAATCCACACCGCGCAGTCGACTTGAACACTCTATCGCATAGTCGACCGCTTAGTTAATAATACATACCGCGCGGCCAACTTGTCTGCTCGACCGCACGGTCGACCGCCCAGTCAGTACTCCACACCGCGCTGCCAACTCTTCTACTCGAAATCACGGTCGACCGCCCAGACAATGATCCATATTGTACTGTCAATTCGTCTGCCCGGCCGCACGGTATACCGCCCAGCCAATAATCTCTACCGCGCGGTTAACCCGTATACTGTACTGCGCAGTCTGGATCAGAGATACTAATCAACCGTATGGCAACCGCGCGGTATGGCAACTAACTGGGTCCTCCATCCATCCATTCATCCATCATTTTTCAGGGATTTGTTTATACCAGGGTGTTTTTCAATTTTGCAATATTGAAAAATCAGCGATATTTTTAAAATAGCAAAAACAGTCAGATGCACACTAGGAAAATAAAATTCCAAAAAGCATTTCCCAATTTTTTTGTGAAAAAACTACAAAATTTGTTCCCCCCCCCCCCCCCCCCCCCCCCCCCACACACCCTTTTCTTTTAATAATTCTTTTCTTGGGCTTTTTTATTAAAAATCAAAAATAATTTTTTTGTTTTTTTTTTAACACCAACTTTTTTTTTTATTATTATTTTTAT
>Ga0116231_10004587_pt1 | contig 27842 bp, 23 predicted proteins | sample S1TSphgellanicum_2_FD_89695 | JGI IMG/M metagenome (GOLD analysis project Ga0116231, IMG submission 89695) | Host-associated microbial communities from peat moss isolated from Minnesota, USA - S1T2_Fd - Sphagnum magellanicum MG | ecosystem: Host-associated > Plants > Peat moss > Unclassified... | reverse complement strand
GCCCGTGGTGCCCATCTGCACAACGCTATAGCCCGTCGCGCCCTTGCTCGCAGTCCAGGACAAGGTGATCGTGCCGCCGGCAGCGCTCGCGTTGACGTCCGTCGGCGCCGCCGGCACGGTCGTCGTGACGGCTTCGTTCGATGCCACCGAGCTGCCGTAGGCGCAAACCGACGTGACCCTGAGGTAATAGGTCGTGCCATCGGCCAATGCGGACAGCGTCGCGCTCGTTCCCGTGACCGCCGTTCGTACGGCTGTCGCGCTCTGCTCGCCCGAGGCCGTACCGAGATAGATGTCATAGCTCGATGCCCCGGCGGCGGCGCTCCAGCGCAGCGTGACCGTGGTCGCGTTGCTCGTCGCCGACAGGCCGGTCGGCGGGGTCGGCGTGCGGATACTGGCGACCAGGTTCGCCGCATCGATGCTGCCCAAGCCCGAAGTCAGATCATAGCCGGGACCGGCCAGGTAGGCGACCGCGCCGCCGCTGCCGATGATGCCGAACGCATCGCCGTTCGCGCCCACACAACCCCCGGCGGGCAGGCTGCCGGCGGCCGCACCCGTGTATCTGGCCACGTTGCAGGGCATGGCATTCGTGCCGACGGTGATGTCATGGAACACACAATTTGCGCCAACGGCGGCGCCTTTACTGGCGTTGCATGCCGCGAGTCCCGCGGTGTTCGGTGTACTCGCCGTGCCGAATTCGAGCGCGGCGAGCGAATAGAGCATCGGGGTGACGAGTCCCTGACGGCCATCGTCGTTGCCGGCGCTTATTTTCGACTGATCGAGCAGGGCGAGGATGGCGGCGACCGCGGGAGCCGCCGCCGAGGTGCCGCCGCTCACCAACACCTGCCCCGTGCTCGGACTGCAAGGATCGCTCGAACTCTCGAAGCTGCACAGCAACCAACTGGTCGCGAGCATCGCGACATCGGGCAGCGCTCGCGCGGTCCAGCCGCCGTTGCCGGCCACACCCGATTGCCAGACAGGCGCCGCATAGCCGCGCACACAGGCGCCGCTCGCGGACTGCGCACTGCAAGTGCTCAGGCCGCCGCTGCCGGCGGCGATTTGCAGATAGGGATTCGCCCGGCCGCGCAAGCTCGTGGCGTTACAAAAGCCGAGCGCGCTGTCATAGCCGTTTTCCTCGGCAAAGATCGCGTTCGTGCAGGTATCGTTCCAGACCATTTCCGCCATATAGGATTGCGCAGTCGCGAGCGTGGCGGCGGCGTTCGTCGTCGCCCAAGTTCCCGCATTCGTCGGGTCGAAGTCCGTACCGCCGACTGCGAGGGCGGAGGGCGGCGACGCGAGGCCGTTGACCGCGAGGCCGTCGATCGCCGCCGCGCCTTGCGTGAAGCTGCGCCCGGAATCGCAGTCGGCATCGCCCTCGTCGCCGGCCGACACGACGACGGTCGTGCCCTCGGCAACGGCTTGTTGCCAGAGGTCATTGATGGTCGCATTGACCGTGCCGTCCGCGGCCTCGCAGGAACCGAAGGACACGTTCAAGATCGCGGCGAGATTCTGATCCACCGCGTACTCGGCTGCGGCGACGGCGTCGCTGTCGCTGATGACGAGCAGATGAGCGCCCGGCGCGAGACCGCCGGCAATCTCGAGGTCGAGATACACCTCGTCCTCGTTGCCGTCGCCGGTACGTCCGGGATCCGCGCCGTTCGGAACGTGGACTACGCTGATTTGCTGGCCGGCGTCCACGCCCAATGCCTGCCAATACGCTTGCGGGATCGCGGGGTTGAAGTCGCTCTGCGCAACGATTGCGATCTTCACGCCGGCCCCCGACAGGCCGCGGTCATAGAGCGGCGTCAGATCGTAGATGGTTGCGAAGTCGGTCGGACCGACATAATCAGTACCGGTATTGCTATGCCATTGCGGCAAGCTCTGCACCGGCCGAACACGCGCACCGGGATGCGGAGCGAAATCGTGCAAGCCGCGGATGCCGCGGATCAAGGGCACGAGTTGATAAGGTACCTGCGGCGCCGTCACGTTTGCAAAATGGCGCGCGCCGTTGACTTCGAAGTAGTGGATCGCGGTGTGAAACGCGCTCTCGACTTGTCCAACCGTGCCGCTGAACGCGAGGCGGGTGCGGCCCGGACTGGGGCTCTGCACCTGGAAGCCCTGCGCACGCAGCCAGGCCGCGAGCGTTGCGATCGCGTTCGCATCGACGCCGAATCGAGTCCCGAACTGCGCTGGGCTCAGCCAGGCATGGTATCCCGCGCCACGTGGGTCTTGTTGTGCGAGCAGGAACGCCGCCAGCGCCGCTTCGGCCGCCGGGCTGCGTCGCAGGATGAGTTCCAGCGAGTGCAAGTTCGCCGACGCCGGCACGGCGCCGCGGTCGTAGCGGCTCTGTGCCATGCTGTGCATGTTGCCGGAAAGCGCCGTCGCTGCCGACGTCGCCGCTGCAGACAGTGCCGTCGGCGCAGCGGCGCCGAACCCAAAGCTGAGCCAGACCAGACTCGCGGCCAGGGTCCTCATGCACCGGTCTCCGAAAACCTGCGTCGATCAGCAGATCTTTGCAGACGGCCTGGGCGTGGGAAACTGAATCGGCCGAGCGAGGTTCTGTGAGCCCCATCGCCTTATGCCCGAGATGCGGTCGCGGCCGAGCGGCAGCAGCGCTCGATTCGTTCAGTCGCCGGGCAAAATCGTGATCATCGTGGTGGTACGCCCGAGGACCGCGGCGCTGGAATCCGGACCGGCGTCGTCGATGACGAGGTAGAAGCTGCGTTCCTCGTGGCGCGCCGGATTGGAAACGATGGGAATCAGCAAGGTATCGAGACTCTGGCCGTTGCCGAAGGTCTCGATATGCGGCGCGGATGCCGAGAAATCGACACCGGCTCGAGCGGTGCCGGGCTCCGTCCACCACATGAAGCTGGCCGGGCCGCGCAGATTGCCTTTGCGGCGTAGTGTCACTCGCGCTACGGGTTCGCCCGGCGCCACTTCGACCGCTTCCGCGGTCAATTGGATGCGCGAGCGCGGCGCCGTCGGCCGAGCCGCGAGGTCGTTGCCGGTCTCGGTCTCTTCGGCGCCGGTCGCTGCAACGCCGGTCGCCGTGACGCGAGCCGGCGCGGCGCGCGCCGCTTCTGCGAGCGGCACAGTGGACGCATGCGCAGCCGCGGCGGCCGCCGGGGGCACCAAGGCCGGTGGCTCATGCGCCGGCGGCCTGTGTACCGGCGTCTCTGCGCTCGCGCGCGTGGCCGGCTCCATCGCGATGGGCGCCGCGGCCTGCTGCGTGTCCGCGGCGGCCGGTGCCGCCGTGCCTTCGCTATCTGCGCCGTCAGCCGCCGGGCTGTCGGGCGTCGCCCTGACGGCGACCAGTGCATCCTGTTTCGTCTTGGTCCAGAGTCCGATGCCGGCGATCGCGACCAAACCCAGCGCGAGCGCCAGGTAGAGGCTCGAGTAATCACGCCGCGGCGGTTCGCTCGCGAGCGCTGCGAGATTCGGCAGGTGCGTCGCAGCACCGCGCAGATTCAAATCCCGCAGCCAGCGTTCCACGTCCAGCGGCCGGCGCTCGCGTTCGAATGCCAAACCGCCACGCAGCCAGCGCCATTGGCGCAGGGTCAGGCCTTGCGGCCGAATCGGCTGCAGACGCAGGCTGCGCGCTTCGATCGCCGTGCGGCTCTGGAAGGGATGACGTCCGGTAAGCAGCATGTAAATGACGCAGGCAAAGGAAAATACGTCGTCGCGCACATCCGCGGTTTCGCCTTCCAGCACCTGACAGCTGCCGAATGCCGGCGTTGCCGCGGATACTTGCGGCTCCGTTTCGAAATCGGAAACCCAGGGTCCGCGTTTCAACTTGTGGGCGGCGCCGAAATCCAAGACCCGCACCTCGCCGGCCTGCGTCACGAAAATGTTTTGTGGATTCAGATCGCCATGCACGACGTTGCGGGCATGTGCATGCGCTACGGCGGCACCGATGTCACGAATGATCGCGAGCGCGTACGGCCGCGCTATCGGCACGTCCTTGCGCGAACCGAAGAGCCGATTGAGCGGTGTCCCGTTGAGCAGTTCCATCGTGAAGAACGCCGTCTCACCGTCGCGATCGAACTCGTGCACCCGGACGATGTTGGGATGGGATAGGGATTGCAGGTGCTGGAATTCGCTGCGCAACTCGTCGAACAACTCCGGTCGATCCGTGACCACGGTGTGCATGACCTTGACCGCCAAGCGATCCGAGGCTTGCGGCAGGTCGACGCGAAAGCGGTCGATCGCCTCGAATACCGTGCCCATGCCGCCCTTGCCGAGGATGCCCACGAGTTCGTAGCGGCCGCGCAGCACCGCGCCGATCCGCGGAGCGCCGCGCGCCTCGGCCGGCCTGACCGATGCCGCGATCGGTGCGACCGGCGTCGCGGCTGGTGCGACCGGCGTCGCGGCTGGTGCGACGGGCGCCTCGGCTGGTGCGACCGAATTCTCGATTGGGGCAAGCTCGTTGGGCAACGGCTCCGCTATCGCCATGTCGGGCGCAGTCGTGGCGAGCGCCGGCACTGCCACTGCCGCGTTCGCCGGCGGCGGCTCGGCCGCCGCGGGTTTTGTCGGCGCGGACTTGGCCGCTGCGGGTTCGGTAACCGCCTTGGGCCGCGGCAGGATTGCGGCATCGTGCGAGGAGGCAAGGGCAATTCGGTCGACGTGAGCTTTCAAGGAGCGGAACTGGTCGAGCGGGAGCTTGCCGCGTCGATAATATTGATCGAGCAGAGAGAGTACTTCCCAGGCTTCGTCCCCCGAACTCTGCACCAGGTTATCGACGCCGCGCAAAAACGTCGGCGGATCGCAGCTGCCGCTCACGAGCGCGTCGAGCCACTGCCTTGCGTTAGGCGGAACAACCACCGAATTGGTCGAGGCGCTCATGACAGGATCTTAGCATTCCCCGATCAAGTAATGACCGGTAGCAGCAGTAAAGGACCGGACGCGTCGAGCAGCCCGCGGTTGGTTGCAATGCGTCGGCGGCCGTGCTCCATCCGGCCTGGCGGGTTGCGACGGCCTAGGGCGGCCCGCTGCAGGAAGCGCAGGCCGAATTCGCGGCGATCGATCGGGAAGGCGACGGACGGCGCGGGCATGACGGTCATCATGGCGCAAGCTCGCCGTGTTGCAAAGCCCGAGGGCATCCGCGACCATGGGTCGTGCGTAATTCAGTGTCCACGCCGGCTTCCTGGGTCGACCTGTTCGAGCCGACTGCGTCGGACATCGCCGCGGTCGAACGCGAGTACCGGTTGCGCTTGCCCACCCGCGCGCAGCTCGATGAGATCGAGAACTCGAGCCGCTTGCGCGTCGAAGGCAATACGCTGTACCTCAGCATGCCGGCGACCGCTCCGCTCCAGGAGCCCGAAACTGCGCCGAGCCCGATCGGCTTCGTGCTGTCGCCGGAAGTATTGGTCACGCTGCGTTACGTCGAGCTGAACGCCTTCGCGCGAGTGAGGGACGAGATCGCGGCCGATACGCGCCGCATCGACAGTGCGGCGACGTTCACGATGCTGCTCGAGGCCTTGGTCGATACGGATGCCGATTTTCTCGAGCGGATTTCGGCGCAACTCGCCAAGATTTCGCGCCAGGTGTTTCGCCCGCAGGGTGGCCATACGCCGCGCGTCGCGCGCGCCAATCGGCTGCTGCGTGAGATGCTGGTGCAGGTTGGGGATGCTGGCGAGAGCCTGTCACGCATCCGGGAGAGCCTCACGGCGCTGCAGAGGCTCTCGGGCTTTGCCGCCGACACCCAAGGCGTCTGGCTGCACCAAGAGATCCAGACGCGCCTGAAGACCGTGCGCCAGGACGTGAACTCCCTGACCGATTTCGAGTCGCACTTGTCGGGCAAGGTGCAATTCCTGTTGGATGCGGTGCTCGGATTCATCAACACGGAGCAAAACGAGATTTTCAAGGTGCTGACGATCGCCTCCGTGGTCGGCATTCCGCCGACGTTCATCGCCAGCCTCTACGGCATGAACTTTCACAACATGCCGGAACTCAGCTGGAGCTGGGGCTATGCCTACGGCTTGGGCTTGATCGCGCTCAGCACCGTCATACCGATCTTGTGGTTCAAATGGCGAGGCTGGTGGTGAGGCTCGAGCCCTGCGAGGGCGCGGCACAGGAGATCGCGGCGACGCTGCGGCGAGTCTCGCCCCGGTTTACCAAACCGCGCGTTTCCTGGCGCAGCGTGTTGATTTATGGCGCCGTGGTCGCGCTGTGGATCGCGGTGACGATCGCTGCGTGGTTCGCGCAGGGTGTTTTCGCCTGGACCGTCGGACTGTTGTACGTGATTTACGATACCTGGCTGCTGGTGCATATCGCACGCAAGACGGCATTCATTCACGGCCAGCGAGCCGCGCCGGCCGCCGCCCTGGCCACGGACTCCGGGCCGCGACTCGGCATCGTGATCGCCGCGTTCAACGAAGCGCCGGCGCTGCCCTCGACGCTCGATGCGCTGCTGCCGGAACTGGCCGGTGGTGACGTCTTGCTGGTCGTCGACGACGGTTCGCGCGACGGCACACTGCAGATGCTCGGCGAGCGTTATGGCGTCGTCTGGAGCACCGATTCGCCGCTGGGCCGCTCTCGGCCTCATCCGGGCCTCGAGGTTTGGCGCAACGCGCACGGCGGCAAGGCGCGCGCCCTGAATGCGGGGCTCGCGCTATTGCAGACGGAACTGGTCGTGACGATCGACGCCGATACCAAGCTCGCGCCGGGCGCGCTCGCGCACTTGCGTCGCGCGTTCGCGGCCGAGCCGGCGATGGTCGCCGCGTGCTGCGTGATTCGTCCCGTCTGTGTGGGCGGAGCCTTGGCGGGCGTGTTCCAATGGTTTCAGACCTATGAATACATGCGCGCCTTCTGCTCCCGCATTGCCTGGATGCGATCCGACGCCTTGCTGCTGGTTTCGGGCGCGTTTGCCGGCTTTCGTCGCTCGGCGCTGATGCGCGTCGGCGGCTTCGATGCCGAGTGCCTGGTCGAGGACTACGAATTGATCCATCGCCTGCACCGCTATGCGCGGGACAACGGCCTCGAGTGGCAAGTGCGCGTCTTGAGCGCGCCGCAGGCGCTCACCGATGCGCCGGGCTCCTTGCCGAGTTTCTTGAGACAGCGGCGGCGTTGGTTTGCCGGTTTCCTGCAAACCCAATACTGGAATTGCGACATGACGTTCAATGGGCGCTACGGCAGCGTCGGACGCTGGATGCTGCCGATCAAGGCGATCGACACCATGCAGCCGATCTACGGCCTGACCGCGTTTGTGCTATTGGTGAGCTTCGCGGCGCTCGGACGGCTGACGATCGTGCTCCCGGTGATCGCGGTGATCGGCACGAAAATCGTCATCGACATCGGTTTTCATCTGTGGTGGGTACACATTTACTCGCGCTGGACGGGCCAGCGCGCGGGTCTCGGAGGATTCGGCATGGCCTTGTTGTCGGCGTTGGTGGAACCGTTCAGTTTTCAACTGCTGCGCCACACCGGTGCGGCTTGGGGTTGGTGCGCTTTTCTCACCGGGCGTCACCGCTGGGGTGTGACGGCGAGCGTAGGCATCGCCGAGGTCAATGCGCAATGAACGCGCCGCTCGCGAACGCCCCTGTGGCCCGCTACACGCGTGTTGCGGTCGTCTTGCACTGGTTCATCGCGGCCTTGATCATCGCGAACGTGATCCTCGCCCTATCGGTCGACTCGCTGCCGGACGCCTGGACGCGCCCCGTCATCGACACGCACAAGTCGATCGGAATCACGGTGCTCGGCTTGGTGTTGTTGCGCGTGTTGTGGCGGCTCAGCCACGCACCGCCCGCGCTGCCGTCGTCCTATCCGCGCTGGGAGCGAATTGCCGCGCACATCGGCCATGCGGTGTTTTATGTGATCATCCTCGCGCTGCCGCTGACCGGCTGGATGCACGACTCGGCCTGGAAGGATGCGGCGAGCCACCCGATGCGCTGGTTCAACCTGTTCGAATGGCCGCGCATTCCCTATATCCTGCATCTCGATCCGAGCACGCGCGAATCCCTGCACACCCTGTTCGGGGAATTGCACACCTGGAGCGGCTATGCCTTGTATGCGCTGCTGGCGCTGCACGTCGGCGCAGCGCTCAAACATCAGTTCATCGATAAACATCCCGAACTACAGCGCATGGGATTTTAGTTCGTCGGGTGTTCGACGCTCTGAGTTTGCTGTTCGAGGGGATAGGTGCGCGGTTCCGAGTTCGCGGGCGCAAGCGTCGCCGTTCCACCGGCCGCCGCACCGCCGCTCGCCGGATTGGCCGCTTGATCGGCCTGCGGCACGGGCGAGGGGCGCGCTGCGCTGCCCGTGGACAGTGCGAGGCGGGTGAGAAAGCGCTGCGCGAATTCCGGGGCGACCGGCGCTTGCCCCGAGAAGATCTCGGTCGCGGTCACGCCGCTCTTGCCGTAGAACTGTGCATTCGCTGAGCTATCGATTTTCATCACGCTGCCGTCGAGGGAGATGCCGACGAACAGGCCGCGGTTGCGCGCATAGGAATAGATCTCGGCATTGAAATTCAGATCGGTCGCGGCCGAACCCTGCCGGCCAACCGGCCCGGTTGCCACCGAGGCGTCAGCGCCAAGCGTGAGTTTCCCGCCGGCTATGCCCTCGATCCCGGCCTTGGTCGTGAACACGAGAATGATATCCGAGCTCTGCGCGCCGACTTGCAGGCCCCAGCTGCCGCCGGTCAAAGTGATGAAGCTCGGGTTGCTCCAGGGCGAGGTCAAGCTGTCGCGCACGACCAAGACTCCCTTGCCGCGGCGACCACCGAAGAAGAACGCCACCTTGTCGACGTCGGGAATCACGGCGATGCCATAGGCCCGCTGCAAGAGCAGATCGGGCAAGCGCTGATCCGGCATGCCCTCGACCTCTTGCAGGACCTCGGTGGCGGTCAACAGGCACGCGTCCTGCCGCGCACCCGCGCGCGCCACGCCCGTGCCGCCCGACAGCACGACGACCGTCGCCCCGAAACCCAGCAACAGGACGCTCAGTTTTTTTCGAAACATCGGCACTCCTCGCAAATCGCAAAGCAACGAACCCGTGGGTGCGGACCCCCGGCCCTGGCGATAGTTCCCCCACCGCCTCTGCGGGCCACGCTCATTTGGTTGCGAGCACAGCCTGTATCGCGGCGGCTTCGTCGTCGCGACGGTGCGCACGATAATACTCGGCCAGGCGTTCGCTTGCCTGTCGAGTTGCTTCATCTTGTGTGCCGAGGCTGGCGAGCAGGGCGGTTTGGCCCGCCTTGAGCATGGCTTCGCCTGCGGCGAAGTTGCCGTTCGAAATCAACACCCAGCCCAGTCCTGCGCGGGCACGCGCCGTGCGCCAATGATCCTCGCCCATGAGCGCACGCGTCATCTCGAAGGAGGCGCGCATTTCAGTCTCGGCCGCCGCGAGGTCCCCTTTGCGCAAATAAATCTCGCCCAATTCGCCGTGCGCCGCGGCAAGGTAGAGATGGCGTGCCGGCAGTGACTCGGCATAGATCGCGAGCGCGGCGCGCAGATTACTTTCCGCGGCCGCGACGTCGCCCGATTTGAGATAGAGCCGCGCCATACCTTCGAGGTACCAGCCCGTGATGTAGTGACCCTTGCCGCGGCTTTGCGCCGAAATGCCCGCTGCCTCGGTAATCGCCGCGATGGCGCGAGGCAGGTCCCCTTGATGTTCGTACACGGCGGCGAACGTCGACTGAATGTCCGCGATATGACGATCGCCGGGCCCGAAGACGCGTTTCTCGATGTCGAGCGCCTCGCTGAGGTAGCGTTCGGCCTCTGCATATCGGCCGAGTTTCGTCAGCGTGAAGCCCAGGCTCGCCATGGTCACGGCGCGATCCGGGTAATCATGCGTGGTCGTTTCGGCGAAAATCGCGAGAATTTGTCGTTGATAGTCCTCGGCCCGTTTGAAGTCGCCGGCCCACAGCGCCGCCGCTGCCAGGCCGTCGAGGATGGCGCCGCGCTGCAATGGCGGAAAGCCGGGTTGCCCGTCGGCGACGGCGAGCGCCTCGTGGAACAGCTTCAGCGCCTTGTCCGGTTGGCTCTCGCCATCGAGCGCGAGATGACCATACTGAGTGAGAATGTCCGCCGTTTCGAGGGCGTCCGCGCTGTCGCCGCCGCGCATCAGCGCCAGCGCTTGCACGAGGTAAGCTTCGGCCGAGGGCAGGCGGCCAGCCTCCGAGAGCGCGGTTGCGAGATTTGCGAGTGCGGCCGCGAGCCGTCGGGTATCGATCGGCTCGGACTCCCGCCGGATCTGCACCGCCTGCTCCAACAAGCTGATCGAGGGGTCCGTGAGGCCTTGGCGCCGATACGCGAGGCCGATGCTCTCGAGCAATTCCGCGCGTACCTCCGGCTGCAGGCTGACGTTGCCGACGATCTTCTGTGCGCCGCGGTCCAAGAGGTCCTTGGCGGTCGTCTCGCGACCCTGGGCCGTGAACGGGTCGGCCTGGGAAAACACGTCGACGAGGAATGCCGAGACCTGCTGCGCGCGATCGCGCTCCTGCGCCGCCGCGTCGCGCGCGAGAGCGATGCGATGATTCTGCCACAGCGTCAGGCCGGCGATCGCGGTGAGACCGGCGACCAAGCCGAGACACACGAGCACGCCGACATAATTGCGCCGCGCGAACTTGACGGCGTGGTAACGCCAGTCGCCCTGGCGGGCGGCGACGGGCCGGCGTGACAGATGCCGCAGCACGTCTTCGGCGAAAGCCTGGACCGATGGGTAGCGCCGCTCGGGCTCCTTGCGCATGGCCATCGCGACGATCGCGTCGAGATCGCCGCCGAGCGCGGCGCGCAGCTTTGCCGGCGTATGGCCCCGCCGCCCGGCGATGCGGATACGATCCGCCTCCGCTTCGCCGGCGAGCTTGGCGATCACCATCTGGCTGGGCCGGACCGGATCGTCCATGCAGATCGCCCGCTCCAGTTGCAGTTGACTGAAGCTCATGAGCCGGTAGGGCGAGCGTCCGGTCAGCAGCTGATAGAGGAGCACACCGAGTGCATAGATGTCCGTCGCGGTCGTGATCGGACGCCCGAGCACCTGTTCCGGAGCGGCATTTTCCGGAGTCAAGATGCGGTCCTGCAAACGCGTCACGGTCAGCGTGTGCGCAAGACTCTCGGGCGCGAGCAGCTTGGCGATGCCGAAGTCGAGCAGCTTCGGCGTGCCCGTGCGCTCGACCAGGATGTTCGCGGGCTTGATGTCGCGGTGTACGACCAGATTGCGATGCGCGAACTGCACGGCCTCGCAGACTTTGACGAACAACTCCAGCCGCTCGCGCAAGGAGCATCCCCGGGCGTCGCAATACGTGTGCAAGGGTTCGCCGTCGACGTACTCGACCATGAGGTAGGGAGTGCCGTCGTCGAGATCGCCGCTGCCGAGCAATCGGGCGATGTAGGGATGGTCGAGGGTGGCGAGGATCTGGCGCTCGCTGTGCAGCCGGCTGCGCATGCGCGGGTGTAGGGCAGCCTGGTGCAGGACCTTGAGCGCAACCACAGAGGGCTGCTGCACGCCGCTGCGCACGCCGCTGCGCACGCCGCTGCGCACGCCGCTGCGCACGCCCACTTCGCCGCGATAAACGGTGCTCGTGCCGCCGTGGCCTAGAATCGCGGTGAGCCGGTAGTCGCCCACGGTCTTGCCCAAGAGGCGGTCTTGATGTCGTTCGAGCAGCGAGCCGGCGGCGGCGCCGATCGCTTCGGCTAGCGGGTCCTCGCTGCGCTGATCCCGGGCCAACAAGGATTCGACCGAAGAGCGCAGCTGCGCATCATCGGCGCCGATGAGATTGAGGCGCCGAGCACGCGCCTCGGCATCGCTCGCAACGAGTTCGCCGAACAGCGATTCGATGCGTTGCCAGCGCTCGGCGGGCATCATGTGCGCGGGGGTCCTTCGATTTCGTTCAAGAGCCAGGCGCGTCCCAAGCGAATGTCACGGTGCACGGTCGCGGTCGAGATGCCGACCGTAGCGGCGATCTGGTCATAGGTGAGGCCGCCGAAATAATGCAGTTCGATGACTTGGGCGAGCCGCGGCTGCAACTGCGCCAGACCCGCGAGTGCGTCATCGAGGGCGACGATGTCGAACCGCCCCTCGGGCAAGGGCACGCCGATCTCCTCGATCAAGGTTTCGCGCATACCGCCGGCGCGCTTCTCGCGGCTTCGCGACTTCGCATGATCGACGAGCACCCGGCGCATCAGGCGCGAGGCAAGGGCAAACAAGTGGTTGCGATCTTGTAGCGGTACGTTGCCTTGGACCAGACGCATGAAGGCCTCGTGCACGAGTGCGGTCGGTTGCAGCGTGTGGCCGCTGCGTTCGCTGCGCATATAACTGTGTGCGAGCCGGCGCAACTCTTCGTAGATCAAAGGCGTGAGGCGTTCGAGCGCCCGCGGTTCGCCCGTGCGCCAATCGCTCAGCAGTTGCGTCAGATTGGCGCCTGGGTGCGATTTCTGATTATCGGTCGATGTTTGCTCGGTTGGACGCATTTTTGTAGGGTAAAACCTTAAGCGCAGGCCGCAGCACCAGGCATTCTCGCACAGTTTTCCCGGTTGCCCAACGATCCGGCTACGTCGTGAGGGTATTTGTAGCGTGGCGTCGCTATTCCTGATGACTCGAGCAATTCCGCTCGAGCACATCAGGAGTTTGCTATGAAATCGATTCTGTTCACCGCGATTGCGACGACGGTATTGTCCAGCGTCGCGTTTGCCACCGCGCAACATGACTTCCCGCCGCCGGTGCCGCCGCACCCGCTGAATGTCACACACTGGGTGCCGGGCAGCGTATTGCCGATGTCGGCATTCGAGCACAGCGACGTGTTCCTGCCGACGCCCAACTAAAGATCGGGTTCCCGAGCCGCGGTAGCCGTCCCGCAGACGGCGCCGCTGCCCGGCAGGTACAATGTGACCCAGCCCGTCAAAGCCATAGGTGTGCATTGAGTGCCGTGACCGTCATAGCTCACCGCGGAGCGAGCGGCGAGCGACCCGAACATACGCTGGAATCGTATCGGCTCGCGATCGCCCAGGGCGCCGACTACATCGAACCGGATCTGGTCATGACGCGAGATGGCGTGCTGGTCGCGCGCCACGAGAACGAGATCGCCGGTACGACCGATGTCGCAGTGCACCCGGAGTTTGCCGACCGTCGCCGCACGCAAACGATCGACGGCGAAACCTTGAGCGGCTGGTTCACCGAGGATTTCACGCTCGCCGAGATCAAGACGCTGCGGGCGCGCGAGCGGCTGCCTGAATTGCGGCCCGGCAATACGGTGTTCGATGGCCACTACACCATACCGACATTCGACGAGATCATGGAATTGGCCGTGGATGCGAGGGTCGGAGTCTACCCGGAGACGAAGCACCCGGCTCATTTCACGGCGCTCGGACTGTCACTCGAGCAGCTGGTGTTGCGCACCCTCGATCGCCACGGCTATGGCCGGCCGGGCGCGCCGGTCTTCATCCAATCCTTCGATCCCGTCAATTTGCGCTTGCTGCGCGGGCTCACGCGGCTGCCGCTCGTGCAGTTGCTCGAGCACGAGTTGGGCGATCTGTCCGCCGTGGCGTCTTATGCTGATGCGATCGGGATCTACAAGCCGCTTGCCACCGCGGCCGGAGTGAATGCCGCCCATGCCTCGGGGCTGCAAGTGCATGTGTGGACGTTTCGTGCCGAGAACGAATTCCTACCGGAGGATCTGCGGATCGGCGTTGCGCCGGCGACCCACGGTCGCCTGGCGGAGGAAATCGAGCGTTATCTCGATATCGGCATCGACGGTTTCTTCACGGATTTCCCGGCGATCGGCGCCCAGGTGCGTGACGCACGCCGCTGAGCGGCCGCTACATCTCGGCGGTCCAGGAGCTGCACCAACCGCTGATCTTGACGAGCTTGCCGGGAAACAAGGTGCAAGGACGGTACGAGTTGCCCGGTTTGCCTTGCAGCAGCAGGCAGTTGTCACAGACACTGCCGGCGACATAACCGGGATGCGCCTTGCGGTCGAGTTGGCCGGCTTCCTCGATGTACGAGACCTTGACGGCCGCAGGATCGGACGGTGACAAATGCGCCGGCGCCGCGCCGGGGCTGGTGTCGGCGGACGCCCTGGTCACCCTCAGGCTCAAGGCAAGTCCCGTGGCCGCGCCGAGGCACGTGGCTACGCCGAGATGCTTGATCAGGCCGCGTCGCGATATCGTGTCACTCATGTTTGCTATGCTCTCTTACTTTTGGAACCGTCGTGCCCACAATAACAATTCTCGTTCGTCTCGCGCAGCTTAGTTTTTTTGCGGCGCTGCTCTTCACCTTCTACAGCGCGGTCATCCCGCCGCACCAAGCGGTGCAACTCGTGCCCTGGGACAAGGCGGAGCATTTCATCGCGTTCTATGCGCTCACCGGCCTCGCGGCCGCCGCGTTTCCGCGGCGTCATCTGTTCTGGATCGCCGTATTCTTATCCGGCTTCGGGGCCCTGATCGAGTTCGTTCAGGGTTTGCCGATCGTGCACCGCGATCGGGACTTTTGGGACTGGGTTGCCGATACGCTCGCCGTCTGTGCCGCGCTCGCACCGATGTTGTTGGTCTGGTGGCGCCGGACCGCGCGCGCCACCGCGTAGCGGCATCGCTCAGAAGAAGGCGGACAGATAGAGCTGATAGATCATCGCATTGAAGCGATACAGCGGCTCGGCGCCGGCCGCATAGTCGCCGCCGGCGGGCGTGTCGTTGTAGTCCTTGATGTCGCGGAAATCCAGATACTTGAAGCGTACCTGACTGATGTCGACGGTCATCGTGCTGCGCTTGACCAGCTTCCAGCCGTCCGGCAACCAGGCATAAGTTGCCTTCGCGCCGATGGTCAGGTTCTCCGAGGCCGCGAGCGTTTGGTCGCGGGCCTCGAAATTCTGCGAGTCAAAGTAGGGGAAGATGTCGGCGTAGAAGTTGGCGCTGCCTTGCTTGTAGTAGCGCGCCCGTCCCTCGAAGATCCACATGTTGCGCACCGGATGCGTGTAATCGATCTCGAACGTGTTGCCGATGATGCCCCAGGTATCGCGGTAATAGCGATAAACGCCCGTGACGGAGGCGCGATACGGCAGGTAGTACTTCAGCCGCCCTTCAACCGCCGTACTCGTGCGGGTGTCGGGGAAGGTCTGAGGACTCTGGTTGAGGAGAGAGTAGCCGAGCGGGCTGTTCGAATAGTAGCGAATCGAGCGATACGGGTTCAAGAGGTAGCCGTCGTCGGTGATGACGTCGAAAGTCACTCCGGCGATCAGGTTGCGCGTCAGAATCTGCGCAAGGCCGACGTCGTAGGTCCGGCTCTCGGCGTGCCCCACCCAGACGACGTTCGGATTGTTGGCCGTGCCGTCGTTCTCGCCGACCTCGTCGCGGCTGCGTGAGAAGCCGAGCGTGATCGTCGTAAGATCGCCGAACATGTCCTGGCTCAGCGAAAAGTGCGGTGTATTGGAGATGTAGTCGCGTTCGCGGCTGTTCGAATAGCCGATGGTGTACGTGGTCTTATCGTGGATCCAGGTCGCATCGATGCTGTTTTGCTTGCGTTCGTCCTTGATCACGCTCGCGTTGCTGAGCACGTCGATCGAGGCGCCGCTCACCTTGTCGACCAGGTAGCTGTAATCGAGGCCAATGTTCTCGGTGGCGTTCACATGCGCCGAGGCGGTGTAGGTGCTGATGTCCATGCCGCCGCCGCTGTACTTGCTATAGAACAAGTCCGCCCGATTATCGGGCAGCACGTCGGCCGGCGCCGGCCGCCCGAACATGGCGCCGGCGAGCGCCACGGCGACGAGTGCTGCGCCCCGGAGGGGCGCCGCACCCTTGGCGAGGGTGGCGCCCGCGAGGAGCGTGGGACCTTGGGATAGGCGCGCCATCAATTGCAGCCGCAACCGCCGCCCGCGGAGCCGTTGCCGCCGCGTGCGCCCTCACGCGACTCGTACACGTGGTCGAGGAAGGCCGAGGAGATCGCGTCGCGGTCCCAGGCCATGATCGGATCGGCCAAACGGTCCCGTTCATAGGGTTTGACCCAGGGTTGCACGCTGCTGCAGGCCGAGAGCAGCAGCAGCCCGAGGGCGACAGTCGCGCCGCGCAGCTTGACGTTCACGACCTCACTCCCGGATCAGCGCACGAATGCGGTCCTGATATTCGTTCTCGTCGCCGGGCTTGTAGCCGCGGTGCACATAGCGCACGTTGCCCTGGCGGTCGATGAGCACCGAACTCGGCATCTCGTCGACGTGATAGGACTTGCTCACGCTGTTGGAGGGATCGAGCAGCACCGGGAAGCTCACCGGCTTGCGGGCGAGCAGGTCCTTGACCGCCGGCGCGTCCTTGTCCACGTTGACCCCGATCAGCGTGAACCCCGCGGGCTTGTACTTGCGATACATCTGGTCGAGCAGCGGCATTTCCTGTTGGCAAGGGCCGCACCAGGTGGCCCAGAAGTTGACCATGACCACTTGGCCCTTGAACTGGCTCAAGGCTTCGCTGTTGCCGGCGAGGTCGGTGAGCGTGAAGGCGGGGGCCGGCCCGCTCGTGTCGCCGGCGGCCGCCAGCAAAGACGAGCCGCCGAGCATTGCGGCAAGCATGCCGCGTTGGATCAGCTTTGAGTAGAAAGTTCGCATGCGGGTCTCCTCGTCGTCGAGCCTTGAAGTCAATAAAAAGCGGTCAAGCCGAGCGTGGCTTCGATGTTATGCACGTTCTTGGTGACGCCGAACAAGTCGGACTCGAAGACGTGGTCCCTGACGTCCATATGGACGGCAAGCCAGTCCGTGACCAGCAGTCGTTCGCCGAGCCCGAAGTTCAAGGCGAACTGGTCTTTGTCGGCGAACTTCACATCGCCCATGCCAAAGGTCACATACAGCGCCGAATTGAACGCGCGGCCGCGGCCGAGAAAGATCTCGCCGGGCAAGACGTTGTAGCCCAGGTCGAGATCGTAATACGTGAATTGTCTCCCAGAGTTGCTGAGCACGCTGATCTCGGGAAACGTCTCCTCGAGGCTGCTCTGCCCCGCCTTGGAGCGGGCGAGGAAGGCCTCGAGAAAGAAATCTTCGGTCACGTGGTATGCGGCGCGCACCCCATAGATCGGATCGGTGCCGAAATCCTCGATGCTCAGCGCACCGAAGTAGACGCCGAGTTCGAAGTCCTTGGCCTTGATCTTCGGCGTCTTCACGACGCGTCGTTCGACCTGCGGTTCGATGATGGACGGCTCGGCCTGCGGTTCCTCGGCGGGAATCGGGGTAGGCCCCTTGTCGCCGCGATGGAACCAGCCGCAGCCGGACAACAGCAGCGCCGCTAGAAGAACACTGCCAAGTCGAGTTTCCATTCTTCCAAGACCTCGCTCGTATCGAGATTATTGAACACGTAATAAGCGCGCCAGTCGAAGCGCCACATGAACCGGCGCGTGATGAAGCCGCGTGCGCCGATCGAGGCGTAGGCGAGCTGGTTGTTCGATTCCAGCGGCGCGGGCGGGACCTTGTCCGAAATCGTCTGATAGCCGGTACCGAGACCGAGCGTCGGGGAGAACCACCGCCACTCGGGGAACACCGTATTGCGCAGTCCGATCGTGACGATATTGCGGTTGTCGAGCGTACCCAAGGCCTGCTGCAGCACGAGTTCGGCATCGAGACTGTCGGTGAGTCCGTAGTCCAAGTAGGCCGTGACCAGATTCTCGCGATTGTAGACGCCGTAGCCGGCGCCGATCTCCCAGCGGTGCGAGGAGAATGCGGGATAAGGAGGAATGGGCGCGGGCGCGCCGGAGGCGAGTTCGGTCGCGGCGAGATCATCTCGGCGCACCCAGCCCTCCTCGCCGCGCGGCGCGCGGACCCGGTACCAATCGGTGCGCGAGTACAGCACGGTGAGGGTCTCGCCGCGACCGATCACGTAGAACACGGGATAGCCGCGCCCCGGTCCCGTGTGCATCTCGAGATAAGGGCGCGTGACCACCAATTCGAGGCTGCTGTCCTTGGTTTGCGCGGCGCCGACGAGCACAGCCTGCAGCAACAATGAGAACGCAAACAGGCGCAGCATCAGCTCTATTTCGCGGCCGGCGCTACGAATGGGTCGTTGTAGTATTGAGCGCCGATATCCAGCCATTCCGAGATCAATCGCAACTCCGCGGGCGTCAACCAGCCCGTGTGATCGAGGACGGGGTCCTTGGCGGTCCCGTCCAAAATATCCAAGAACGCTCCCGAATTGATCGCGCTGCCGGCCGTCATCGGCGCGGGCAGGGAAACCGGAACCAGAACCGTCGTCGGCAAACCCGTCACCGGATCCGGCGGCCCCGTCGGCGGTCCGGGTGCGGGCACGAGCGTATCCGTCAGCACACCCATATTAAGCGTTTGTTCGTCATGAGGGGTCAACAAAATTTCATAAGAGCTGACGATCGTCGGGTCGAGGATCGAGGGCGACGTGCCGGTCAAGTCGAGTTGGCCCGCGGGCACTTGAGTCGCGTTCATCGTGTTGATCGGATTGTGGCAGCTCACGCAGGTCGGCGAACCGGTCGTGCCATTGAGCGAACTCGTGCCGGTGAAGGTCACGGCCGGGCGCGTCGCGACGTTCCACACCGACTCGATATACAGCTGTGCCGGCGATTGGGCCGACGCGTAATGGATGTCGACGCGGCATTGTGCGGTCCAAGGCACGCAGCTCGCGTTCGTCGGCGGCAACTCCGACAAGCCGTTGCTGCCGCCATAGGTGTAGGCGATCGGATTCAGCGGGCTCGTGCCCTTGGTCGGCGCGTTCGCGGGCACGGTCACACCGGTCGTCCAGATTGGCGTATAGAGCACGTCGGTGGCGAGGACCTGCGAACAGGTCGGCGCGGTCTGGGTCGCGTTCGTATTACCACAGGTATTTTCGGCGAGCACCGCGGCCATGGGTTCGCCCGCGTTCGCCGCGACCAGCGCGGTATTGGCGCCCGGAAAGTGCGTGCCGGCGGTCGGTGCGCCCGGATTGATCGAGGCGGTGAGCCCACCGCGCCCGTGTGACGGACGGGTCGGGTTCGGCGTCAGATGACAGCCGTTGCAGGTCTTCGTCTCGCCCGGTATGAGCTGCATCCAGCTCGTGTGCTTTGCGGTCACGCGGCGGCCGTTCGCATCGAGGATGTCGATCGTGAACGGTACGTTTGCCGGCACTTGCAGCTGCACCGAGCCGTCCGGCTGGATCGGCGCGTAACCGAGAATCTCGCGCATGCCCATGCCGGCCGGTCCGAAGATGTTGGTGTCGAGCTTGCGCACCGTCTTGTCCGGAATCTCCACCGACTTGACGATACGCACGAAGCGGTAGGGCACCGTGTAGTAATTGGGGGTGTCGCCGGTCAAGGTCGGATTCGAGAGCGCAGCGACCTTCAGGTCCGGCAGATTCGGCGGCGGCGCACCATCGAAGTCGTAGACACTGGTGATGTTCAAGAGCCCGACGCCGTTATTGACGAGGTTCTGGGTCGTCGTGGTCAGCGGGATGGTCGAGCCATCGGCAAGGATGGGCGGGGCCGGCGTGCGCGCTTGCAGGATCACCGGCTCCAAGATCATCGTGCCCGACTCCGCCGACAGCACCGGGCTCAAGGTCCCGGCGCCGAAATCGTAGAGCCAGAACGAGTACTGCGGCGGCGCCATTTGCACCTTGGGTCCGGTCGAATTGCCGGCGTTGCAGACCTCGGTCGCCGCGGGCGTCACGCTCGTGTTCAGCACCAGGCAGGGCGACCAGCTCACGAGCATCCGGTCGCTGCCGTCGTACAGCGGGTAGAGCGAGGCGAACCGGCCGCCTTGCGAGGGCAGATTCGCATCGGTCGTGATGCCGAGCGAAGTCGCCTCGACTTGGCCCACGCCGCTTAAGGTGGCGGGGGACGCCATTTGCTTGTTCTCGACGTAGTTCTCGCCGTCGATGAGGACCGCATCGCCGCCGAATTGGGTGCCCTGCATCGGCCGCACGATCGCGAGGGTCTTGCCGTCGGGCCGCTGCCGCGCGTCCAGGAACTGGATCACGTTGTCGTTACTGCCGGCAATGTTCGCGCCGGTCGCATGGCTGTTGGCGCCGTAATACAACTCGAGCCCGCTGCCGTCCGGATGCGCATGATAGAGACTGATTTGATTCGCTCCGCCCGTGACTTCCCAGCGCGAGAACAGGACCTGGCCGTCGTTCATGACCGAAGGCAGGAAATCATGGTTGGTGTTGAAGCTGATCTGATGAATGTCGCTGCCGTCGGCATTCATGACGTGCAGTGCGAAGATCGCTGAGCTGCGGTCATCGGTTTGCGCGGGGTATTGCGGCCGGCCCTCGTCGAGTTCGATCTGCTCGGTCGTCGTCTGCCGCGTGGAGGCAAAGACGATGCGCCCGTCCGGCAGATAATGCGGACCCACGTCGTGGCCCGAGGTGATGTCGTCGTTGGTCAGCTGCGTCACCGTCTTGGCGATCGCGTCGTATTGATAGATATGCCAGTTCGGCTGCTTCGGGCTGGTGTTTTCCAGACCCGCGGTCAGGGGCAGCCGCAGCGCGAAGACCACTTTCGTGCCGTCCGGGGAGACGTCGAGGTCGCGCACCGAGCCCTTGCCGCCCGTGATGCTGCCGGTGACGTTCACCTCGGCGCCCGCCGCACTCGCCGTGGCCCGCACATACAGATCGCCGCCGGGGATCGAGGTGATCAAATCCGTGACCGCGATGTCGGTCGAAGTCGTACCCATGATGTTGGTCGTCGGAAACGGCACCTTGATGTAGGCGAGGGGATAGTTCGTCGTTCCGGGAGTCAGCGTCTCGCCGCCGGCGAGGCCCGGAGCGTGCCCGCTGCTCGCGCTCTCGCAGCCGGCCATGTTCAACATTGCCAGCAACGGCAGCACCAGCAGGCCGAGGCGCATGCGTTTGTGAGCGCGTTCGCGGTGGCGCACGTTGTTCATTGCTGTGAATCCTTCGGGCTGCATTGCTGACCTGAGTGTCGATGGGGCGCGCACGAGCCGATTGAACTTAATGGGCGGCCATGTTCGCATCTTCGCTCGCCGCGCGCCTCGAATCCGTTAACGATATCGGCCGCCCTCGCGGCTCAGGCACTGTCGCGGAACGCCGACGTCGTAGGAACCCGACATCCCGCCAGTGGCTTGCGCTACGTATATTGCGATCCCGACCGATAACTCGATACGGATGAATCAACACTGACGCGAGCGGATGTGTCTATGAAAAACGGGATTACACTCAAGGCAGTGCGGTGCATCACCGTGCTGGTCGGGATGAGCGCCGTAGCTGCCGGCGCGTTCGCGCAAAGCCCCACGCCGGATCAGGCGACTCGCATGTACAACCGTATCGCCGGCTTGCCGCCAAGCGCCAGCGTGCTCGCGCAGATGACCGCGGCGCCGGATCCGGTCAGCGCAGCGTTGATCGCGACCAACGCTCCAGCCTTCTACAACGATACGATCCGCAATCTTGCCGCGCCGTGGACGAACCGCGATCAAAGCGTGTTCGTGCCGCTCAACGATTACACCGCCACGGTCGTCGGCATGGTCCGCGACAACGTGCCGTTCAACACGCTGCTGAGCGCGGATCTCGTCTACATCGCGAGTGCGAGCGCCAGCAGCACCTACAATCTCCCGGCCTACTCGCCGTCGAACAACAACCTGTACGCACAGATGGACGCCAACGGCGTGGACTTGAGCACCGCTCTGGTCCCCACCGCCCAATCGGCCGTGACCGGAATTCCGGCGGCCGCCACCGCCGGGATCATCACCACCTATGGCGCCGCCTCGGCGTTCTTCATCAACGGTACGAATCGCGCAATGTTTCGCTTCACGATGATGAACCACTTGTGTGACGATTTGCCGACGGTCATGGACACGACCCGGCCGCCCGATCGCATCCGTCAGGATGTCACCCGCAGCCCGGGCGGGGTCAGCACACTGTTCTTGACGAATTGCATCGGCTGCCACAGCGGCATGGACCCCATGGCCCAGGCCTTTGCGTACTACAACTTCGATACCACCAGCAACACGCTGGTCTACACGCCGGGCCAGGTCCAGCCGAAATACCACATCAATGCGACCAACTTCCCGCAAGGCTTCTCGACCCCGGACGACAGTTGGAACAATCGCTGGCGCAGCGGCCCGAACATGATCCTCGGCTGGAGCCCGAGTCTGCCGGGCAGCGGCAGCGGCGCCAAATCCTTGGGCACCGAACTCGAGAACAGCACGCAGTTCGCCAATTGTCAGGTATCGCGGGTGTTCCAAGACGTTTGTTTCCGCGCACCCAGCAACACGGCGGATTTCAACCAGGTCAGCTCGATGATCGCGTCCTTCCAGCAACACAATTATTCGCTGCGGCAGGTATTCGCTGAGGCCGCGGCTTACTGCATGGGGAATTGAGCCATGAACTTCACACGTGCCATGGGCCTTGCCGCGATCGCCGCCTCGCTCGCCGTCGCGGCCTGCGGCGGCGGGGGCAACGTCGCGACGACCAGCATTCCGCAGACGGCCGCGACGAGCAGCGTCGACGCCTATACGGGGCCCGCGCCGGCCTCACCGGACGTGCAGGCCTTCCAGATCAACTTGTGGAGCAACATTCGCTCCACCAATCGTTGCGGCGCCTGCCACAACGCGACCACCCCGGCGCAGATGCCGAACTTCGCGCGCGCCGACAACGTCAACCTCGCCTACGCGCAGGCGAACACGGTGGTCAATCTGCAGCAGCCTTCCACCTCCCTGATGGTCACGAAAGTCGGCGGTGGCCACAACTGCTGGCTCGCCGATCCGTCCGCCTGCGCCTCGATCCTGACCACCTGGATCAGCAACTGGGCGAGCGCGACGAGCGGTGGCGCCGTCACTAGCCATGTGCAACTCGTCGCGCCGCCGGTCGAATCGGTCGGCCAGAGCTTGAATTTCCCGGCCGCACCGACGGAATACGAGAGCACGATCTATACCTTGACCAGCGTGTATTGCTCGCGCTGCCACTCGCCGGATGCAGCGGCGCCGCAGTCGCCGTATTTCGCCGGGCCGGTCAGTCAGATTGCCGCCGATTACCAGGCGGCCATCCCGAAAATCGACTTCACCGGCTGCGTGCCCTTCAGTGCGGCGACCTGCGGCACGAATTCGCGCTTCTACCAGCGTCTGCTCATCGACAATCACAATTGCTGGAGCAATTGCGCGACCGACGCGGCGCTCATGCTGACGCAGATCCAGGCCTTCGCGCGCAGCCTGGCGCCGACCAACATCGATCCGTCCTTGGTCGTGAGCAAGGCCCTCACGCTCGCCCAGGGCACCGTGGCGAGCGGCGCCGGACGCTATGATGCGGACACGATCGCCAAGTATGAATTCCAAACCGGCACCGGCTACGTCGCCTACGACACCAGCGGCGTCGACCCCTCCGCAGACCTCACGATCACGGGCAACGTCACCTGGGCGGGCGGCTGGGGATTGACCTTCGGGGCCGGCGGCAAGGCCCAATCGACCACGGCGGGCAGCGCCAAGCTGTACAACCTGATTCAGGCGACGGGCGAGTTCTCGGTCGAAGCATGGGTGGCCCCGGCGCTGGTCGCGGCCACGAACTCTTATATGGTGAGTTATTCGGGCAGCGACACCACCCGCAACTTCACCCTCGCGCAGACCAACCAGGACTATGACTTCCTGCTGCGCAACTCCAAATCGGACTTGAACGGCATGCCGCTGTTGCAAACGCCGGATTCCAGCATGGCGCTGCAGGCCTCGCTGCAACACGTGGTGCTGACCTACGATCCGGTGAACGGCCGCCAGATCTACATCAATGGCGTCAATCAGAACATACCCGACCCGCAAAAGGGCGGGACCATCGCGAACTGGGACAGCACCTTCGCGCTCGTGCTCGGCAACGAGGTGTCGGGCGACGACTCGTGGCAGGGGTTGATCAAGTTCGTCGCGATCCACAGCCGCGCGATGACGGCGGCGCAGGTTTTGCAGAACTACAATGCGGGAGTCGGCGAGGCGTATTTCATGCTGTTCAATGTGTCGAGCGTCACCGGACTGAACGAGTCCTACGTGATGTTCACGGTCAGCCAGTACGACAGCTACAGCTATCTGTTCACGAATCCGACCTTCATCTCGCTCGATCCCTCGGTCAGCCCGGGCAGCCTGCCCATTGCCGGTATCCAGATCGGCATCAACGGCACGATCCCGCAGGTGGGCCAGGCCTATCTGCCGCTCAGCACCACGGTGACCTCGGCCAACTACAAGCCGACGACCGGTCAGTTGCTGTCCGGCATCGGCACGGTGGTCGCCCTGGAGAACGGACCGCTTTCCGACCAATTCTTCCTCGCCTTCAACCAGCTGGGCAGCAAGACCTACAGCACGCCGCCGACCACCTACACGGCGCCGGCGCCGGCGCCGCTCACGCCGGTTGCGGACGTCGGTGTGCGCACCTTTGCCCAGGTGAACGCGACGCTGTCTGCGCTCACCACCGTCCCGACGACGAATACCGCGGTCAACGCGACCTATCTCAGCGTGCAGCAGCAGCTGCCGAACCTCGTGACGCTCGAGGGTTATTCGGCGGCGAACCAAGTGGGCGTCGCCCAGCTCGCCGTGCAGTACTGCAACACCATGGTCACCTCGCCCGCCTATCAGTCGGCCGTGCTGCCGGGCATCACGCTGAACTCCTCGACGTTCGCGAGCGCCCAGGGCATCGGCGGAGTCAGCAACGCGCTCGCCGCGCGCGTCGTCGGCGGCGGCAACCTCAAGACCATGCCGCCGGCAGCGCAGATCGCCGGCGAACTCAACAAGCTGATTCCGGCCCTTTGTACGACCAGCGCCTGCGACAACACCTCGCGGGTCATGGCCGTGACGGCCGCGGCTTGTGCGGCGGCCTTCGGCAATGCCGTGATGATGATCAACTAGCAGCAGACGCAGCGAAGAGGTTTTTCCTATGCGCAAGAGATCGAAACATCTGGGATTGCATGAGCCGCTGCGCCACGCGGGCCATGCCAAACCGCAGACGCGGCGGCAATTCATTGCGCAGAGCTTCATGACGGGCGGTGCGACGGTCTTGCTGCCCTCGCTCGCAAGCCTGCTGCTCAATCCGCGCATCGCCAACGCTCAAGCCGGTCTTGCACCGGACATCCAGCAGGCGATCGCGACCTGTAACGGCGCCTTTCCGAATACGATCACGGCAGGCGCCGGGCTCGTGCCCTTCATCTGCTTCGATCTTGCGGGCGGCGGCAATATCGCCGGCTCGAACGTGCTGGTCGGCGGCCCCAAGGGCCAGCTCGATTTCCTCAGCGTTGCCGGTTACAGCAAGCTCGGGCTGCCGGGAACCATGGTGCCGAACGGCAGCGCCGCGGGGAACTTCGTCGACGCGAGCTTAGGATTGCGCTACCACGCGGACAGCGCCCACCTGCGCGGCATCAAGACGCGTGCCAGCGCCGCGACGATGGCCAAGGTCAACGGCTCGATCATTCCGGCGCTGTCGCAGAACGACACCAGTGACAATCCGCACAATCCGATGTACGCGATCTACCAGGTGGGCGCCCGCGGCGCCTTGCTCAATCTGATCGGTTCGGAGGCTTCCGTGTCCGGCGGCAACTCGATGGCCCCGGCCTCGATGATCAACGTCGCCGCGACACCGACCAAGATCGCGGATTCCACCGACTCAAAGGGACTCGTCAACACCGGGCAGCTCAGCACCTTGTTGCCGAATTCCACCGACGTCGTCAACGTGCTGGAGTCGATGAAGCGCATCAGCGACATGAAGTATCCGAATGTTCAGGCCTACGCGAGCCCCGCCGCCCAGGCGGCGGCGATGAATGCGCAAGCCTGCGCCTACACGAAGGCCGCGTATCTGCTGAATCGCTACCCGAGTCCGGCGGCCATCGACCCCGACGTCGATCCGAAGATCGTGGGTTCGAGCGGCATCTTCACGACGGCCGAATATCAGGCCAACCCGGACTACCAAAAGACCGCCGCGATCATGAAACTCGTGATCGACGGCGATGCGGCGGCGGGCACGATCGAACTCGACGGCTTCGACTACCACACGGGCGACCGGGCCACCGGCGAAACGCGCGACTTCAGCGCGGGCATCTGCATCGGCGCCGTTCTGCAATACGCCGCGCTGATGGGCAAGCCGGTGATGATATACGTGTTCAGCGACGGCTCGCTCGCGAGCGATGGGCAAACCGACGACTCGGTCGCCGGCCGCGGCAAGGGCGTCTGGACGGCCGACAATCAAAACGTCGCGGCCACGTATTTCCTCGTGTATGACCCGAAGGCCAAGCCGACGGCAACGCAAGGCGAGTTGAGTCTGCAACTCGGCTATTTCAACGCGGATGGCTCGCAAAACACCACCGGCAGCCCCGCCGGGAACAACGTGTTCAATCTGGTGCAAATGGTCACGCTCAACTACATGGCGCTACACGGCACGCAGGGGAGTTTCGCGAGCCTTTATCCCGCGCCCAACGTGAACAACACCTTGGGCACGACGGCCGCACAATTGGACCCCTTGATCGCGTTTGCGCCGCTGGCGAGTCTCGTGGGCGGTATAATACCGCTCAGTTGAAGCCGGAGGTTAGCAGAGTGAGTGATTTCTCCCCGCGTTCATTCACAGGCCTGCGGTCGGTATGCATCGGGTTCGGCTTCGTTCTGATGGCGCTCGTGGCGCGCGCCGCGCCGCTCGCCGCGCTGCCCACGCTGGTCGACAAGGACGCACCGGATTTCGTGCTCAAGGGCCTCGATGGCCGGAATCTGCGTCTCTCGGAGTTCCGTGGCCAGGTCGTGCTAGTGAATTTTTGGGCCCGCTGGGCGGGGGACTCGCGCAAGGAGATGCCGGCGCTCGATAGGATCAACAAGACCTATGCGCGTGCGGGACTCGTCGTGCTCGGCATATCTGTCGATGACGACGCACGCCGCGCGGGCGAGTTCGCCGGCTCGATCGGCGTGTCCTATCCGATCTTGTTCGATACCGGCGAGACGGTCGGCCGCGACTATGCCGTGCAGAAAATGCCGATGACGATCCTGGTCGATCGCGCCGGCGTCGTGCGTTATGAGAACGTCGGCTTCAAACGCGGCGACGAAGACGCTTATCTCGACAAAGTGCGCGAATTGTTGCGCGAATAAACGATAGGTTAGCTATGTATCCGAACGATCAAATGGTTTCGGTCCGGTGGCGCGCGGCCCTGTGGGCCTGTGTTTTGTCGGCCGCCGGACTCGCCGCCGCACCCGCCGCGGCTGTTGCGGCGCCGCCGGCGGCTACCCGCTCCGCCGCTGCCGCGCCTGCGCCGGCTGCCAACGCGCCGGTCGCGGCCGCCGCACCCGCCGCACCCGCCGCGGCTGCTGCCGCGCCGGCGCCCGAGGGCGCGGCGCCGGCAACGAACGGCGGCGCGACCCTCGATCAAGAGGTGCAAAGCGCCAAGAAGGACGTCATCGAGCTCAACAAGGATCTGTTCGTGCTCGAGGAGGAATTGCTGTTCCCCGCGAACACCCAAGTGGCCGTGTTCCTCTCGATGGACGTGGGTACGTTCTTCGCCCTCGACTCGGTCACGATCAAGATCGATAACAAGGAGGTGGCGAATTATCTGTACACCGCGCGCGAGGCCGATGCCCTCTTGAAGGGCGGCGTGCACCGGATCTACCTCGGCAATCAGAAGGTCGGCAAGCACGAATTGGTGGCGTTCTTCACGGGCAAGGGCCCGCTCGAGCGCGACTACCGTCGCGGTGCGACGCTGGTGTTCGACAAGGGGGTCGGCGCGAAGTACCTGGAGCTGAAGATCACCGACAAGGTGCCCAAGCATCAACCCGAGTTCGCGGTCAAAGACTGGGACTGACGTGAGACCTCCGCTAGCCATGCTGCGCACCCGGGCCCGCGGCGATGTCCTCGGCGTCGTGCTGGGCGTCTTAGTCGCCGCCGTTCTCGGTGCGCTGCCGCCAGCCGCGGCGCGCGCCGAGAACGTCAAGCCCGACCCGGACGGTTTGCCGCCGCACGCGGTCGAGGACCTACATTACGGCGACGTGCTGTTCTATTTCT
>Ga0116231_10004586_pt1 | contig 27843 bp, 27 predicted proteins | sample S1TSphgellanicum_2_FD_89695 | JGI IMG/M metagenome (GOLD analysis project Ga0116231, IMG submission 89695) | Host-associated microbial communities from peat moss isolated from Minnesota, USA - S1T2_Fd - Sphagnum magellanicum MG | ecosystem: Host-associated > Plants > Peat moss > Unclassified... | reverse complement strand
TGACGGCGGACAGGGGTCCGCCGTCTTTTTTTTGGCGCGCCGTCGACGAGACTCGGAAACTGGCGCCGCCGGTGGATTCAGACGAGCCTTACTTCGAGCCGCAGCTCGACCCGTTGCATCCCTGCTGGGACCGCACATAGTCCTGGGTCTGCAGCATCTCCTCGACTTCCATCGCGAGCGTGTCTTCGGAGATGCAGTTCGTCGTCACGAACCGTGTTCCAATCGTTGCCTCGGTCTTGCACCAACGCGTCGTGCCGTCCTTCTCTTTTCGCGGCTTGAAGCCCATGGTGCGGGCATTCTTCTCCAGGTCCTTGTGCTTCGCATCGGCCGCGCTCGTTGGCGGCGCCGACGAAGTCGTTGCGAGACTGACGGGCTGTGCAGCGGCGGGCGCGGCCGTGCTCATCGAGGCGGCAGCGTTTGTGCTGGTGGCGGCGGGCGAGGCTGCGCTGGTCGTGGCGGGCGTCATCGAGGTGTTGACGGGCGGGGTGCTCGCGCAAGCCGCGGCAAGGACCGCTGCGACCATGGCAGACAAACTGGTTCTGATCGAGTTCACTGTGGAATCTCCCAACGTAGGGGTGAGGCGCGCGCGGTCGCCCGTGCGATCGGGCTAGCGTACCGTTCTCCTCGTGATTCCGATACCCTGAAACTCATGGCACGTGATCTGAATTCCGATCTGGAGACCCTGCGCAGCGTGCTCCGGTTTGCCGAGCAGCGGGATTTCGCGCGAGCCGCCGAATTGGCCGCGGCGACGCTCGAGAGCGGCTTCGAACACCCCGTCCTGTTGAATGTTCTGGCCACCCGGCGCGAGTTGGAGGGCAAGTTCGAGGAGTCACTGGCCTTACTCGAGCGCGCCGTCGCGATCGCGCCCAGAGACATCGGCGCGCGCAACGCCCTGTCCCTGTGCCTGCAGCGGCTGGAGCGCCCCGCGGAGGCCTTGCAGCATAGCGACGAATTGCTGAGGCAGCATCCGGATCTGCCCTTCGCTCTGGCCACCCGCGGCAACGCGCTGATCGCGCTCGGCGAGCTCGCGCAGGCGCGCCGGAGCCTGGAACGGGCGCTGGCGCTCGAACCGGGTAATCTGGCGGCGCTCGTGGCAATGGGCTCGATCGCCACACACCGGGGCGACCATGCCGCCGCCAGGGGCTTTGCGGTGCAGGCGCTGGCCATAGCGCCCGGCCTGCCCGACGCCGTCTTGAGCCTGGCGGCCGCGGAACTCGCCGAGGGCGAGCCCGGTCGAGCGGAGGGCCTCCTCCATGGCGTGCTGCTCGATTCGCGCGCCGGACGCTTGGACAAGGCGCGTGCCAGCGGCCTGCTCGGGGACGTGCTCGATGCCACCGGTCGCTACGGCGAGGCCTTCGCGGCTTACACCGCCTGCAATGATTCGCTGCGCGAATTCCATCGCCGCCACGCAACCGCGCCCTCCTTGCTCGATCACACGCGGGCGCTGATCGAATCCCTGAGTCGGGCGACGGTAGAATGGTTTCCGCCGCCATCGGCCTCCGCGCTCGGGGCGTCCGCCGGGCAGGGCTCGAACGAGGCGCGTACCCATGTGTTTCTGACCGGCTTCCCCCGTTCCGGCACCACCTTGCTCGAAGTCGTGCTCGACGGACATCCCCAGGTCGCGACCAGCGAGGAACACGAGCTCTTGCCGGGCCCGGCTCTGCAATTCCTGCGCGAGCCCTGCGACTGGCCGGCACTCGCGCAGGCGGATGAATCGCAGCTCGCTCCGCTGCGCGAGGCCTACTGGCAGTCGGTGCGGCGCGTCGGGATCGATGTCCGGGACAAGGTCTTCATCGACAAACATCCCTTTCATACCCTCAAGCTGCCGCTGCTCGCGCGACTATTCCCTCGCGCCAAGATCCTCTTCGCGAGGCGCGATCCCCGCGACGTGGTCCTGGGTTGCTTTCGCCGCCGCTTCCTGATGAATCCTTCGGTCTATCGGTTCCTGGACCTGAGGGAAGCGGCAGAATTTTATGCGCTGGCGATGGAGTTCGCCGCCTTGGTGCAGCCGTTGCTCGGGCTCGGGTGGTTCGAGGTCCGCTACGAGAGCGTGGTCGCCGATTTGCCCGCCCGCGCACGCGAGATCTGCCGTTTCCTCGAGCTCGATTGGTCGCCCGAACTCGCGCGCTTTGCCGAGCGTGCCCGGACGAGCAGTCATGCGACGCCGAGCACGGCGCAGCTCGTGCGCGGCCTCGATCGTGGGCGCGCGGGCCAGTGGCGCAATTACGAGGCCGCGCTGGAGCCGGTCATGCCGATCCTGATGCCGTGGGTGCAGCGGCTGGGGTACGACGCAGGCCCCGCATCCGCGGCTACTTCAGCCGGTATACCCGGTAGCTGAGGTTCGCGGGATCCAGCAGCAGATAGGACCCCAGGGCCGCGCGCTTGATCCTCACCGGATCGCCGACGGCGAGCCGCGAGACATCGTCCCGAGTCTTCCAGACCTCGCCGTTGTCGAGCCGCAGAGTGGTTTGGCCGAAGTCCCCTTGATTCGTGGCAATGCCCGAGAGCCGCGCCTCGATGGCCGCCGGGCCAGGCGGCTTCGGGTTTATTCGCGCCGGTGAGAAGCCGAAGTTCTGCGCCGCGTCGGCGGCCGGCGCGGGACCCGACGATGCCGACGCTGAGGTCGACGTCGCAAGCGGCGCGGCGACTACAGGCGCTGCGACGACCGCGGGCCCCGACTCCCTCGTCGATTCCCTCGCGAGACCATCGTAGCAAGCCAATCGAGCATCGGTCGCGGCGATCCTCGCGCAGTGGGCGAGTCCTTCCGCCAGGGGGTCCGGCCCAGCCTCGCCCCGTCGCGAGACGAGCGACAGGCCGATCGCCTGCACGGCAAGCAGGACGCTGAAGCAAGCTAGTTTCCGCCGGCGCATTCCCGGATTCTAGCCCAGACCGGTTCGGTGTTGCGCGTGCGTTGACTTCGGCTTCGTGCTGGGCTTAAGTTGCCGCCTCCTAAGTGCCAAGGGCCCCCGAGATGACGTCGAGCGCACAGGCCGACTTCGCGCTGATGCGCGCCTCGCTGCTGCTCGACTCCGATCCGGCCGGCGCCGCGCGTGGGGCCGGCGAGATCCTCGCCACCTGGCCCCACCACGAGGAAGCGAATCTCCTGCTTGCCGCCGCGTGCCGCCGGCTCGGCGATGGCGCAACGGCAATCGGGCTGCTGGAATCCTTGCTCGAGGCTCATCCGGAATCGCCGACCCTGCTGCTCGAACTCGGCCGTGCGCACTCCTCCGCGGGTCGCGCGCCCGAGGCCATCGCCGCGCTGACGCGGGCCGTGGAACTCGACCCCGCCTTCGCCGATGCCTGGCAGCTGCTCGCGAAGGAGCGATTCTCGTGCGGGGATACGCTGGGCGGCGATCGTGCCTATGCTGCCTATACGCGCTCGAGGAGCGATACGCCGGAATTGAATCCGGTGCGGTTCGCCGTGTCGGAGCAGCGCTGGGATTCCGCCGAAAGCCAGGTGCTGGCGTATCTGACGCGCTCGCCGGACGATCCGGTCGCGCTGCGCATGGCGGCCGAGCTCGCGACACGACGCGGGGACGAGCAGAGCGCCCAAGGGTATCTGCGCAAATGTCTCGAGATTGCGCCGGGGGACGCTGCCGCTCGTTACGAATTGGCGCGGCTGCTGCACCTGCAGGAGCGCACGACCGAGGTGTTGTCGCTGCTCGATCGACTCCTGGCGGCGGATCCGGACAACGTCGAGTACCTGGTCTTGCGAGCGCAAGCCATTCGCTTGATCGGTCGCAATGCCGAGGCTGTGGCGATCATGGAGCGCGCCAGCATCCTGCGTCCCGATGCGTTCGCCGTGCCGCTGATCTTCGGAATCCTCATGCGCGAGATGGGCAATCGTTCGGCCGCGGAGGCCTTGTTCCGACGCGCACTTGCCCTCAAGCCGGGTCTCGGCGAAGCCTATTTCAATCTGTCTGACCTCAAGACCTTCCGTTTCACGCCGGAGGAGCTGTCGACGATGCGCACGGCGCTCGCGACAGGGGCCGGTTCGGAGGCCGACCGGATTCACCTGGAGTTTGCGTTGGGTAAGGCCTGCGAGGACGACGGCGACTTCGACGCGGCGTTCGGCCATTATCGCCGCGCCAATGCGGCCGAGCGAGCATCCATTCCCTACGACGGCGCCGCACACACGGCCCGCACCGAGCGGAGCAAGACGATCTTCACGCGCGACTTTTTCGCGGAGCGTTTCGACTGGGGCACGCAGCGCAATGACCCGATCTTCATCGTCGGCATGCCGCGTTCCGGTTCTACGCTGATCGAACAGATCCTCGCCAGTCACTCGCAAATCGAGGGCACGCAAGAATTACCGGATATCCCCAATTTCATTCACGAACTCATCACCGCGACCCCATCGCGCACCGAGACGGCCTATCCGCAGGTGATCGCCGACTTGGGGGCGGCGGCGGTGAGTTCGCTTGCGGCACGCTATCTTGCGCAAACCGCGGTGCATCGGCCGCTGGGCCGGCCGCGCTTCGTCGACAAGATGCTCAGCAACTTCCAGCACGTCGGTCTCCTCCAGCTGATGTTTCCGCGCGCGGTGATCATCGATGCGCGCCGCCATCCGCTCGCCTGCGGCCTCTCGTGTTATCGGCAGCTGTTCGCGCGCGGCCAGTACTTCACCTACGATCTCGGCGACCTCGGTCGTTATTATCGCGACTACGCCGAACTCATGGATCACTTCGATCGCGAGTTACCCGGTCGCGTGTACCGCGTCCACTACGAGCAGCTCGTGGCCGATCCGCAGCGCACCGTGCGGAGCTTGCTCGATCATTGCGGACTCGACTTCGAACCCGCCTGTCTGCGGTTCCATGAAAATCCTCGCACGGTGATGACGATCAGCTCGGAGCAGGTGCGCCAACCCCTCTATTCCGACGCCGTCGACCAATGGCGCCACTTCGAACCCTGGCTGGGCCCGCTGAAAGAAGCCGTCGGCGATCTCGTCGAGCGGTATCCCTCGTTCTAGCCGAGGCGTCTCAAGCGACCGGACTTTCGGGCGCGCCATAATACTGCGCGTAAATCTCGGTCGCGGCTTGAATCAGATCGCGCTCCGCCTCGCTGAGCAGCGGATTCCAGACGTCGAAAATCAGGATCGCTCGCGGCGTGTCCGAGAGATTCCACGCCTCGTGTTCGATCGTGTCGTCGAACACCCAGGCCTCGCCCGGCACCCACTCGCGCGTCGTGTTCCCGACGCGAAAGCCGCAGTTCGGCGGAACGATCAGGGGCAGGTGCACCGTCAAGCGGGTGTTGGTCACGCCCGTATGCGCCGGAATGCGCGTATCGGGATCGAGTATCGAGAAGAAGGCCGTCGGCGCGCGCCGCTCGACGCGGCAGCGCGGGGCGGTTTCGAGCACGCGTACCGTCGTCGGGCAGCGGGCGATGTGCGCGGCGTTCGGTTCGCTCTTGTTCCAGAGAAAATAAGCGCTCCAACGCCGCGAGCGGTTCAATTCCTTCCATTGGTCCAGCGGCATGCTCGGCGGAAAGTCGATATACGGCTGCAGCCCCTCGCGATCGGCGACCATGACCCGCAAGAGCTCGGCGCGAATCTCGGGCGTCGCCGCCTCGAACGCGTCCAACCACGGAAAGTCGGCGCGCTCGAAGAACTCGATGGCCGGCAGCTCCGGGAAATACATGAAGGTCGGTTGCGAATGAAAGGCTCTGCGGCGGCCCATGATCATCTCGAGACAGCGGTCGACACGCCGCTGCGCCTTGCCGCCGTGCCGTTCGCGGATCGCGGCGAGCGGCTGTTCGAGTGCTGCATCGAGTTCCGCCAGATCCGCCGCCACGACCTTTCTCGCATGGTCCAGGGCTTCCTGCACGTTGGCGGGCGTGGTTGCGCCGGGTGGGATGGTCTCGAGCGCGTGCTGATAGGTGCGCGCCGCCTGACGGCGCTGGCCGAGCTCCTCGAAATAAGCGCCCTTTTGCAGCAGGGAGGACAGATGCCGCGGTTCCAGCAGCAGGGCCTTGTCGATCGCTTCGATCTCCTCGTTGCGCCGGCCCAGCTGGCGCAGGCTGCTCGCGAGGTTGGCCCAGAGCGACGGGTGATGGGGGTCGAGGCTCGTCGCCCGCGCGAATAGTTGCTGGGCCTGCTCGGGTGCGCCGCGGGCCAGCATGCGGACCCCCAGCTCATTGAGCACCGCCGGGTGGTTCGGCGCCGCTTGCGCGACGCGTGCGAGAATCTGGTCCGACTCCGCGAGACGCCCGGCGGCCGCCTCGGCCTTGGCCGCTTGCAGGCCACGGAGGATCGCCGTCTCGTCGGGTGGCGCGGGATTGACTGTGCTCACAGCGGTTTTCTCTCCGTTCATCGGCTCGGGGCGACATTGTAACGGAGGCGCGAGCGCCGGGCTGTTGACTCGTGGGGCGGCCTCCGTTTGAATAGCGCCGGCGTGCAAACCGAAGCGAACTCCCCGGAAGCGATGGTGCGCGAGGCCGTGATCCTGCAGCGGCAGAATCGTCTGACCGAGGCGGCCGATACGTATCGGCGCCTGCTCACGCGGTGGCCGGGTCACGCCGATTCCTGGTTCAATCTCGCGGTCCTGCAGCGTCGTCTCGGCTACTTCCCGGATGCGCTGGACTCCTACGAGCGCGCGCTGGCTGCGCGGGTTTCGCGCCCGGAGGAGGCGCACTTGAACCGCGCCGTCATTTACACGGATCACCTGCAGCGGCATGCCGAGGCGGAGCTCGAGTTGCGGCGGGCGATCAGCCTCAATCCGGTGTTTCGCCCCGCCTTGCTGAATCTGGCGAACTTATGCGAGGACCTCGGGCGACGCGACGAGGCGCTTGCGCTCTATGAACGCATCTTGAGTCAGGATCCGCCCTGGTACGAGGCGCTGGCGCGGTTGGCCAACCTGCTGCCGCCGGGCGAGCAATTGGTCTCGGTCGTGCCGCGACTGGAGCGGGCACTCGCGGACCCCGCCGTCTGCGCTGCCGACCGAGCCAGCCTGGGCTTCGCGCTCGGCCGCGCACTCGATGCGCTGGGCGAATACGCAAGGGCCTTCCGCGCCTACGCGGACGCGAACGGCGCGAGCCGGGCGAGCGCGCCCGCCGGCACCGCGCGCTACGATCGCCGCGCGCACACCGAGTTCATCGACCGATTGATCGCCGCGCCGGTCGGGCCGGCCCGCGTAGCCTCGTCGATCGGCGGCTCGACGCAAAATTCCGTCGCCGTTCGTGACGCGCCTGTCGAGGTCCCGCAACCGATATTCGTCTGCGGCATGTTTCGCTCGGGCTCGACGCTCGCCGAACAACTGCTCGCGACCGGCGGCCATATCGCCGCCGCGGGCGAACTCGACTTTCTGCCGCGGTTGATACGGACCGATCTCGCGCCCTATCCGAAGTCCTTGGACGCCCTGTCCGAATCGCGTCTCGCCGCGATGGGGGCGGCTTACCGCGCGCAGCTGGCGCGCATCGCGCCGGGGGCTGCATGGGTGATCGACAAGCGTCCCGATAATTTCCTCCACATCGGCCTCATCAAGCGCTTGTTCCCGCGGGCGAAGATCATTCATACGCGTCGCGATGCGCTCGACAACTGCCTGTCGATCTATTTTCTCCACCTGGACCAAAGCATGGGCTATGCCTTGGACCTCCTCGACATCGGTCATTACTATCGCGAATACCGGCGGCTGATGGCCCATTGGCGCGCGCATTTTCCAGGCGACATCTTCGATTTCGATTACGATGCTCTCGTGCGCGAACCCCAGGACATGTTGCGGCGGGCCGGCGAATTTCTCGGTATCGCGTGGGACGAGCGCGCGCCCCTCGCCGTTCCCGCCGGCCGAGCGATCAAGACGGCGAGCGTCTGGCAGGTGCGGGAGCCGCTGCATCGCGGTTCCTCGGGCCGCGCCCGGCACTATTCGAGCGAGCTGCGGGCCTTGAGCGAGTTCCTCGGCACGGAAACGCCCCCATGAGCACGCCGTCTTTCGTAGTGCCCATCCATGCGGTGCCGTTCGCGATCCTCCCGGTCGACGGCGCCTCGGGTCTCAATCCCGCCCTCGTCGATCTGGTCACGAAGCGGATCGAGAGCTCGGCCGACGGTCCACAAGCCCACGCGCTGCGCTACGTCGGCCGCGACGATCTGAGCGAGAGCCGCGACGGGGTGGTGCAGCGGCTGCTCGTCGCCCTCTGTCGTGGGATCGTCACCGTCGTGCGCGAAGTCAACGCCATGGACGACGCGCAGCTCCGTGAACTGACGATGCAAACCCGTGCCTGGTTCACGATCGTGCACCCCGACGGGTGCATTCCGCCCGCCAACCATCCCTTGAGTGCCTGGTGCGCCGTCTATTGCGTGAGCGGTCCGGGTCCGTCCATGACGCGCGCCGACAGCGGTCTGCTGCGCATACTGGAATCGCGTTTCTCCACGACCTTCGCCGATGCGACCACGGCCGACATGCGGCTGCCGTACCGTCCCGGTCATTATGCCTGGCGTCCGGTTCCCGGCCAGATGGCCGTGTTTCCGGCCGGGCTCACGCACGAGATCGCGCCGCTGCGCGCCCAGGAGCCGCTGGTGCTGGTGACGGTGCGCGCACGCTTCCTGAGCCCGCGACAAGAGGGCGTGGGACGATGGTGACACCCCTCACCATCCAAGCGCTGTTCGCAGTGCCGTTCGGCGAGCTGCAGCTGGAAGACTGCTCCCGTTTGAATCGTGAACTCGAGGCGCTGTTCCTGTCGCGCGAGAACGATGAACATCGAAATCCGACGCCCAGTCATGCGCCGCAGGCGGAAACCTTCGAAAGCCGGTTCAATCTGTTCCGCTGGCCCGAGCCCTGCGTCCAAGAACTGCGCCGCTTCATGCTCGACGCGATCGGGCGCATGGTGCTTGAAACGACCGCCGTGACGGCAGAGGACCTCGCGCGGCTCAAACTGCACAATCACACCTGGTTCCATGTGTCCCGTTACGCAGGGTCGTTCGTCGCGCACAACCATCCGATGGCTTCCTGGTCCGCGGTCTATTGCGTGCGTCCTGGAGAGCCGTCGCCCCGACATCCGGACAGCGGCTTGCTGCGTTTTCAGGATACGCGCCCGGGGGCGAACGGATATCTGGATGCCGCCAATCTCACGCTGCGGCGCCCTTTCGCTCTGCGTCCGCACGAACTGCGTTTGCGCGAAGGCCAACTGGTGATTTTTCCGTCCTATGTGTTTCACGACGTCGCGCCATTCTACGGACGCGACACCCGCATCACGGTGGCGACGAACTGTTGGTTCGGCTGAGACGCGCATGACTCAGCGGTGATCCGCACAGATCAGCGGTGATTCGCAAAAATCAGCGGTGACGCCCCAAAAAAAGGCCCCCGGGCGGTTTCCCGCCCGGGGGCCTCGTGACCGTCACCCGGCCCGTACGACCGCCCGCTAGTGCAGGCCGCTCAAGATCCGCATGGTCACGCGGCGATTCTCGAGCTGGCCGTCCTTCGTCTCGTTGCTCGCAATCGGGTGTTCCTTGCCGTAACCCTTGGCGCGCAGCGTGTTCGTCACGCCGTGGTCTTGCAGGTACTTCAGTACCGACTCGGCCCGGTGCTGCGAGAGCGTCAGATTGTAGGGCGCCGAGCCGCGGCTGTCGGTATAGCCCGCAATTTCGACGACCAGCTCCGGATGCTTCTTCAAGGTCTTGACCGCGTACTGCAGCACGTAATCGGCCTCCGGCAGCAGATCCGCCGAAGCGGTCGCAAAGTTCACGCCCTCGAGCTTGATCTCGTCCGTGATCGTGCAGCCATAGGCATCGACCTTGTCGCCCTTCGGCGTGTTCGGACACTTGTCGATCGAGTTCGGCACGCCGTCGCCGTCATCGTCCCCATCGACGGGAGCCGGCGGAGGTGGCGGAGCCGCGACCACGGGCGGCGGCGGGGGAGGGGGCGGTGCAGGAGCGGGCGGCGGCGGGGGATTCGGGATCCCGAAGGAGTATTGCACGCCCACGCCAAACACCCAGTCACCGACGTCGTTGCTCGAGGCCGTGACGTCGTTGAATTCATGTTGATACTTCACTTCGGCGCGCCCCTGCCAGCGCGTCGAGCCGATCTTCGGACCCAGATCGAAGAGCAAGCCGGTGCCGACCTCGCCCGCAAACTGGTCCGTCGTTGGGTAGCCGCTCAGGCGGTCATGGAAACCGCCGCCGCCGAACAACACGTACGGATGCACGGTCGAATCCGGCATCCACTTGCGGATGAAGTCGACCGAGTACCGCAGCAGGGTCAGCTTTTCATCGGTCTCATGCGACGTGAATCGCCCGCCCGCAAATTCCAACTCGGCAGCCCAATTCGGTGCGAAATTGTAGCCCAGGCCCAGTTGACCCGCCGGCCCGCTTTTCGCATCCCGATTCTCGTCGAGGTGCCACCATTGCGCCATGGGACTGACGTAGAACGCACCCGTGTCGTCGTCCGCCGCCGCTACGCCCGCAAGCCCGGCGGCCGCGCCGATCGTTGCCATCAACATCAATCGTTTCATTCTTCCGACTCCATGTAATGTTTTTTGCAAAGCATCCGCTCCGCTTGTTGTAGTTTCGCAACAGGCGTGACGAGTGTCTGTAGGACAAGACCACCTGGTGTTGTAAGAGTTCACTGGGTCAGTTGGCCGCGGCGAACGAGGCGAATTTCGAATAATTTTGGCCAGTTCTTCCCGGTAACGAACAATCGTGATCCTTTGTGATCATACGCGATTCCGTTCAACACACTGTCGATACCCGATACCTGGTCGCTCGCCGGCAACAATCCCGCGAGGTTGACCAGGCCGATCACCCGGCCACTGACCGGATCGATCCGCACGATCCAGTTGGTCTCCCAGACGTTGGCATAGATCTCCCCGTCGACCCACTCCAGTTCATTGAGCCGGGGCACGGGCTTGCCGTTCAAGCTCACCTCCAGGCGTCCGGTTTCCGCGAGCGTGGTCGGGTCGAGAAAGCGCAGGCTCGAGGTGCCGTCGCTCATGATGATGCGATGGCCGTCCTGCGTGAGCGCCCAGCCTTCGCCCGGATAGTGGAACTGCCGCTGCTGCTTGAAACTCTTCAAGTCCCAGACGAAGCCGACCCCCGACTTCCAAGTCAGGCTCAGCAGATGCGAGCCCCAGTTGACGATGCCTTCGCCGAAGTAGCGGGCCGGCAACTCGACCTGCTCGAGAACGACGCCGGTTTCGAGGCGCACTTTTCGGATCGTCGAGTGCTGTTCCAGGCCCGTGCTCTCGTACAAAAATCCGTCCAAATAAAAGAGGCCCTCCGTGAATGCGCCCGGATCGTGGGGGTAGGTGTTCACGATGTCGTACCCGAACACGGGAATGCCGCCGCCGAACTGGAAGGCCTCGGTCGCCGCGATCGCGGCCTGCCCGAACAGGGCGAGCCCGAGGAGCCAGAGCCGTACGCGGGTCCCGGTCGGGCGCCTCACGGATCGTCGCCGGGCAAAATGTAATGCACGCGGCCCGCGAAATCGAAACGGCTGACGAAGACGTCGCCGTCGCCCCGCACCGCATGCGCGGGTTGAGTGCAGAAGCCGCGCACTTCGACGCGGTAGTCGTGGGCTTGCGCGAGCGGTCGCTGACGCAGCGAATCGACCGTACAGCGCGAGTCGCTGCGCGTGCTGTAAATCGCGCTCTTGCCTTGCACGATGATCGTGAGATTCGCGCCGGCCGCCTGCAGTGGCTGCCCCTCGCGCACGCCGCTCAGGCCGAACACGAACAGCAGGTTGGGCCGCGACGGGGGATTGCGCCGAAAGCTCAGGCGCACGCCCGCATCCCCCGGACGCGACTCCCCCTCGCAAAAAGTTCCGACGTTGGGCCAGTCGACCTCGAGGTTGACCGCGCCTGCCAGGTGCGCCTTGAGAAACCCGTCGCCGGTCGATAGACAACTCGTCGGGGCCGTGATCGCCGCCGGCGCGTCCGCGCCCGGGGTGGAGGCGCCTGCCGCGCTGCAAAGCGTCGCGGCGAATAGCACGCAGAGGCCAAGCATCGAGGCGCGACGCAGGACCGTTTCGGCGCGCATCCGCGAGGGGTTACCCGGTATCATGGCGCGCTATGTTGCCACGAGCGCTGCTGCTGTTCGCGATTTCGCTGTTGCTCCCAGGCTGCAGTCTCTTCATGCCGCGCTTCGAAAAGCCGACCGTGAACGTCGCCGCCATTCAATTCACGGGCGGCAATTTGCTGGAGCAGCACTTTCGCGTCACGCTGGCCGTGCAGAATCCAAACCATCGAGACCTGCCCGTCAAGCACCTGCTCGCGCAGCTGCGCAGCGGAGGAGAGGAGATCGCGAGCGGGGAGAGCGCGCAGGCCTTCACGGTACCGGCGATGGGCTCCGCGAATTTCGACGTCACCGTGACCGCGAACATCGCGCTGGCCTTGTTCCAAGCCGCCAAGCACAAGCAGGATCACAGCCCGGTCGACTACGAGGTCTCCGGGGTCATCGACGTCGATCTCCCGTTCCTGCGCACGATCCCATTTCATCAGACCGGCAACTTCGGGCTGACGGGCAGTTAGTCGCCTGCGAGCCGGGTGGGTTCAGACGCCGTCCGGCCTGTCCGTGGCGTGTCCGGCCTGTCCGTGGCGTATTTAACCCTTTGATAAATCGAGTATTAACCTCCCTTTGGGCGGCCATCCCCGGGCTGCGCTCTGTTAGAATGCGCCATGCCGACGGATTTCCTCAGTGTCTTGCAGGGGCTGAACGATGCGCAGGTGCGGTACGTACTGGTGGGCGGCCTCGCGGTGCTCTTGCACGGGGTGGATCGCCTGACCGCCGATATCGATCTGGTCGTCGACCTCGCTCCCGACGAAGCCGCCAAAGCAGTCGAGACTTTACTCCGGTTGGGCTTCAGGGCCCATGCACCCGTAGACCCGCGGCAGTTCGCGGACCCCGTCGTGAGGGCACGTTGGCAATTGGAATCCGGTATGCTGGTCTTGAGCTTTTGGGACCCGGAAAACCGGCGTCCCACGGTTGATTTGTTCGCGAATAATCCCATGGACTTCGAATTACTCTATCGAGACTCGGTCGCAATGAGTCTCGCGCCGACGACCGTACGCGTCGCCAGCATCGCGCATTTGATCGCGATCAAGCGCGCCGCCGGGAGGCCCAAGGACCTCGACGACGCGGCGCGTCTGGAGCAACTCGGGGCGCGGCCATGAGCGATGCGCCCGCGCCGGTCCAGTTCGGTTCCTGGGAGGATGCGGAGGCCTTGCGTCGCTGGTCGTTCCGACGGCGCAGTCCTCTGCAGCGCCTGGCCTGGCTCGTCGCCGCCTTGGAGATTGCCTACAGCACGGGTGCGCTGCGCGCACCCGCATGCGCACCCGAGCCCGCGCCGGTGCCAGCGCAGCCTCAGCCGGGCCTGACGCGATGAGCCTCTCCCCCTACCAACAGCTGGAACAAGAATTTCGGCGTCTCCACGCTTTCCGCGGCGCGCTCTCGCTGCTGCGCTGGGACGCCGCCGTGATGATGCCGCGGGGCAGCGCGGACGTGCGCGGCGAACAACTTGCGGCCCTGGAGACGGAACACCACGCCTTGTTGACCACGCCGAAAGTCGCCCGGCTGCTCGAGCGCGCCGAGGCGGGTGCCTCCCAACTCGAAGATTGGTCGATCGCCAATCTGCGCGAGATGCGCCGCCAGCGCGACCATGCCATCGCCACACCCCCGTCCTTGATCGCGCGGCTCGCGAAGGCCACCGCGCGCGCCGAGGTGTTCTGGGTCGAGGCCAAGAAGGCGAACGATTTCAAAGTATTCGCGCCGCACCTCGAAGAGGTCGTGCATCTCGTGCGCGACAAGGCTGCTCTGCTCGGGCAGGCGCGCGGACTCGCGCCGTACGACGCCCTGGTCGATGTCTTCACACCCGGCATCTCGACGGCCGACATCGATTCGATCTTCAAGGCCTTGTCCCGCAAGCTTCCCGGCCTGATCAACGAAGCGATCGAAGTCCAGGCGCCGCACGCGCCCCTGAGCTTGACGGGAAAGTTCACGGTCGCACGCCAACGCGCGCTCTCGGTCGAGGTGCTGAAGGCCCTCGGGTTTCCCTTCGATCGAGGGCGGCTCGACGAAAGCGAGCATCCCTTCACCGAAGGCGTGCCCGGCGACATCCGGGTCACGACGCGTTTCGACGTGGCGGATCCGTTCACGGGCTTGCTCGGTGCGGTGCACGAAACAGGTCACGCGATGTACGACCTGGGACTTCCCACCCAGTGGCGCGATCAACCGGTCGGCCGCGATCGCGGTCTCGCGCTCGAAGAGAGCCAGTCCCTCTTGTTCGAGATGAATCTGTGCCGCAGCCGCGCCTTCGTCCGTTATTTGCGTCCGCTGCTCGAAAAGCATCTGCAGGTGAGCGGGCCGGAGTGGGACGAGCAGAATTTGTACCGGCATCTGGTGCGCGTCAGACGCAGTCTGATTCGCATGGACGCCGACGAACTGACCTATCCGGCCCACATCATGCTGCGTTACGAGTTGGAGCGTAAGATCCTCGAGGGGGCGCTGCCGGTCGCTGATCTGCCCGAGGCTTGGAATGCGGGCATGGACCAGCGTCTCGGCATCCGCCCCGCCAACGACGTCGAGGGTTGTCTGCAGGACATCCATTGGGCCGTCGGCCATTTCGGCTACTTTCCGTCATACGCACTCGGTGCGGTGATCGCCGCCCAGCTCAACGAAGCCTTGCGTGCCGCGCGGCCGACGCTGGATGCGGAAATCGCGGCCGGACAGTTCGGTGGTGTCATGGAGTGGCTGCGCGACAACGTGCATGGCGTCGGGGCGCGGCTGCCGCCGAAGGAGCTGATCAAGGAGGCGACCGGCAAGCCGCTGAGCGCGGCCGCCTACCTGCGTTACCTGGAATCCAAGTATCTCGAGGCGCCCTGATGAGCACGCCCGCGCCCGCCGAATCCGCCCCGCGTGGCCATTCGAACAACTTCAAGAAGCTGCAGGCCGAGATCCGTGCCGGGGTCGGCAGGGCGATCGGCGATTACGCGATGATCGAGGACGGTGATCGCGTCATGGTGTGTCTCTCCGGCGGCAAGGACTCGTACACGCTGCTCGACATGCTGCTCTCCCTGCAGCGCAGCGCGCCGATCCGTTTCGACTTGCTCGCCGTCAATCTCGATCAGAAACAGCCCGGCTTTCCGGCCGAGGTCTTGCCCGATTATCTCACCGGTCTCGGCGTGCCGTTTCGGATCATCGAGCAGGACACGTACCGGGTCGTCAAGCGCGTGATTCCGGAAGGCAAGACGATGTGCGGTCTCTGCTCGCGGCTGCGGCGCGGCGCGCTCTATCGTTTCGCCGCCGAGAACGGGATCTCCAAGATCGCGCTCGGCCATCACCGGGACGACATCGTCGAAACGCTGTTCCTGAACCTGTTCTTCGGCGGCAAGTTGAAGGCGATGCCGCCGAAGTTGCTGAGCGAGGACCGGCGGCACATCGTGATCCGGCCGCTCGCCTACGTCGCCGAGCGCGACATCGTCCGCTACGCGCGTGCCCGCGAGTTTCCGTTGATCCCCTGCACCTTGTGCGGCTCGCAGCCCAACATGCAGCGTCTCGCCGTCAAGCGGATGCTCGCGGCCTGGGAGCAGGAGCATCCGGGACGCGTCGATTCCATTTTCTCGGCATTACGCCACGTCTCGCCGTCCCAGCTCGCCGATCCGGACTGCTTCGATTTCGCCGGACTCGAGCGTTTGCGTCAGGATGCACTCACCGCCTCCGGCCAATAGCTTCTGGATCGAGCCGGGGCGAGTGCTCGCGGGCGAATACCCGGGAGGGCGCGATCCGGCAGTCACGCGCCAGCGTCTCGCGGCCTTGCTCGATGCCGGCATCAGCTATTTCATCGACCTCACGCAGAGCGACGAGCTGCCGCCGTATGATCACCTGCTGCCCGCGGTCCGCGCCGACGACGGCCGATACGTGGTGTACGTGCGCAAGCCGATCGGGGGTCACGCGCTGCCCAGTGCGCCAGGGATCATGCGCGACATACTCGATTACCTCGATCGGGCGCTAGAGGTCGGCCACCGGGTCTATGTTCACTGTCATGCCGGGATCGGCCGCACGAACACCGTGCTGGGCTGCTGGCTGCGGCGCGCGGGCTTCACGGGACCCGAGTCGCTCGCGCGCCTCGACGAGCTCCGGCGGTCCAACGAGGGTTCCCGCACGTGGCCGAGCGTCCCGGCCGATCCCGCGCAAGAACGTTACGTGCTGGAGTGGAGTGAACTGGACCTGCGCGACCCCGGCCCGGGTGGCGCGAATCCGGGCGGGGCAGCGTCGGAGGGCGACGCCGCGGCGCTGGAGGGCGGCGCCGAGCTGGATCTCGACGGCGCGCGCAGTTTGCGCAATCGTTATCTCGGTTGCGTGCTCGGCCTCGCCTGCGGCGATGCCATGGGCGCGACGCTGCAATTCCGTAAACCGGGGCAATTCACGCCGATCGGCGATCTGATCGGCGGCGGCCATTGGCAGCTGCCGCCGGGGGCCTGGACCGACGACACCGCCCTGGCGCTATGCGTCGCCGCGAGTTTCGTGGAGCGCGAGGGATTCGACGCCGGCGATCTCCTGCGGCGTTACCGCCGCTGGCAGCAGCAAGGCGAACCCAGCAGCACGGGTCAGTGCGTCGGAATCAGCGCCACCATCGCGGCAGCGTTGCACGCCGAACCCAAGCCGCTGGAGGCGCAACCGCGGGCCGTGCGTTCGAACGCCGAGGCTCTGACCCGCGCCGGGATCGTGACCTTGTTTGCGGCATCGTCGCCCGAAACGGCCGTCGCGTGGGCGCTCGCGACGGTGGCGCTGACCGAGCGCTCGCCCGAGATGGAAATCGCCTGCCGTGACTATGCCTGCCTTTTGCTCGCCGCGCTGCGCGGCGCGAGTCGCGCTACCTTGATCCCGGAAGCCCGTGACATGCGGCGCGCCCTCGGTGCGCAGGGCCGCAGCGTACTCGACGGATCCGCGGCCTGCGAGCCCCTGCAGCTCGTCTTGCGCGCCCTGCAGGCCAGCGTAGGCTTTCGTGACGGACTGGTGCAGGTCGTCAACCAAGGCGGCAACGCCGACATTCACGGGGCGTTGTTCGGCCAGCTCGCGGGCGCGTTCTACGGCCTCGAGGGCATACCGAAACACTGGCGTCGGGCGATTCTGCGGCGCGAGCTGCTCGTCGATACCGCGGATCGGCTTCTGGTCGCGGCGCTCGCGCCGCGCGGCGACTTATGAGAGCGCGGCAACCGGCAAAGACGCGGCGACCTGCAAGGACGCGGGGACCTCCTAAGGACGCGGCGATCTTCAGGGAAACAAGTCCGCGACGTCCACTGCGATTGCGGGGAATGCCAGCGGACTGACGAGGCTGCCGGCCGCATGCTGGGTTTGCTCCAGATACTCGCCGCCCTGCGGTTCGCGAAACACCCGCAAGGCTCTGCCCGGCACGTCCGCGATCCAATACTCGGGGATCGCCGCCCGGGCGTACAAGGCCCGTTTGACGCCAAGATCGAACGCGAGGCTGGTGTCCGATACCTCGATCAGCAGCAGCACGTCGGCCGCCTCGGGGATTTTCCCCGCATAATCGTCGGCCCTCTTCCGCAACACACAGAGGTCCGGTTCCGGCTCCGAGAATTCGTCGACGTCGACCGGGCAGGCCGGCCCCACGATGCCCGCGTCGTCCACCCCGAGAACGAACACCTTCGTCAGACGGTTCAAGACCGACCTGTGTTTCAAGCCGAGAGGCGCCATTTCGAGCATTTCCCCGTTGATCAATTCGATCTTATCCTCGGGGGTCAATACCGCCGCCGCCACCATCTTTTGATAGCGGCTGACGTCGATTCGCCTGCGTTTTCGCGTGGTTTCGGCACTCATGGCGGGTTCCTGGGATGTCGCCCCGCGGCGACGATAAACCAAGATCCTCGCGGCCGGCAAATTGGTGGGCCGGGCGGATCCTCGCGGGGCGCAATTGCGTATACTTTTGCAGTGCCCCACCGAGACCCTCGCAGCCTGCCGAAACGCACCCGCCGCCAGCGGGCGTCCGTGCGCACGCCGTCGACGGGGCACGCCTGGGAATTGCTTTCGGACGAGCAACTGCTCAGTCTGCGGTTTTGCGACCTGCAGCTGCGCATCGAGGGAACGGATCTCGCGTACGCGATCGATCGGCTCTACGCGGAACTCGCGGCGCGGAACATCCGGTTTCGTCCTCATTGTTGGCTCGCGCAGGAGTGGTTCTCGCCCGACGGCGTGCCCGGGATCGCCATCCCGTTCTACCTCGCGCACCCACGGCTCATGGCGCTGGAACGCCGCTACATGCGCGAAGTCGAGGGCGGCAATCGCAATTGGCTGATGCGCATCCTGCGCCACGAGGCAGGCCATGCGATCGACTCCGCCTATCGCCTGCGCCGCCGCCGCCGCTGGCGGGAGGTCTTCGGACCCGCGTCCCTGCCATACCCCGATGCCTATCGGCCGCGTCCGGGCAGCCGCCGTTTCGTGCAGCACCTGGGTGCGTGGTATGCCCAGGCCCATCCGACCGAGGATTTCGCCGAAACCTTCGCCGTCTGGCTGAAGCCGCGGTCCCCTTGGCGTCGCGAATACATCGGGTGGCCCGCTTACGCCAAACTGGAATTCATCGAGTCCCTCGCCGGCGAGATCAGCCGGGTCAAACCGAAAGTGTCGGATCGCAGCCGTATCGAGGACATCGCCGAGGACACCCGGAGCCTGCGCGAGCATTACGAGCAGAAGCACAGCCGCTACCGGCTGCCGCGGCGGTCCGGCGCCGACGAGTTGCTGCTCAAGGTGTTCGCGCCCGCACCCGCGCGCCGCGACCGGCTCAAGGCGGTGACCGTGGTGCGCGAGCGGCGCAATCAGCTGCGCCGGGAACTGGTCGCCTCGGGCGTCTTCAGCGAATACCTCGTCCACCAGGTCCTGCGTCTCGTGCTCGAGCGCTGCGAGGACCTGGGACTGTACGTGCGTGGCCCGCGCCGCGAACTCCAAGCGCATCTGACCTGGCTGGTCGGGCGGCTCGCCGAGTCTTACGAGGAACGGCAGCTGCCGCGGGTCGCGCTTTGAGGAAACTTCGCGTTCTCGTGATCGTGCACTCCACGCTGGTGCCGCCGAACTCGCTCGAAGGCGCCACGGAGAAGGAGATCGAGGAATGGAGAACCGAGTACGACGTCATCTCGCATCTCAAGGGCGCCGGCCACGAAGTGCGGCCGATCGGGATCAGCGACAGCCTCTCGGAGTTGCGCAGAGAGATCATCGATTGGCGGCCCGACATCGTCTTCAACCTGCTCGAGGAGTTCGACGGCATCGGCACCTACGATCAGCACGTCGTCGCGTTCCTCGAACTCATGCGCCAGCCCTACACGGGATGCAACCCGCGCGGAATGCTGCTCTCGCGCGACAAGGTGCTGTCGAAACAGCTGTTGTCCTATCACCGCATCCCGACGCCGCAGTTCCTGGTTTTTCCGCGCGGCAAAAGGCTGCGCATCCCGCGCAAGCTGCGCTATCCGCTGTTCGTCAAATCCTCGACCGAGGATGCCTCGCTCGGCATCGCACACGCCTCCGTCGTCGCCGACGAACGGCAGCTGCGTGAGCGGATCGCGTTCATGCACGAACAAATTCACTCCGACGCGCTGGTCGAGGAATACATCGAGGGCCGCGAGCTGTACGTGGGGGTGCTCGGCAACGACCGGCTCAAGGTCCTGCCGCCCTGGGAGATGAGCTTCGGCTCCCTGCCCGAGAACCTGCCCGCGATCGCCACGCGCAAGGTGAAATGGGACAGGCGCTACCAGGAGAAGTACGGCATCACGACGGCCGCGGCGGCAGAACTTCCGGAGGGCACCGCGGCGCGACTGGATCAGCTTTGCAAGCGGATCTTTCGCGCCCTGCATTTGACCGGCTATGCGCGCATGGATTTTCGCCTGCGCGACGACGGCGAACTGTTCGTCCTGGAGGCGAACGCGAATCCCAATCTGTCCGCCCACGAGGACTTCGCGCAATCGGCGCGGCCGGCGGGATTCGACTACGAGGCGCTGCTGCACCGGATCGTGCAGCTGGGCGAGGCGTACCCGGCCGCCTGGCGCGCGCTCGAAGCCTAACGACCCGCTATCGAGACGCGCGCGCCAGGGCCCGGTGGGTCAGGGCAGCCGCGTCCAGCGGTTCATCCACGCGATCACCGTGTCGTACCACTCGACGCGGTTCGCGGGCTTCAGAACCCAGTGATTTTCGTTCGGGAAATAAAGCAGCTGGCTCGGGATGCCGCGCCGGTGCAGGGCGGTGAACACGCTGAGTCCTTGCTCGAGCGGCACGCGATAGTCGAGCTGACCCTGAATGACCAGCGTGGGCGTGCGCCAGTTCTTGACGTAATCGACGGGATTGAACTTCGCGAAGCCCGCCGGGTTCTCGTACTCCGGACCGCCCATCTCCCATTCCGGAAACCAGAGTTCCTCGGTCGAGTAGTACATCGCGCGATTGTCGAAGATGCCGTCGTGGGAGACCAGGCATTTGAACCCATCGGGCCACTGGCCCGCGATCCAATTGATCATGAAACCGCCATAGGAGCCCCCGAGCGCGCAGGCCCGCGTTCCATCGAGGAAGGCGAATTGCCCGAGCGCCGCGGCGAATCCCGCCCGCAGATCCACCAGCGGCTTGCCGCCCCAGTCGCCGCTGATCGAGTCGGTGAACGCCTGGCCGTAGCCTGTCGAACCATGGAAATCGATCATGACGACGCCGTAGCCGGCGCCGGCCAGCATCTGGGCATTCCAGCGCCAGTGCCATTCGTTGCCCATGCTGCCCTGGGGGCCGCCGTGCACGACGAGGGCGACCGGCACCTGCTGGCCGGCCTTCAATCCCGCGGGTTTGACCACGTAGCCGAACACCGTCTCGTCGTTCCAGCCCGCAAAGTTGAACTGCGTGTACTCGCCGAGCTGCACCTCCGCGAGCGCCGCCTGATTGATCCGCGTCAATTGCTGGGTCTTGCCGCCGCCGAATCCGACCGCATACAAGTCCGCGGGACTCGACAGCGTGCTGTGCGTGAAAAAAACTTTCTGAGGTGCGACGCTGAAGCTCTCGACCTTGCCTTCGCCGGTGATCGCGGACGAGCGGCCCGTCGCGACGTCGATCGCCCAGAGCGGGTGCTGACCCAGATGATCCGTGGTCGCGAACAGCGTCTTGCCGTCTCGGGCCCAGGCGAACTCGGTGATCGAGCGGTCCCACTTCGCGGTCAAGGCGCGCTTCGTTCCCCCGCTCAAATCGAGCAACACGAGATGCGCCCGATCCGACTCGAATCCAGGCCGTTCGCTGGCGAGATACGCGAGCGTCTTGCCGTCGGGAGAGAAGGCGGGTTGCGCATCGGCGGCAGGATTGTCGGCCGTGAGATTCGTCACCGGTCCCCCGGCGGCGGACACCGAATACAGATCGAGATTGGTGGACCAGGCCTCGCCGGCGCCCGCGACGCGGGCGGCGAAGACGACGCGGCTACCGTCGGGACTGACGGTGTAATCCTCGGTTCCGCCGAAGGGTTTTCCCGGCACGTCGGCGTCCACGGCGGCCGTGAGATTGCGTGCCGTACCCGTCGCGTGTCCGCGAGAATCGAGATCGAGCGCGAACAATTGCGAGCGGCGCCCGTCTCCCCAGCTGTCCCAGTGACGCACGAACAGTCCGTCGTAGACGACCCCCGTGGCGGTCGCATGCGCGGCGGTCTCGAGGCGCTGTCCGGTGCAGGCGAGATCCTCGCAATCGCGGAACACCTCGAGACCGACGAAGATACGGTCGCCGTTCGGCGAGACCCGAAAGCTGCCGACGGGCAGTGGCAGATCGGTGACCTGGGCCGCCTCGGCGCCCTGGCTCGTGATCCGCCAGACTTGGGTGCTGCCGCTGCGATCCGAGAGAAAATAGATCGACCGGCCATCCCGGCTCCACGCGGCCGAACCGTCGTGCGACCCGTCGCTGGTCAGTCGCACCGGTGTGGCGCCGCGCCTCGTCGTGTCCTGCAGCCACAAACCCGTGTAGCCCTTGTTCGCCCGCAAGTCATCGCCGCGCAGCGTGTAGACGACCTGTTTGCCGTCGGGCGAGGCCGCGATCTGCACGATTCGCTTCAGTCCGAGGAAATCGTGGATGTCGAAGGGTCGCGGCTCGGCGGCATGCAGTTGCGCGCCGACGCCGACTCCCGTAAGCCACAGCAGCGCGGCGAGGATGCGGGTCGCGGTCATGAAAGGGTTCCCTGGTATCGGTTGGTATCGGTATTGAACGGCCAAGCCGTCGAATATACTCCAGGACACCATGGAGCACCTCCCGCCACCGCTGGTCCTGAGTCTGGATCTCGACGACACGCTGTGGCCCGTCGCCCCCGTCATCGCGCGGGCGGAGACGGAGCTCTTCGAATGGCTGAGCGGCAGACACCCGGCCGCGGTTCGTGGCCACAGCATCGAGTCGATGCGCCGGCTGCGCGCGGACGTGGGGGAGCGTCATCCCGAGTTCCGCCACGACCTCACCTATCTGCGGCGCCAGGCACTGACCGAGCAATTCGTCGCCGCGGGGCAGGCGCAGTGCCTGGCCGACGAGGCCCTGGAGGTGTTCCTGTCGGCGCGCAATCGCGTCGAGTTCTACCCCGAGGTTCGCGAATCGCTGGCGCGCCTGCGCACCCGTTATCGCCTGTTCGCGCTCAGCAACGGCAACGCCGACCTCGAGCGCTGCGGCCTCGCCGACTATTTCGTCGGGCACGTGACGGCGCAATCGGCCGGCGCCGCGAAACCCGACGCGCGGATCTTCGCGGCCCTGGCGCGGGCCGCCGGCGTCGAGGCACACCGCGTTCTGCACGTCGGCGACGATCCTCTCGCCGACGTCGACGGCGCCCGCCGTGCGGGCATGCAAACCGCATGGCTCAATCGCGACGCGCGCGACTGGCCCGCACATCTCGCGCCGCCCTCGCGCATCGTCACGACGCTCGCCGATCTCGTCTGAGGGTTGGCAGCCAACACCGAAGACTGCTAATTGCAGGACTTCGCCGCGTTCGCGACGAGGAATATGCCTCGTGTGTGAATTTCCACTTCACTTCCGCCGCGCATTGTCGATAGGATCGGGGAAGGTCACAAAGGATGAGAGCATGCAAGCAATGTCTCCAGGGTCCGTCGTAGCCGTCGCGTCGTTGCGTGAATTCTTTCGCGACGCTTTCCATTCCGCGACCGAAAATCAGCATCTGGACATCGACGAACAGGCGGAGGCCTACGTCGTGAACCTGCTGACGATGTTCGCGCGCGCCGAAGCCTTGTATGAGCCCACGCCCGAAGGCCTGCGCATCCGGCCGCTCGCCCACATGCTCGCCGATGCGCTCGAGGCGCCGACCGCGCTGGCACGCCAGCGCAGCCTCCAGCGCCTCGGCGACGTCTCCTTGTTCGTGGCCGGGTTCTTCGCGCGCAGCTTCGCGCGCAAGCTCATCGACATCGACTACCACATCGCGATGGGCGGAAACGCGTACAGCTCGCTCGCGGATACGATGCAGCGTTCCACCGCGGGACGCACCTTCGGCGGCGTCTATGCCGAGCTCGCACAGAAGTTCCAGGGTCTCGTCGATGCGCTCAACGAGGTCAGCGAGATGTCTTACCGGCATACCGACGCCGACGTGCTGCGCTTGTACGAGATCTGGATCAAGACCGGCAGCCGTCGCGCGCACGGGCTGCTGCAACGCCTGGGCGTTCAGCCGGTCCAACACGACGGCAAACTCCGCGAACACTGAGTCGCCATGGTCCTGCGCGGTCTGCAAACCCTGCTGGGAAGCCTCTACGACGTCTCGCTGGAATATGACGTCTACGACTTCCTCGTGACCGATCGGCGCGCGCTCGGCGGCATCACGCCGGCGAACGATGCGCGCGCGCCCGATGAGGAATTGCTGCTCGCCGAGAGCAGCGACGGTGCGGGCATGGCCTTGTACCTGGACGACGGCCTGCTGCGCCGGTTGGAGCTGGCCGACCCGCTCGGTGCTCTGACCGAGGACAATCTCCAGGACTACTGCACGGCGCTCGAAGGGGTCAGTCATTTTCAGTACAGCGCGTGGCGCCTGACGCGCGATGCGCCGGTGTCGCTGCTGGAGCTGGAAACCCAGGCGGAAGTGGACAAATACGTGGCAACGGTATTTCTGGTCGCCGGCCAATGCGGCGGCCGCTATCCGACCGAGGTGCACGCGCGGCTGTTCGATCGGGTCATCTTCGACGCGGCGCTCGAGCCCGCGCAATACGAACGCTACCGCACGGCGCATCGTTGCGCGGCCCGCTACTGCCGCGCGCTCGAGCAGCGCTTCGTGCGCCGGGGTGAGGCGCGCGTCGAGGCCTTGCTGCGGGAATTGCGCCTGTTCTATCGGCTGGGCAGCGCCGCGAAACTGCGTCACGCGACGAACTAGGCCTGGGACCGACTCGGCCCTCCACGGAATCGGGCCGGTCGCGGGTTCAATCCTCGCCGCGCTTGTTGCGCTCGGCCTGACGCTTCAGCGCCAGCCATTCGCCCAGCTTGCGCAGGTCCTTCTTCTTCGGGACCTCCTTGCCACCGAGCTTGCCGCTGTCATACGGGTTGTACCCCTTGAGCGTGCCATGGGGATTGGCACGCGCGACGTCGGCCGGTGTCGGCGCATCGTCGGCGAGCGAGAGGGAGGGGTTGTCGAGTTTTTTCAGCCGCGCGGATGCCGAATCCTTGACGAACTCGCCGGTCTTCACCGCCCATTCCCAGACCGCGTTGCCGCGGTCGTCGAACCCAATCCGACCCGCGGGCTTGCCCGCGGCGGCCTTTGAAGTGGTCCGCGCATTATCGGCCTGCGGCGGCTCGGGCGGTCGACGGGATTTGGACGTTTCCTTGGTCATGCGCCAGTGTCGGGGAGACCGGATCGTCAGTTCAATAGGCAGCGGTCAGAATCATGGCGTTCGTCACAGTTGCAGCGCGTGATTTGCGCGCGCCAGGGCGGCGATGGTCTTCCCGTCGTTCCATTCGCCACGCAGCACGTGTTGCAAGGCAACGGAGAACGGCAGCCATTGCAGTTCCAAATCCTCGTCCGCGTCGGGCGTCGCCGTCCCCACGGCCAGATCGCGCGCGAGATAGAGATGGATGACCTCGTTCAGTATTCCGGGTGCCGAGATGTAAGGACCGAGCGGGGTCCACCGTCGGGCCACGATGCCGGTCTCCTCGCGCAGTTCCCGCACCGCGCAAACGTCGGGTGACTCGCCGGGATCGAGCTTTCCGGCGGGAATCTCCCAGAGAAAATCCTCGACCCCATGGCGATACTGACGCACGACGCAGACCCGGTTCGCCGCATCCAGGGGAACGACGGCCGCCGCACCCGGGTGCCGGATGAAGTCGAGGTCGTATTCCCGCCCATTGGCGTAGCGCAATCGTTCCGTCGAGACCGCGATCACGCGGCCGGTATGCACATGGTGGCTGGCGATCGTCGTCGGTTTCTGCATGCGGGGTCCTCGGGTGGCGAAGCCGGATGATCCGCGCGCGCCGCGATTCCGGCAAGCAACCCCCCAATTCCCGCGCTTGTGACTCAGCTCCCTGCACCGTCGCCCCGGGTGAGCGATCCTGAGGCGGAGGATGGCGAGCTTCCGTCATCTGGATATGCATACAGCTCATCGGTATAGTCAGCGCATGATCAAATCCAAGGCCACTTCCTTCGATTCCTTGAACGCCCCGCAGCGGCGTGCCGCCACGGCCGGCACGGTCGTCCCCGGCAAGGGCGTCACGGCGGGGCCGATGCTGATCGTTGCGGGTGCCGGCACCGGCAAGACCAACACGCTCGCGCATCGCGTCGCCCATCTGGTGATCAACGGCACCGATCCGGCACGGATCATGATGTTGACCTTCACGCGCCGCGCCGCCGAGGACATGATCACGCGGACCCAGAAGATCGTCTCCGACGTACTCGCGGAGCGCGGCCAGCTCGGCGACCGCAGCGTCCTCTCGCGCATGCTGTGGACCGGAACCTTCCACTCGGTCGCCAATCGGATCCTGCGCCTGTACGCGAAACATCTCGGCCTGCACCCGAGCTTCAGCCTGATGGATCGTACGGATGCCGCGGACCTCATGGACGTCGTGAGGCACGATCTCGGTTTTTCCCAGAAGGAAAAGCGGTTTCCGCGCAAGGACGCCTGTCTCGCGATCTATTCGTACCGCGTCAACACCCGCGTCTCTCTCAAACAGACGATTGCCGACCAATTTCCCTGGGTCGTCGACTGGGAGGCGGACCTCACGCGTCTGTATCGCGAATACGTCGCAAGGAAGCAAAAGAACAACGTCCTCGATTACGACGACCTGTTGCTCTACTGGCACATGATGATGCAGAACCCGACCCTCGCGCAGAATCTCGCCAAGAATTTCGATCACGTGCTCGTCGACGAGTACCAGGACACGAGCACCCTGCAGGGCGAGATCGTTTTCGCACTGAAGCCGGACGGCGCCGGCGTCACCGTGGTCGGGGACGATGCCCAGGCGATCTATTCGTTCCGCGCCGCGGCGGTCGACAACATCCTCGGCTTCCCCGATCGCTATCGGCCGAAGGCGGATGTCGTCGTGCTCTCCCAGAACTACCGGTCGACCCAACCCATACTCGATTGCGCCAATGCGCTCATGGCGGAAGGCGCGCGCCAACACCGCAAGACCTTGATCGGCAATCGCCCCACGAGCCTGAAGCCGTTCTATGTCAGTCTCGAGGATGCGCAGGCGCAGGCCGAATACATCACGCGCAGGATCCTGCAGACGCGCGAGGCGGGCGGCTCGCTGAGGGGGCACGCGATCCTGTTTCGCAGTTCGCATCACAGCGACGTGCTCGAGGTCGAGCTGACGCGGCGCGACATCCCTTACGTGAAGTACGGCGGCCTGAAATTCCTCGACTCCGCTCACGTCAAAGATCTGCTCTCGATCCTGCGCTGGGTCGATAATCCACGCAATCTCGTCGCCGGCTTCCGCGTGCTCAAGCTTCACCCCGGGATCGGTCCTGCGCATGCCAAGCAGGCGCTCGATCACCTCGAAGCGCATGCGCACTCGATCAAGAGTCTGCGCGACTTCGATGCGCCGCAGGCCGTGAAGATGGAGTGGAAGAGGTTTTGCGAACTGCTCGAGAGGCTAGCCGACCCGCAGACGCAATGGCCCGGACAGGTCGGCCTCGTGCGCGACTGGTACAAACCGCAGCTCGAACGCCTCTACGACGCCTCCTGGGCCAGAGTGGGCGACCTCGACCAACTCGAGCAGCTGGGTGCGCAGCATGCGACACGGGAGCGGTTCTTGAGTGAGCTCACGCTGGATCCGCCGTCCGCGACCGGCGACAAGGCGGGACGCGCGAGCAAGGACGAAGACTACGTGATCCTCTCGACGATCCACTCCGCCAAGGGCCAGGAATGGGACCACGTGTACGTCCTCAATGTCGCCGACGGTAACTTTCCCTCGGAATTTGCGATCGGCAAACCGGATCTCGTGGAGGAGGAGCGGCGGCTGCTCTACGTCGCCATGACACGGGCGCGCAACGAGCTACATCTGTGCGTTCCGCTGCGCTATTCGGTGACGCAGCAGGCGAAGGACGGGGACGCGCACGTCTATGGTGCGAAAAGCCGATTCATGACCGACAAGGTCTTGGACTGCCTGGAAAAAACCACGTACACCAGTCTGCGCGGCGCGGAGACGCTGCGCGCCGCCGCAGAAGCGGGTGCCGAGTCCGCAAAAGTCGATGTCGTCGGGCAGCTGAAAGACATGTGGTAGCGGGGTCGGATCCCAGCGGCTCGCGGATCCGACCCCGACCATCGCCATTTGCGGACGGACTCGGGCCGCCCGACTCGGGGCTCACCAGCGGCGCGGGCCCCCGCCACCACCGCCACCGCCGCCCGGAGGTTTCGATCGCGGCGCGCGCTCTTGCGCTTCGTTGACCCGCAGAGGCCGGCCTCCCAACTGAAAGCCGTTCGTCTGCTGAATCGCGTTTTGCGCTT
>Ga0116231_10004585_pt1 | contig 27848 bp, 21 predicted proteins | sample S1TSphgellanicum_2_FD_89695 | JGI IMG/M metagenome (GOLD analysis project Ga0116231, IMG submission 89695) | Host-associated microbial communities from peat moss isolated from Minnesota, USA - S1T2_Fd - Sphagnum magellanicum MG | ecosystem: Host-associated > Plants > Peat moss > Unclassified... | reverse complement strand
GCGGGCACGCCAACGCCCCCAGTGCGACCAATTTGAGTAACTGCGTTTTCATAAAATACCTCGTGTCAATGTAGCCCAGTTGCGCCGGTCGCAACGTTCGTGCGGCGGCAAAGTAGCGTGTTCGTTGAGCGCGACGCAATTCACAGTTGCCATAAGAATGTGCGGTGGTTCACAAAAAAGTGTGAAGAACTCCGAAGGCAATGTGCGAGTAAACAGATTATGGATTCGATTGTGAGACGCGTAGCACATGGACGACCCGCTTGAGGTCACCGGCAAACGAGGCCAAAGTAGCGCCATGGAACAAGTCAGCTGCCGGCGGTTGATGCTGCGACTCGCTGCCGCCTTCGCGTTCGTGTGGCTGGCGCAAGCAGGAATCATCGACGGCGCCAAAGCGGCGACATCGTTCACTTTCGAGGAGGGTTGGCTACAGGTTCCGATCGATGGAAAGGAGTTCAGGTTGGCGGTGCACGTCTTTCGCCCGAGTGGCGCAGGACCGTTTCCGTTGGTTGTCATCAACCACGGCACGCCCATCAGCATCGCCGACGCCCGCAAGCAAAAGCCCGGCTTCAGTCTCGCGTCGGCGTGGTTTGCGGAACAAGGATATATCGTGGTCGTTGCGCAGAGACCGGGGTTTGGTCAGTCCGATGGACCGTACCTGGAGCCTTCGGGCGCTTGCGCCAACCGCGACTATGTGCGTGACGGGCGCCAGACGGCCGCGGTCGAATCGGCGATCATCCGTACGGCATCGGGATTGCCCCGCGTCGACCCGTCGAAGATAATCGTCGTCGGACAGTCCGCGGGCGGATTCGGCGCAATCGCGCTGGGCGACGCGCCGCCGCCGGGGGTGATCGGGATCATTAGCTTTGCCGGCGGCCGTGGGGGCGACGACCATGAACACATTTGCAGCGGTGCGGACCGCCTTGCACAGGCTGCCAGAACCTTCGGCGCGGCGAATCGCGTGCCGCAACTCTGGCTATACGCCGTCAACGACCACTTTTTCCCGCCTGCGGTTGCGCACCTGCTATTCGATGCCTACGAGGCGGGCTCGAAGCCGCCCGTTCGGTTCGTGCAGTTGCCGCCGTTCGACGGCGACGGACACAAGACGCTCGGCTATGCGGAGCCGGCCGTGTGGGCGGGCCCCGTTGCGACGTTCCTCAGCGATGTACAGAGGCCGGCAGCACCGGAGCATTGACCCGGCCGCGCTCGGCGTAATGCCCCGAGCTTGAGGTCACGCCATGCCGAGCGTCAGAATCGCGGCTGCAAACATCCGATTTCCTCCCACGCCGGAGGACTCCGTCGCCAGTGCCTGCGAGGCGACCCGGCAAGCGGCCGCTGAGCGGGCCGACCTCATCTGTTTTCCCGAATGTTATGTTCCGGGCTATCGAGGCTTCGGCAGGGTCATTCCAGCCTCGGATCCGGCCTTCCTCGAACGTGCCTGGGCCACGATCGCCGCCATCGCGGGCGAGTGCAACGTGGGCGTGTTGCTCGGCACGGAACGCGTTGTCGGTGAGGCGCTCCTCATATCGGTACTCGTGATCAATCGCGATGGCACGGTGGCGGGGTTTCAAGACAAGGTGCAACTCGATCCGTCTGAGGATGCGACCTATACGCCCGGGGTTGATCGGCATCTATTCGAGGCCGGCCCGCTGAAATTTGGCATCGCGATCTGCCATGAGGGGTTCAGGTACCCCGAGACGGTTCGCTGGGCAGCGCAGCGCGGTGCGCAGATCGTGTTTCACCCACACTTGAGTCAAGCGGAGCATGCCGGTTACCGCCCAAGCAGCTACGCAGATCCGCTGAACACCTTTCACGAGAAGGCGATTCTGTGTCGGGCCGCCGAGAACACTTGCTTCATGGTCACGACGAATTGCGCGAGCGAGGGATCACCGACCACGTCCGCCGTGGCGAAGCCAGACGGCACCCTCTTGATCCATCAACCTTATAACCAGGCAGGATTGCTGCTTGCCGATATCGACCTGTCCGAGGCCACCGGTCTTCTGGCATCGAGGTGCAAGCCCGCGCGGCCATGCCCCGCGTCGGGCGCTAATGAATCGTCACGGTAACAACGGCCGATGTCGATGTCGCATCATCCATGCTGCCAAGGTATTTCGCCGTGATCTTCTGCAGGCCAGAGGGCAAGGTCGTGATGGATAGGTTGGCGACCCCCGAGCTTAGCGCGACGTCTCCGAGACTCTTGCTCCCGTCATAGAATTCCACCTTTCCCGACGGTATTTTCGTGCCGGTCGTGGGGGTCACGGTCGCCGTCAGCACGACGGGGGCGCCCGTGGCCGCCAAGGTCGGTACGGCCGAAAGAGCTGTAACCGTGGCTACGGCGGTGATCGTCACGCTGACAGCGCTCGAGGTCGATGTCTTTTCCGTCGTGCTGCCACCGTAGACAGCCGAGATCGAATCGGCGCCGACCGGCAAAGACCGGGCAGCGAAAGTCGCCTTGCCCGCACCATTGAGCGTGCCAGTGCCGAGCACGGTACCGTTCAACATGAACGTCACGCTGCCGGTCGGCACCGTCGTTCCGGCAGTCTGTTTCACGGTCGCCGCCAATTCGACCGTGTTGCCGAAGACGGCCGTGCCGGGGGCGCTCAGCGTAGTTCTCGTTGCTGCGGCTTCCGACTTGATCGTGACTTTGACGGCGCTCGATGTCGAAGCCGCATCGGCCACCGACCCCGAATAGACCGCGACAATCGAGTCCGTCCCGCTCGCGAGCGTGGCAGTCGTGAGCATGGCTTGGCCCGCACCGTTCAACGTGACGGTGCCCAGGGTGCTGCCGCTGTCCGTGAACCTCACCTTGCCCGCCGGCGTGGCGCCTGCACTAGCCTGCACCAATGCCGTCAGCATCACCGCGGTCCCGGGAGCAGCCGTAGTGGCGGATGCCGACAGACTCGTCGTCGTCGAGATCAAGCTGCCGACCGTCACGCTCACAGCTTGCGAGGCGATCCCGTTGGCGACGACGACGAGCGTGCTGGCGCCCGTCTCGATATTGCCCGGCACCGCGAAGTTCGTCGTGCCCGTGGTTCCCGGGGCCACGGACATGGTGCTGTGGCCCGAGGTACGCGCATAAAAGACGTGCCCGGTTGCGGAATTCGTGATGCGCACCAGGGGATAATTGGTCGCCATCTGGGCATCGTCTCCGTAGTACGCACCTTGTGAAAGGCCGCTCAGCTGCAGGCCGCTGACCGCGTACTCAGAGCCGGGCGCAAGCACGGTGGGGACGGTGGTGATGACGGGAGCCCAGCTCGCATTGGCGCTGCCCGTCGGAGTGTAGATTTCAGCCAAGCTGCTGAAGTCGGTGCTTAGGATCTGGCCGGACGGCAACACGAGAAAATTATAGTAATAAGCGCCGGAGCTGGCCGCAAAGTCGACCGTATCGGCCACCTGGTTGATCGCATTCGACGTGGTGAATTCGAAAAAGTGAGTCGGCGCATTACCATATCCCGCACTGGCGGCAAACAAGACATTGCCGTTCGGCAGGAGTGCCGCCGGCGCATCCGCAAGGTCGCAGCTCGTCGCGCCATCATCGCCGCAGACAGCCGGGACATCGGGACCCGCGGCCCATGTGCCGCTGCTCGATGAGTAGATCGCGGTGGGGTCTGCCGTGGCCCCAGTCACGCATCCGGTGTTACCGCCGAATGCCACGAGGGTCCCGTCGGGCCGCAGCACCGCAGGACCAATCTCAAAGTTGCCGCAAGCATAGGGATCGATAAGCGAGACCGGAGTGTTTCCCGCGCTGACCCATTTGCCTGTATCGGGCGCGTATTGCTCCGCGTTGGTGGCATTGCCTGCGGACGCGTAATTGGTCCAAATGTCGATGGTCAGCACATTGCCATTGGGCAACAACTCGTACCCCTGCTCGTCTTGATAGCCATCGCCGGCGCTTGGGCCGCCCGTGGCTGTCCAGCCCAAGTTCGCCGGATTGAACAGCGCATCTGCCGTGGGGCCCGCACAACATGCGCCGAGCATGAACGTGCCGTTCGCCAAGACGGTGCTCTGCGCATCGCCGATTTGCGACCATCCCGCACCGCTCGGTGCGGAAACGGCCGTCCACGCATCCGCGACGGGATCGTAGATGGCGCCCAAATTGGTCCACACCTCTACATCGCTGCCGTTGTATTCGCCGCCCATGATGATGGCACGACCATCGGGCAGCACCGCGGAGGCGTGATACATAGGCGCGTATTGTGTTCCGCCGATCGACGGTAGGGAGGCGATTTGCGACCAGGTTCCGGTGGCGTAATCACCGTTGATGTCTGGAGTCAACTTGTACCATTCGGGCGTATCGCAAGCCGCGAAGATGACCGTGCCGTCCGTGAGTAGCAGGGGACTGCACAGACCGCTGACCGGTGCCGGCGTTACGGTCTGCCAAGTTCCGCCCGTGGTTTGCGCAACGCTGGGCTTCGTCCGCTCGGCTACCGCGCCCGGCCGCTTGGGCAGTTGCGACAGAAATTCACTGAGGGCGGCCGGATGCGTCCTCAGATACTGCCACTTGGTAACCGACAACGGCGGCATCACGACGTCCGCGACTTGCGCCCGACTTGCTGGGATCGTGCAACACATGACGACGAGCAGCGTGCCCCAGGTCATCGAGGCTTTGCTCGTCAACCCCCGTCGCAGCCAATCCCATTTATTCATTTGCAATCCCCCTGTCCCGATCCGCTTCGGCTCGCATGCACTCGGACGAGGCCCTATCGCGTGCGGCGAAAGATCAGACGAAAAATTAAAAGATACAGTGCGACATCGGCGCTGAAGCCAGCGCAGAACAGATTCGGATCTTGCCGGGTAGCATCGATCCATCCCCGGTTCGTTGGTTTTTTCTGATTCCGAGGATATATTCTATTGCGGCGAAAGCAATGCTCGGCGCGAATTTTGTTCGTGATTAAGTCAAACGCCGTATGCAGAAGTTTTGCGCACACGGGCCACCGCTCGCACATGCACCACCGCTCGATCAGAGGGCCCTGTCGTACTCGTTCAAGCGGTCGCCTGCAGCCGGCCGACGTCTAGCCCCACGTTTGGGGGGGTATCGCGCCAACTTCGGTACTCTAATAATGAGACGATAATTTCTAGCGTCATTCCAGGCGCGAGGAGCGGAAGGATCATGCGGCTATCGGCTCTTGCCACCACCCTCGGTTTACTGCTCGTGGTCGAATGCGGACTCGGCCCCGCGCAGGCAGATCCGCCCGCGCAGGCAGATCCGCCCGCGCAAGCAGATCCGCAAGGCTCGTTGATCGAGTCACGCTCATCGCCCGACCACGTCGCAACCGACCCGCAGATCATTGCGCAGGCGTATGGCACGCTGCCGCTCGGTTTCGAACCGGCCGCCGGGGGCAGTTCGCCGGAATTCATCGCGAGAACTGCGGGCGGCAGCATTCGCTTAGGCAGGCAGATGGTGCTGCGCCTGCAAAGACCGGTCGGCGCGAAGCCTGCACGAATTCCGACCACCCGAGAGGCTGTCGCGATTCTTCGCATGGATTTGCAGGGATCGAATCGCGACGCTCAGCCTCGTGCCGTCGGGGAACTGTCTGCGAAGTCGAATTTCTTTCTTGGGACTGACCCCAAGAACTGGCGGACGGGAGTTGCGAATTATAGCCGCGTCGAGTATCCGGATATCTACCGTGGCATCGACCTCGCTTTTTACGGCGATCGCTCGGGTCATCTCGAACACGATTTCATCGTCAAACCGGGCGCGAATCCGGCGGTGATCAAGCTGCGCCTCGTCGACACGCAATCGCCGCAGCGACTCACGCTGCGGCGGCTCGAGACCGGCGCTGTGCAGGTCGCTCTCGTGCCGCGGCACGCAAGCCTCGGGCGCGCGAGTCGTGGCGATACGTCGCCCGGCGAAGCCTCGTCCGACGAGACCGCAACGCTGATGAAGCCTGTGATCTATCAACAGATCGATGGCAAGCGCGTTCCCGTGGCAGGCGGCTATACCATCGAGGGCCATGACTCGATTGGCTTTACCGTGGGTGATTACGACCATTCGCGCAGCTTGATCATCGATCCGGTGCTGGATTACTCCACGTTTCTCGGCGGCGGCATCTTGACCGCCGCTTACGGTATCACCGTCGACAGCAGCGGCAACGCCTACGTGGTGGGTCACTCCAACGGTTACTTTCCAACGACGTCGGGTTCCTACGATCCGGATTGCGATGGCTGCAGCGCCGCCTTTGTGGCCAAACTCAATTCCACCGGGACCGCGCTGCTCTACGCGACCTACTTGTCCAGCGGCGGTTATACCCAGGCTAACGGCGTGGCGGTCGACGCCACCGGAGCCGCATACGTGGTGGGGATCACCTCCGCGGGATTTCCAGTCACCAAGGGTGCATTCCAGACAAAGTATGGCGGCGCCTTCTCGAATGCGTTCGTCACCAAACTCAATCCGGCCGGATCCGCACTCGACTACTCCACCTATCTCGGCGGTGACGGCCCTTCAACCTGCTACACCGAGTCCGTCGGCGCTCAGGCGGACCAGGCAACGGCGATCGCGATCGACGCCACCGGCAACGCCTACGTGACGGGCTGTACTTCGTCGGCTAATTTTCCCGTCTCCAAGACCGCCCTGGAGAAGACTTGCGAGGGCTGCGCAGCCGGCTTCGCCTCGTCATACGCGGCGAAACTCAATCCCACTGGCACGGAGTTGCTATATTCCACATTTCTGGGCGGCAACGGCTTGGACTTCGGCTTCGGCATCGTCGTCGACTCGAGCGGCGACGCCTTCGTCACCGGATCGACGACCTCCACCAATCTGAAGATCACCAGTACCGCCTTCCAAAAGCACCTTGCCGCCGAGGGTGGCCAGAACGCCTTCGTGGTCAAACTCAATCCCGCAGCGACAGCTGCGGACTACTACACGTATCTCGGCGGCGATACGGTGGATGGTGCTTACGCCATCGCCCTGGCGTCGAGTGGCGATGCCGTAGTCGCCGGTTATGCCTCCTCCCCAAATTTTCCCGTCACCAAAGGCGCTTACCAGACAACATGCCACGATTGCACCAACGCTCAGACGGGATTCGTCACCGAGTTCAACGAGACCGGCAGCGCTCTGGTCTTCTCCAGCTTCCTGGGCGGCAGCGGCCTCGATTCTCTCACGGGAGTCGGACTCGATGCGCATGGGGATGTCTTCGTCGCCGGCCTCACCGAATCGACGAATTTTCCGACCACGGCAAACGCCTTCAAGAAAACCTGCGCGCAATGCAACACCAACACTCCCGCGAATTCGGCGACACTGAGCGAGCTGAATCCCGCGGGAACTACACTCCTCTATTCGACCTACCTGGGTGGGTCCGACTCGGACAACGCCGCCGCGCTGGCGGTCGATAGTTCGGGCAACGCGTATGTCGTGGGCCAGGTGACGTCCGTCAATTTCCCGATTTCCGCCGCAGCCGTCCAAGACAGCTGTTCAGCGTGTGCATCCGAGGAGACCGCCGCCTTTGCCACCAAATTCTACTTTGGCAGCAGCACTCCCGCGTTGGGGTTTTCAGTCAAGACGCTCGCCTTTGGCAATCAAGCCTTGAAGCAAACCAGCAAACCGCTGGCGCTCACTCTCAAGAATAACGGCGCGGGTCCCCTGCAGCTCAGCGGCATCTCCTTCACCGGCACCGACCATGCCGATTTCAAGGGAGCAGAGAATTGTGGCGTCGCCATTCCTCCGGGAGCTTCTTGCACCGACGAGGTCAGCTTCACTCCCGCCGCACTCGGCAGTCGGACGGCCGAACTGCAAGTCGCCGACAACCAGTCGGGCAGTCCGCAGAGCGTCGGCCTGAGCGGGACCGGCATCGAGCCCACGCCCACAGCAACGTTTTCGCCGAGCAGCCTCAACTTGGGCGACATCATGTTGGGCAAGGTGGGAGAAGGCACGATCACGCTGGAGAACACCGGGACCGCCGGCTTGACCGTGTCGGGGGCTTCGTTCTCGGGAACGGATGCGAGCGACTTCGGCGGAAATGACAACTGCGCAGGGACCATTGCGCCCGGCGGCTCGTGCACCTTCACGATCGCCATCGAGCCGACCAAGCAGCAGAGCTATACGGCGGATCTGAACGTGACTACCAACGCCTCGAAGACAGCCGTCAAGATTCCCCTCACGGCGATCGGCATTGCCGATGCTCCGGCGGTCAAGCTCTCCCCGGTAAGCATCGATTTTCCAAGCGAATCGGTCGGGAAATCGAGTCCGGGAAGCTACATCACCCTCACCAATACGGGCGCGATCAACCTCACACTGAAATCCATCTCGATCGCGGGCAGCGACCCGAAGGATTTCGCCGGGGCGGACAACTGCACGGCAACCGTGGTCCCCGGAGCGAGTTGCCTGATCGAGATCAGCTTCAAACCGACCGCCACGGGCGCGAGGAAGGCGCTGCTGGAAGTCACCGACAACGCCGGCGGTAGCCCGCAGACCGTGACGCTCGCGGGTACGGGCAAATAGGCCGGGTTCACCCGCCCGGCTTGGCGCCAGACACGGCTCTACCTTTCGGCAGCCGTGAGCGCGATGACGTACGTGCAACTTGCGCAAACGTGCAGCGCGATCGAGAATTCCGATGCTGGATTTTCACGCGGGACTGTTAATCTCTGGCGCTGCTCTGATCGGCATGGGAAGTCATGGGAAATATTACGATTCTGCTGGGAGAGATGCGCGTCGGCAACTCTCGCGCCCGCTCCGAACTTTTCACCCAGGTCTACGAGGAACTCACACGGCTAGCGCGAATTCGGCTGCCCCGGGATCCGCAGGCGCAACTGGACGCCCCGAGTCTCGTACACGAGGCCTATCTGAAGCTCTCGGAAAAGCAGATACCGTCGCTGCGCGACCGCCGGGAGTTCTTCGCCTATTCCGCCGCCATCATGCGAAATGTCGTCGTCGACATCGCCCGCCGACACAACGCACAAAAGCGGGGAGCGGGACAGAGCCATCTCACCTTGTCGAACGTCGATGCGCCGGAGGGCGCTCAGACCGTGGACGCCGAGGCGCTCCACGCAGCGCTCGAGCGTCTGGAACGGATCGACGCTCGGGCGTATCGTGTGGTCGAGATGCGCTACTTCGCCGGTCTATCCATCGAGGAAATCGCCGCGGTGCTGGAACTTTCGACCATGACCGTGAAGCGCAGTTGGACGAGCGCACGCGCATTTCTTCATAAAGAGCTGCAAGACTGAAGTTACTCCGTTTCGGGGGCGCAGTCCGGTGTCGATCCGGGCAGGAACGAGCATTTACGACGAATGATCCGTTTTACGCAGCGGATCCGTTATCAGCTTGTCGGGACTTCTCGTAACCCTGAACCTTGAGGACCAAGCCCATGCGTAAATTCAATCTTCTGGTGCTATTGATCGTTGCAACGTTTGGCGCTTCGTTCGCCGCAGCAGAGTCGGATCGCGGTTTCACCGTCGATTTCACCAATTGTTCAGAGTTCGCCGGCGAAGGGCCGGTCTCATTGGCGAAGGCGAAACCCCTGGTTCCCAGCGGATTTGGCATCGCGGCCGCAAACGGCATGGCGAACATCGTGGTCCGTGCCACCAGTTGCGCGAAGGCGAAGGTGAACGGGGATTTGGGGCAGCCCACGGTACTGTCGCAGATCGGCATCAACATCGTTTCGCCGGATGGCACGGGTGACATCAATAATTACACGCTCATCTACCTGAGCAACAACCTGGCTTTGGTGGTCGCCTTCTGCGAGGCGGGCTTGCCGGCGCAGTACGATCCGCAACTTGCCTATGAGTACAGCGGTGCGATCAACGGGAATGGCAATCTTTACGTGGCGGCCGGCGCACCGGACGTGGCGCCCTACACGATCTATGGGCCCGAAACTGCGCCGCCGGCTAATTCGGCCTCGGTATTCCTCGCAAACTGGTGGTACGCCCCGCGCTCTCATTCCGGTGTCGTTCAGATGAGGCAACAAACCCTGTTTCCGCAGATCAGCTTTGGAACTTCCGGGGTGACGCTGTATACCAGCTTGCATAGTCTGCTTGGCCAGCTCATCGGTGGCAACACTTTCAGTGACTATTCGGTCTTGGCGTTGCGGGGAGTGTATCCGGCCGCCCATATGGAGGTCACGCTCTCACGCGATGAGCGCTGAGAGTATCTTGATGCTGAGGCCCCAACACACGAAGTTCCGCCACGAACGCCTGTCGCGCCTTTTCCAGCCAGGGATATACCCGTACCCAGGTTTCTTGATGTTCCATTTCGGCGCGCAATGACGTTACTCGCATTAGATCGGTCAGCGTCTCGAAAACCGGAGATCACGAATGGACGAGCAAATCCTTTGGTCGATGAGTAAGGCCTGCGTTCTCAGCGCCTCTTTCTTCAGCCTTGTCGCGACGGCCGAGAGCGCTCAAGCCGTCAATCTCGTTAGCAACGGCGACTTCGCGAACGTCGGCAATGTGTTCGTGGCCAACACACCGCAAGGCGGAGACGATATTCAAACGGCCCGGGGAACCAACATCCCCGGTTGGACCAACGTTGCCAAATTCGTCAACGAGTTATGGGTCGAACCACAGAACGATTACAGCTTGTCGGCGAGTCCGGGCAACGGCAGCGGCTATTTCGTGGATTTGACGGGCCAGGCCAATGTGAAGCCCTACGGAGGTATCGAACAGACAATTACCACGGTCCCGGGGACGGGATACACGCTGACGTTCGCCCTGGGTGCATCTACGCTCTACAACAGCAGCGGGAGCGGTGCGGCAGCGCTCACAGCCAGCGTCACAGGCGCCTCTGTGCTCGCAACGCAGCTGTTTTCCTTGAGCCCAGCATCGAGCAACGATTGGGTGACGGAAACGGTGACCTTCATTGCCGACAGCGACAGCACGACGATCGAGTTCCTCGCAGACTCGAATAACACCTCGCAATACACAGGTTTGGACAATGTGGTGATGCAGACGCGTCTGCTGCCGACCGCCACGGCTCTCACGGCCTCGCCGACGACCGCGCCTTCGGGCTCGCCCGTCTCGCTTACCGCAATGGTGAAACCGACCGAAGGCACGGTAACACCAACCGGAAAGGTCGAATTCAAGAGCGGCACCACGGTGCTGGGTTCGGTGACTCTCAATGGTACCGGCCAGGCGACCTTGGCAACGTCGGCCCTTGCAGTGGGCAAGGACGCGATTACGGCGGCGTATGCTGGAGATTCGATTCACGGCCCTTCGACCTCCCCGCCACAGACGGTGACGATCACGTCGGCGGGATCTGAACTGAGTTTGAGCGCCAGCTCCCTGGTGTTCGGCAAGCAGCCGATTGATACGACCTCCGCTGCCAAGTCGGTGACGATCAAGAACGGCGGCACCACGACCGTATCATTCACCGCCATCAAACTGACCGGCGAGTCACAGGACTTCGAACTGACAAACACCTGCGGCTCGAGTCTGGCTGCGAAGGCGAGTTGCGCGGTATCCGTCAAATTCAAACCGGTCTCGACGGGCGCGAAAACAGCGAGCATCAGCATCGCGGATAATGCGAGGGGTTCGCCGCAAACGGTGGCCTTGAGCGGGACGGGAACCTGAGCCGCGGTTAACCCGGCCGCGCCGGTCGCCACCGGCGAACGAATAGCCCATGTCCGCGGTCCCTGCCACCCCGTCCTACCTGACGCTGATCCGATTTGCGGTGCCCGTCATGCTCGCGGCCATCTCGACACCGCTGATGGGCATGGTCGATACGGCCGTTCTCGGGCGTCTCGGCGACCCCGCCGTGATCGCTGCGGCGGGCATCGGTGGGACGATATTCACCGTGATTTATTGGTGTTTCGCCTTCCTGCGCTTCACCACCACCGCGTTGGTTTCGCAGGCGATCGGACGCAACGATCGCCGCGAAGTCCTCCTCGCGGGGCTGCGTCCCATGCTCGCCGCCGTGGTCGGTGGCTGTGCACTGTGGTTGTTGCAATGGCCGATCGCCTCGCTCGGCCTGCGGCTGCTGGGACCGCCCGCCGAGGTGCTGTCGCTGGCACACGAGTATTTCAATGCGCGGATCTGGTCGGCGCCGCTGACCTTGCTCGGCTATGCGCAATTCGCCTGGCTCATGGGCCAGGGCCGCGCCCGCACCGTCATGCGCCTACAGGTCGCGTTGAATGCGCTCAATGCCGCGCTCGCCTGGCTATTCGTACTGGTCTTTCGTTGGGGAATCACGGGCGCCGGTTGGGCCACGGTCACGAGCGAAGCCTGCATCTGCCTGGTGACGACGAAGCTGATGTTGCGCATGGTGCCGTTCGCCGAATGGCGCCGGGTGCGCAAACAGGTGCTCGCCAAGGCCGCTTGGCGCACTCTGTTCCATGCAAACGTCGATATCACCGTGCGCACGCTGCTGCTCACCGGATCCTTCGCCCTCATGACGGAGCGTGGCGCCCGGTTGGGCCTGCTGGACCTCGCGGCCAACCAGATTTTGCTGCAGGCATTCCTCCTGGTCGCCAATCTCCTCGACGGTTTCGCCACTGCGGCCGAGGTGTTCGGCGGACGCGCCTGGGGTACCGGCTCGCGAGCCGCCCTGGTGCAGATCGTCCGCCGCAGCGCTGCGCTCTCGCTGGGATGGAGCCTGCTGCTGGCGGCAGCGCTGTTCATCTTGGGGCCCTGGTATCTCGCCGCAATGACCTCGAGCCTGCCTTTGCGCCTGACGGCATCCCGCTACTGGCCTTGGGTCGCGGCTCTGCCCGTGGTCTGTGTCTGGGCCTTTTTCTGGGACGGCGTGTTCATGTCCGCCATGCGCACCCGCACCTTGCGCAACACGATGCTGTGCAGCGTCTTGGTCTATGTGCCGACTCTGATCATACTGTCATCCGTTTGGGGCAACGATGGCATTTGGGCCGCCCTCGCCGTGCTCATGCTGGGCCGCAGCGTGTTTCTCACGCTCGCCTGGCCGAAGCTCAGGAGTGCCGTCGGCAACGCCTGCTAGCCCGTTCGTCCAGCAGAGCCGTGCACCGCTGCGAAAGTCAAGCGGCTTGCCCTCGAGCGGCGGTATCGGACAGAATCACCAGTGTTTAATTTCTTTGAACGACTGGTCGCTCCGACCGCCGCCCCGCCGGATACGCCGCCGCCCTCGCTCCACGGCCCGCGCGCCCTGCTGCGCTTCTACTGGCACTTCGTCGCGCAGACGCCCGGGCTGATCGCCGCGCTGTTCGCGACCGGCCTGCTCGTCGCCCTGCTCGATACGACGATTCCGGTGTTCATCGGACGCGTGACGGCGCTGGTTTCCTCCGCCACGGCGCCGACGATATTTCACGACGCTGGGGGCGAACTTCTGGCGATGGCGGCCGTCCTTCTGCTGGCCCGGCCTACGGCCCTGTTGGCTCAATACCTCGTGACCAATCAGGCGATCGCGCCCGGACTCACCAACATGATCCGCTGGCAGAGTCATTGGCATGTCGTGCGGCAGAGTTGGACCTTCTTTCAAAACGACTTTGCCGGGCGCATCGCCAATCGCGTGATGCAAACCGGTCCGAGCTTGCGCGAAAGCGTGGTGCAGACGACCAATGCCGCCTGGTACATCATCGTGTACGGCGGCAGCGCCATCGTGCTGATGGCGCGCGCGGATTGGCGCATCGCCATGCCCATCATTCTATGGTTTGCGTGCTACAGCGCTCTGCTCGCTGCCGTGGTGCCGCGGATGCGCGAACGTTCGCAGCGGATGTCCGAAGTACGTTCGAATCTGACCGGCCGGGTGGTCGACAGCTACACCAATATCTTGACCGTCAAGCTGTTCGCCCGCTCCGAGGATGAGGACGCGTTCGTACGCGAGACGGTGGATGAGCACACGCGGCAGTTCCACAGGCAGCTGCGCCTGATCACGCAATGGAGTCTGTCTCTCTCGCTGCTGAACGCGGCGATGATGGTGGGAACGGGCGCGCTCGCGCTCCTTGGCTGGAAGATGGGACGCGTACCGATCAGCACGGTGGCGACGGCCTTGCCGCTGGCATGGCAAATCTCCAACATGTCCGGCTGGGTCGCGCAAAGTGTCACCGCCATCTTTGAGAACGTCGGTGTCGTGCAAGATGGCATGCGCTCCATCGCCGTGCCGCGACAGATGGCGGATCCGCCGCTGGCCGCACCGCTGCATCTGACGGCAGGAGCGATCGAGTTCGACAATGTCGGCTTCGATTACGGGCGGGTAAGACCCGGCGGGGCACGCGGCGGCGTCTTGCGCGATTTCAAGTTGGCCGTTGCCGCGGGCGAACGGCTGGGCCTGATCGGACGCTCGGGCGCCGGCAAGTCCACTCTCGTGAATCTGCTGCTGCGCTTTTACGAACCGAAGTCCGGCCGGATCCTCATCGATGGTCAGGATATCGCCACGGTCACGCAGGAGAGCCTCCGTGCGCAGATCGGCATGGTCACGCAGGACACGTCGCTGTTGCATCGCTCGATCCGTGACAATCTGCGCTATGGTCGGCCACAGGCGAGCGACGACGAAATCATCGCGGCCGCACGTCAGGCGCACGCGCTCGAATTCATCGAGCAACTGGAAGATTGGGCGGGTCGCCGCGGTTTCGATGCGCATGTCGGTGAGCGCGGCGTGAAGTTGTCGGGCGGACAGCGGCAGCGCATCGCCATTGCCCGGGTCATTCTGAAGAACGCCCCGATTCTGATCCTCGACGAGGCAACCTCGGCGCTCGATTCCGAAGTGGAGTCGGCCATTCAGGAACAATTGGACGCACTGATGGAAGGGCGCACGGTGATCGCGATTGCCCATCGCCTTTCGACCATCGCCCGGATGGACCGGCTGGCGGTGATCGACGACGGCCGAATCGTCGAGCAGGGCCCACACCCCGCCCTGCTCGCCCGGCAAGGGGTCTATGCCGCGCTTTGGCAGCGACAGTCCGGCGGTTTTCTCGCCTCGACGCCCGGCCTATAGTCGTTCGACCTCGACGCCGATCACATCACCAATCCCGATCACATCACCCATCCCGATCACATCACCAATTGACTCTCACAGCTCTGGCAGGCGCGACGCGACATGGCGAGATTGGCTTTGGCCTTGTCGAGTACGAGATAGATGAACAGACCGCTCTTCGACTGGACGGGTCTGATGATGTGATATTGAGTGCCGAGCGTGATCAAGATGTCCTCGATCGGCTCATTGAGTCCGAGCATCTTCATGGTTTTGAACTTCGCGCGGACGACCTCGGTGTTGCCGGCCGAGGCGGCCTCGAGATCCAAGCCGGTGCCGGCGCTGCCCAACATCATGCCGCTATGGAAATCCACCAGGGACGAGCAGAGCGCTCCATCGGTCTTCAACAGCTCTTTGAGCACTTCGTTCACGTTCGCCATCGACTTCTCCTCAACCGGTGATATTTAGATTCATGTGGACGTGCGAGCGGAAAGACGATTCCGACTCGAAAATCGACGGATAACATATCGCACGAGCGTTGTCGGCTCATGTGAAGGCGGTAGCAATACTCCTGTGCTTTTCGGAGACGAGCGTCGCAGAAACATGCGGCGTGGCAGCGCGCCGCTGCGACAAACTCGAGACCACTGCACGAACGCGGCGGCAGCCACACCCGGGACCCGTGTCGAAACCGATAGCAATCTCACAGGGGGAAACTGGAAGGTCCGCTAATCTGCGGACTTTCCGGCGGCTTCGGAGCGACAAACTGCATGTCGGTTGACGCAGCATTGCAAGCAGCGATTTCGTCCAATACGCAATGCGTAGCTGCGGGTTATGTCGATCTCGTCGCGGGCGAAATCATCGGCATGAAGACCCTCGATGCATATCCCGCGGAGTTGCTGGATTTTCTCGCGGTCGCGGGCGCCGACATGTTTCAAGGTCCGAATGTCGTCGGAATCGAAAGAGCCTTCGACAAAGCGCGCGGCATCGAAGGCCGGACCCAACATTACTTCCAGGAGATCCTGGTCACGAGCGATCACCTCGTGCACGTTTTCCTTAGATCCAAGAAGAACCAGAACCACGCTTCGTGCTTCGTCTACAGGAAATCGATCAATATCGGACTTGCCATGATTGAATCGCGCGCGGCAATGCGAGCCATCGAGGCGGTGGCTTGAATGTCGGGCATTTCGCAACCGCGACTGACCGCCCTCGTCGACGCGCCGGGCTCGATCCGCAAGGCGCCGCGATGAGGGAACTCTATATCAGCCATTTGGGTTTGCCCGCGGCGGACGTCAAGAGACTGAAAGCCGTCATGGTCGCGATCGTCTCGGGCAACGATTTGCAGGCGCGCTGGTGCATGGGCGATGCCGCTACCGCCGACCTCGTCCTCGTTTCCCCCGATGGCGAGCTCGTACGGCAATTTGTCGCCGATCCCGCCAGAGGCCCCAATCAAGTCATCGCCGCGCTCGTCGGAGAATCCGATTCGGTCTCGTTCGAATCCGAAAAAATTGCCTGGCCGATCAGATTGGGTGGCTTGCTCGAGTTGCTGCAGCGCGTTGAATTGCGAATCCGTAAGGTCGGCACCGGCTCGACTCCGGAAATCCCGCCCGCGCCCGCTGACAACAAACTGGTGCAACTCGCCAAGTTGCTTCGCGACGAGGACTGCGGCGACAACCTCGCGTGGCGCGTCAGCGGCTTATCGGACCGACCCGTTTACGTCGCGCCGCATCAGCAAACTTTCATATGCGAGGATTCGCTGCTCAGTCTATTGCAGTTCGACCCTCATGCCGCAATCGAGCTCGTGCCCATCACCGATGCGCAGTTCCGGGCGCAAGGACAACGCAAACCGATCCGCATGCTGCAGTGGCTGATCGGGCTGCGCTCGGGCCGCGTCGGCCTGCTGCCATGGATCAAGGCGGATAGCACCTTCCGCCTCCGGCAGTTTCCTGAATTCCCGTTGCTTCACCATACCTCCGAGCATCGGCGGATCGCCGCAGCACTGTCCCGTCCTCGCTCCGGGATAAGGGCGATCGTGGCCGCGAGCGAAAGGAACTCGTCCGCCGTGATCGCCTTCGTCAATGCCGCGAGCCTGTGCGGCTATCTGAAGATCACCGACGCCGGCGCGGCCGTCGCCGCCAAAACGCCGTCCGCCGGACCGAGGCGCGCCTTGTTTCAGGTCTTTCGCCGAGCACTAGGGATAGCAAGCAATGACGCCTGAAGGACCACAAGAACACAAGATTCTGTTTACTGGGACCATGGGCGCGGGAAAAACCACCGCCATCGCGGCGGTCAGCGGCATCAAGATGGTGAAGACCGAAGCGGCGAACACCGACCGGGGAGCGTTCAACAAAGCGACGACCACGGTGGGCTTCGACTACGGGGAAGTCGGTTTGGCCGGCGGCCATGTGCTGAGGTTGTACGGTACGCCAGGACAAGAGCGCTTTTCTTTTCTCTGGAAAATCGTCGCCAGGGGCGCAATCGGCGTGATCATCTTGGTCGACAACAGCCGTCCGGATCCCGTCGCGGACCTGGGACTCTATCTCGACAACTTCAAGAAGTTCGCCGAAATCGGCGGCGTGGTGATCGCGGTCGGCCGCACCGAGTCGCATCCAAAACCTTCGATCGAAGATTATTATCAATTTCTCGCGGGACGGGATTTGATGCTGCCGGTGTTCGCAGTCGACGTTCGCAAATCGGAGAATGTGCTGATGGTGCTCGACGTGCTGTTCAATATGCTGGAAATATCGGACGCCGAGTCCGCCTGAGTCATCCGACATGAATTACAAGAATTCCACACAATTGCGCCAAGAGCACGGCTCGATGTTGAGCGAAGAATTGGAAAGACTCACCGCCGAGAACGAGGGGATTCTCGCGGCTCAGGTCTGCACGTCGGACGGCTTCGAGGTCGCTGCCACACGCCGGAATGCCGAGTCGCATCGACGCTTGGCGGCCATGGTCAGTTCCATGCAAGCCTTGGGTGCGGCGCTGGTCGAGGAAACGGAGCTCGGCAGTTATCGCAACCTCATCATCGAGGCCACCGAGGGCAAGTGCATCATGATGGCGATAGCCGGCACCCGCGGCGATTTGCTGCTGACCGTCGTTGCGAACTCGCAGCTCATGTTCGGCGTATTTCTGGTCCTGTGCAGGAATACCTGTCAGGCAATCAGCGCGCGGCTGTCGCAGCTCGATGCTTGACATGCCGGTACCGCGCGTGAGGTCGCTCGCAGCGAGGCCATCCTCAGGAATACCCTTGCGGCGCGAGCCGGATTGCCTGGATTGCAACCGGATCGTGGAATAACAGGGTCGTCGCCCGAGATTGCGCGGCGACCCCCTTGAGCCGCTCAATCGCCTGGCGGGCTGCCGCGTCGTCGCAGCATTCGCCCGGTAGAACGACCTCGTCCCAGTTCTCTTGGAGGTCGGCGGCGTCGAACGGCAAGACGAGCGTACCGCTCTCGGGTAACTGCACGACGGCGGATTGATGGCCCGGGGTATGACCGCGGGTGTCGAGTAGCTGCAATCCCGGCATCGCCTGCCAATCTCCGTCTCGCACATCCCATTGCAGGCGCGGATCGTCATACTCGTCCCGAAAATAGCCCATCCCGGGTTCGGGACCGAACGCATGGTCGAACTCGCGGCGCTGTATCGAAATGCGCGCGTGCAAGAACTGTCGCAGGCAGCCGCAATGGTCATAGTGCAGATGCGAGAGAATCACGTGCTCGATGGAATCGGGGGAGACGCCGACCTCGGCCAGTTGGCGGTCGAGTAGGTGCATGTCGCGCACGACGGGCGCCGTCAGGCCATGCCTCCAGAAGCGCTCCTGCATCCGTGCGGGGTCGCGGCCATTGCCGGGATTCAAGCCGGCATCGAGCAGCACCCAGCCGCAGGCGGTATCCAGCAGATAGGCGCACACCGGTTCGCTGAGAATGAAACGCCGGCCGCGATCGCGCGTCGAAATCGACTTCGGCAGAATTTCGTACCCGCATAACAACACGAACAAGCGTCTAACGCTCGTGGGTAGGATCGCGGGCGGGGCAAACGGCTGCATTTTCCAGCAAGCTAACACAGTTTTCTTATGAGAAAATGCCGACCTCGGCGCGGCAACCAATGAGTGGGGCTTGGAATGGATCAGATCGGCACGCGGCTCAAGCAGATTCGTCGGGAACTCGATCAAACCCTGGCACAGATCAGCAAATCGACCGGTGTTTCGATCTCCAACCTGTCAAAAATCGAAAACAGCCAGATCTCGCCGTCATTCGACATCATGAAGCGCATTTGCGACGGACTCGGCGTGACCATCGAGGACTTCATGCGACCGGGGGCCAAGAGCGTCGTCTCCGGACGCAAGACGACGACCCGCCGCGACGAGGGTGACTTGTTCACGAGCGGTCAATACGACTATCGCGCGCACGCCTCGGAGCTCTCGCGCAAAGCCATGGTACCGCTGGAAATTCTGGTACATGCCCGCACGATCGAGGAATTCGACCATTGGAGCCAACATCGCGGCGAGGAATTCGTCTATGTGCTCTGCGGCGCGATCGAAATACATACCGAGCATTACGCTCCGTTTCGGCTCGAATGTGGCGAGAGCGCCTATTTCGACAGCAGCATGCGGCATCTCTATATATCTGTCAGCACCGAGACCGCGCGCGTCCTGTCGGTTTCGCACGATCCGCGCACGCCCGCGGACATCTCGCACCTGATGAACTCGGCCGTGCGCCCGGTCGAGACCGACAAGGCCTAAGAGCCTGTGGCGCCAAACTTTGGCAGCGCATTTTTCTCTTAGGAAAAAAATTCTTGGAATGCGCTCGGTCTGCCGATAGCATGGATCGATGAAAATCCGCTCCCTCGAGGCTTCAGCCTTCCGCTTGCCCAAGCGTCGCAGCTTCAAATGGGCTGGATTGAACCTCGAGCTCGGACATTTCGTGCTGGTGCGGGCGCAAACCGACTCGGGAGTGACCGGTTACGGCGAGGCTACGCCGCTGCCGGACTGGGGCGGCGATTTCGGGCGCCGTAGCGGGGAATCGGTCGCCACCGTCATCGGCATGATCAACGAAATCTTTGCGCCGGCGCTGATCGGATCGGACGCGACGGCGGTGACCGTAGCGCGACAGACCATGAACCGCCTGGTCGTCGGCAACAGCTATGCGAAATGCGCCGTGGACATCGCCTTGCACGATCTATGGGGCAAGAGTTTGGGTCAGCCGATCTATCGCTTGCTGGGCGGCAAGGTGCGCGATTCGGTGCCGATCGCCCATATGATCGGTCTGATGAGCGAGACGGACGCGATCGACGAAGGATCGGCCGCGGTCGCCGACGGCGTACGCGGTCTGCAGATCAAGGGCGGGCTCGATGCCGAGCGGGACATCCGGCTCGTCAGCGCGCTGCGCCGCGAGTTGGGCTCCGGGGTGACGCTGCGTCTGGATGCCAACCAAGGCTATGGCGCCGCGAAGCGCGCCCGGAGTGTCGTCAACGCTCTCGCCGACGTAGGCGTCGATCTCGTCGAGCAGCCGACCAGCGGTCTTGTCGACCTGGCCGAGGTCACCGCCCACGCTCGCGTGCCGATCATCGCGGACGAGTCTTGCTGGGACGTCGCCGACGCGCTCGAGATCGCCGCGCACCGCGCCGCTGATTGCCTGTCGATCTATCTCGCGAAAGCCGGCGGCTTCGTCGGCGCGCGCGCCGTCGCGGCCGTCGCCGAGGCGCGCCGCCTGCCCTGCGACGTCAACGGGTCGATCGAGTCCGCGATCGGCAACGCCGCCAACCTGCATTTCGCGCTGGCTCAACCGGCCGTGAGTCTCGCCTCCGTGATCCCGATCAGCGCTCCCGTGGACGCCCATCCCTATCGCGCGGCGGGCCGCTACTATGAAGACGACGTCGTCAGCACCGCTTTCGCGGTCGCTGCGGGTGCGCTGCTGCCGCTCGACCGACCCGGTCTCGGCATCGAGGTCGATGAGGCACGTCTCGCCAAATACCGGTGTGGCTGATGGCGGCAGGCCTGCGTCTTGCGGCGGACATCGGTGGAACGTTCACCGACCTCGCCTGCCTCTGTGAGGGCGGCGAAATCGCAACTTGCAAGCTGCCCTCGACGCCGGACGACTACGCGGTTGCCGTGCTCGACGGCATCGAACGATTGCTGCGCAAACTAGGCGGCGCGGCCGCGGCGGTCGCCGAGGTCAGCCATGCATCCACGGTCGCCACCAATGCGATCCTCGAGGCCAAGGGCGCGCGCACGGCGCTCATCACGACGGAAGGATTTCGCGACGTGCTGGAAATGCGCCGTATACGCGTGCCGCGTCTCTACGAACCGCTGTACGAGAAGCCGGCGCCCTTGGTGCCGCGACGACGCCGGTACGAGATCCGGGAACGGCTCGACGCCCGCGGCGACATCGTCCTGCCCTTGGATGAGGTGCAACTGCAGGCGCTGGTCACGCGCTTGCGCCAAGACGAGGTCGAGGCCATCGCCGTCTGCTTGCTGCATTCTTATGCGAACCCCTGCCACGAACGGCGCATCGCCGAGGTCCTGCGCGCGGCGCTGCCGGAGATTTTCGTCACGGTCTCGAGCGAAGTGCTGCCGGAGATTCGTGAGTACGAGCGCACCAGCACGACGGTGGTCAACGCCTACGTCGGGCCCGTGGTGTCGCGGTATCTGCGCTCCTTGCAGACGCGGCTCGCCCAAGGCGGCATCACGGCGCGACTCGTGATGATGCAATCGAGCGGCGGTACGATCGACGTCGCCCAGGTGCTCGAGCGACCGGTCATCGTCGTCGAGAGCGGTCCCGCCGCCGGCGTGATCGGTGCCGCGCGCATGGCGGCGCGCGCCGCGGAGCTCAATCTGATCACCTTCGACATGGGCGGAACCACGGCCAAGGCCTCGCTGATCGACCACGGTCAGATCGCCGCGACCGACGAATACGAGGTCGGCGGCGGCATCTCCATGAGCGGCGGACTGGCGAAAGGCGGCGGCTATGCGCTCAAGCTGCCGGTCGTCGACGTCTCGGAAGTCGGTGCGGGCGGCGGCAGCATCGTGCGCATCGATGCGGGCAATGCACTCAAAGTCGGCCCCGAGAGCGCCGGCGCCCAACCCGGTCCGGCCTGTTATGCGCGGGGAGGAACCGAGGCGACCGTTACCGACGCCAATGTCGTGCTCGGTTACTTGAATCCGCGCGCACTCGCGGGCGGGAGCGTGCCGATCGACGCGGCGCTGGCGCGCGCCGCGGTCAGCCGCATCACGGCACCCTTGGGCCTGGACCTCTTGCAGGGTGCCTATGGAATCCATCGCTTGGCCAATACCTTGATGACTCGAGCGGTCAAGGCGGTGTCCACGCATCGCGGCCGCGATCCCCGCGATTTCAGTCTGTTTGCGTTCGGTGGCAACGGCGGCATCCACGCAGCCCATCTCGCCCGCGAACTCGAGATCACGCGCGTGCTGGTCCCGCCAGCGGCCGGCGTATTCAGCGCGGTCGGTTTGTTGTGTGCGGATCGCGAAGCTTCGCGCTCGGCGGCATTTCTGCAAACGCTGGACACGTCGTCGGAAATCTTGGCGCGGCAACGCTGTGCGCTGCTCGAGCGTCAGGCACGTGCGGATCTTGGCCCGGGCGAGGAACCCTGCATCCGCTGGCGGGCCGCGCTGCGCTACGCCGGCCAGGGATTCGAACTGGCAATCGATTTTTCCCGCGAGCCGGACCCCGACACCGACCCGGCACTGCAGTTGCGCGCGGCATTCGAAGGCGAGTATCGCCGCACCTATGGACAGGATCTGCCGGGGCACACGATCGAGTTCGTCGCCTTGCGGGTGCTCGCCGCGATCGCACCTGCGGACATCGGGGCCGAATCCCGCATGCGGTCCCGCGCGCCCGCTGCGGCGGCCCCCGCGGATGGCGCAGCGCCCGCTGCCGCGCCGTCGGCCGACACGCAGGTCTCGCGCCCGGCGTATTTTGGCCCCGGCCATGGACTCATCGAGACGCCGGTGATCGCGCGCGAGACTTTGACCGAACAGCCGCGCCCCGGACCCTTGATCATCGAGGAATACGAGGGCACCACGGTCGTGCCCCCCGGGGCAAGCGCAGCACGCGATCGCTTCGGCACCATCGTCATGACCCTAGGCTGAGGAGCAGCAGACATGACACCGCGCATCGACCCGATTTCACTCGAAGTGTTTCGCAATGCCTTCGAGTCGGCCGCCGACCAGATGGCGCTGATCCTGATGCGCACCGCACATTCGCCGATCGTGCGCGACGCGATGGACTTCTCGACGGCGATCTGCGATGCGGACGGGCAGAACCTCGCGCAAGGCCTCACCACACCCATGCATCTCGGCAGTTTCTACGATGCGATGCGCCACTTGCTGGGCCAATACGCCGGGCGCATCGAACCCGGCGACGTGTTCATCGCGAACGATCCGTATCTAGCCAGCGGCCAACATCTGCCCGACATTTACGTCGTGCGACCCGTGTTCGTTGCGGCGCGCTTGTGCGCCTGGGCGGCCACGATCGCCCACCACGTCGACGTCGGCGGCATCGTGCCCGGGAGCAATTCGCTGGCGGCGGTGGAAATCCATCAGGAGGGCCTGCGGCTACCCTTCGTCAAACTCGCCGCGCGCGGCGTGACCAACGAGATGCTGCTCGCGATCATCGCCGCCAACGTGCGCGTCCCTGAGCAGGTGCTGGGCGACCTGCACGCGCAAATGGGCGCCTGTCTCGCCGGCGAGCGGGAGATGCGGCGGCTCATCGAGCGCCACGGTGCCGATACGGTCGCGGCCTATGGGGCGGCTTTACAGGACTACTCGGAACGGCTGGCCCGGGCGGCGATCCGCGCAATTCCCGATGGCAGCTACCGATTCTCCGATCACATCGACGGTCTCGGCGAGAATCCGCAGCCCCTGCGCTTCGAAGTCGAACTGCGCGTGCACGGCGACGAACTCAGCGTCGATTGGGCCGGAACCTCGCCGCAAGTCAAGGGCGGCATCAACGCCCCGCTGTCCTTTTGCAAGTCGAACGTCTATGCGGCCTTGCGCTCGATCATGCCCGCCGACGTGCCGAACTGCCACGGCTATACCCGTCCGATTCACGTGCTGGCGCCCGAGGCTTCGATCCTCAATGCCCGCTATCCCGCGCCCTGCGGCGCACGCGGCATCACCGGCTACCGCATCGTCGACTGCCTGTTCGGCGCGCTCGCGCAAGCCGTGCCCGACGGTGTCGCCGCGGACGGGGCCGGCGGATCGACGCTACCGAGCTTCAGCGGCTGGCATGAGGGCAAACGCTTCGTGTTCTCGGAATGCATCATGGGAACTTGGGGTGCGACCTCGCGACACGACGGCCAAGAGGGCGTGCCGCACATGGCTTCCAACCAGGCCAATGTCCCGATCGAAATGATCGAAGCGGACTATCCGATTCGCATCGAACGCTACGGTTTCGCGCCGGACACGGGGGGCGCGGGCAAGTATCGCGGCGGCCTCGGCATCGTGCGCGAATACCGCATGCTCAGCGACGACGTCTACTTCGGGGTGCGCTCCGACAAGGCCGTCCATCCGCCGCACGGACTCGCCGGCGGATGCACGGGCGCGCCGGCCGTGAATCTGATCCGCTCGCCGGGAGCCACGCGCGTCCTGCCGCCGATGCCGATGCTGCCGATCAGCTTGAACAGCGGCGAGACCTATCGCCACGTGATGGCCGGCGGCGGCGGCTTCGGCGATCCGTTCGAACGGGACCCGCAGCGCGTACGCGCCGACCTGCTCGACGGCAAGGTGTCGCGTGCGCATGCCGAGAGCGCCTACGGCGTGGTGGTCGATCCGGACCTGCGCGTCGACGGGCCAGCGACCGCGCTCCTGCGGGCGCGCGGCCGCACGGCCGAACGCTGAGCGCGCTCGTGTCGAACCCACAGCTGCACGCGAACTCCGATCTCGATCCGTTTTCGCCGGAATTTCGTGCCGATCCGTTTCCACGCTATGCGCGCCTGCGCGACATCGCAGCACCAGCCGTCTGGCTCGACAAGCACGCCATCTGGGTGGTCTCGCGTTACGAGGCGGTACGCGCCGTGCTCGCCGATTGGCGGCGCTTCAGCAATGCCGGCGGCGGCGGCCTCGCCAACTATTTTCTCGAGCCGCCCTGGCGCCGCCCCAGTTTGATTCTCGAGGTCGACCCGCCCGAGCACCAGCGCACGCGCCGGGTGTTGATGCAAGCACTCTCCCCCGAGCGCTTGCAGCGCCTGCGCGCGAGCTTCGAGGCCGAAGCCGAGACGCTCATCGAGAGCGCGTTGGCGCGCGGCGTGATCGACGCGATTCCCGATCTCGTACAACGCTTTCCGCTCACGGTGTTTCCCGACGCGGTCGGCATGCCGCGCGAGGACCGCACGCCGATGCTTACGTATGGGGCGATGGTGTTCGGCGGATTCGGTCCGGCCACACCCTGGTACCGGGATCTCATGCAAAGCGCGGACCGTGTCTCGGCCTGGATCATGGCACGCTGTCAGCGCACGGCGCTTGCACCGGATGGCATCGGCGCGGCGATTCATGCTCAAGCGGACGCGGGCGTGATCGAACCCGAGGAAGCGACGCTGCTGGTGCGCTCCCTGCTCTCGGCCGGAGTCGACACGACGATCGATTCGATCGGACTATGTCTGCGCTGCCTCGCGGAGCATCCCGCGCAATGGGCCCTGTTGCGTCAGGACCCGAATCTCGCGCGCAGCGCATTCGAGGAAGCGACGCGTTTCGATTCCTCGAGCCAGTCCTTGTTTCGCACCACGCTCGAGGAAATCGATTTCCAAGGCCTGCGCATCGCCAAGCATCAGAAAGTCTTGGTGCTGATCGGCGCCGCCGGACGCGATCCGGCGAAGTGGTCGGATCCGGACCGCTTCGACATCACACGCCGGGTGAGCGCGAGCCAGATCGGCTATGGCGCAGGCATCCATAGCTGTGTCGCACAAATGCTGGCGCGCTTGGAGGCGGAGGTGTTCTTTCGCACGCTCGCGCTCAAGGTACAGGACATCGAACTCCGGGGTCCCGCGACCCTGCGTCTGCAGCCTGGTCTGCGCGGGCTGACGAGTCTGCCGCTGCGGCTGACGCGTAAGATTCACTGAGCGAGGCAAGCATGGCAAATGTCATCGTCGCGGGCGGGGCAACGGGCATCGGACGCGCGGCGGTACGCGGCTTTCGCGCACGCGGCGACAACGTGCTCTTGGTCGACCATCGGCCCGAAGCCGCGGATCTCGCGGTGGAGGAGGCTCCCGGGGCGATTCGCTGCATCGAGCGCGACCTTGCCGAGGCGGCCGCGCCTGCCGAGATCGTAGACCTCGCTCTGCAGAGCTTCGGTTCGCTCGATACGGTCTTGATCACCGCCGCCTTGATGCTCTCGGCATCGCTCGCGGACTGGACCGCCGACATGTGGGATCGCAGCGTGGCACTGAATCTGCGCATGCCCTTCCTGTTCGCCCAGGCCGCGGCCGAACCCCTCGCCCGTTCGGCCAATCCCAGCATCATCTTCATTTCGTCGACCGGCGCGATCCGCGGGCATGCCGGCATGTCCGCCTACCAGGCGACCAAAGCCGCCCTGCCCGCGCTGTGTCGCAGTCTCACGGCGGAACTAGGCCCCGCCGGAATCAGGATCAACACCATCCTGCCCGGTTGGATCGACACGCCGTTCAACGATCCTTTCTGGTCTTACCAAAGGGACCCCGACGAACGGCGTCGTCAGATCGAGAGCCAAATCCCCTTGCGCCGCCAAGGCGACCCCGAGGAGGTCGCCTCGATGGCCTTGTTCCTCGCCTCGCCTGCCGGCCGCTACATCGCCGGCACCTCGATCGTCATCGACGGCGGCTATACCGCAGTATGAGCGCGGCGCTGCCTCCGGTGCTGCGAGGACTCGGCGGTGCGGTTGCGGCCGCGCATCCTGCAGCCGCGGCCGCCAGCGTCGAACTGCTGCGCGCCGGCGGCTCGGCCGCCGATGCGGCGATCGCCGCACAAGCGGTGCTGTGCGTCGTCATGCCGGACGCCTGCGGGCTCGGCGGCGATCTGCTCGCGCTCGTGCATACCCCGGGATCGGCATTGCAAGCGATCAACGGTACGGGTTGTGCACCGCTGCTCCTGCGCGAGGTCTCGGACGACGGACCGAACAGCGTCACGGTTCCCGGCATCGTCGACGCCTGGTGCACGCTGTCGCGCCTGCACGGCCGCGTGCCGCTGAGTCGCGCACTCGCGCCGGCGATCGGGCTTGCCCGCGAGGGACTGCGCGTGGGTACCGGGCTCCAAGCGACGCTCGCCAAGCATCGCGCACGTCTCAGCCGAGGCGGTGCCCGGTGCTGGTGCCTGTTCGACGCGACCGCGGGCCAGCGGATCGTGCAAGCCGAACTCGGGGCGCTGCTCGAGCGCATCGGCAGCGAGGGTAGCGCCGCCTTCTATCACGGCGAGAACGCCGCATCCATCGCGGCCGCGATCGACGCCTTGGGAGGCACTCTGAGCGCCGAGGATCTCGCTGCGCACACGACGCCCGTGGCAGCGCCCATCGAGACACGGTGGGAGCCGTTCGCGCTGGCCACCCAACCGCCGATGTCGCAGGGCATTCTGCTGAACATGGCGGTGCAGGCACTCAGCCGCCGGACTGAACGCCGTGGCGCCAAGGCGGAGCACGTGGCGATCGAATTGACCAACGCCGCATTTGCCCATCGGAACGAGATCGCGTCCGGCAGCGAGTTGCTCGGGCACGAACTGCGCATCGATCCCGAACGGGCCGGCAATCGCGGCGGCCCGCGTGCCTACCTGCATACCGCCGGCGTCGCCTGCGCCGATGCGCACGGCATGGTCGTCTCTTCGCTCGTGAGTGTGTTCGACGACTTCGGCTCCGCCGTGTACGTACCGCAACTCGGCATCACCCTGAACAATCGCGCCGGCGGTTTCACGGCGGGAGCGAATGCAGCCGCAGCGGGCAAACGTCCGGTCCACACGCTCGCGCCCGCGATGCTGCGCCTGCCGCAAGGCATGCTGGCGCTTGCGACGCCCGGAGCCGACGGCCAGGTGCAAACCTTGCTACAAGTGCTCATGGTCCTGCACGGCGGCGAG
>Ga0116231_10004582_pt1 | contig 27856 bp, 19 predicted proteins | sample S1TSphgellanicum_2_FD_89695 | JGI IMG/M metagenome (GOLD analysis project Ga0116231, IMG submission 89695) | Host-associated microbial communities from peat moss isolated from Minnesota, USA - S1T2_Fd - Sphagnum magellanicum MG | ecosystem: Host-associated > Plants > Peat moss > Unclassified... | reverse complement strand
CACCAGCTCCGGTGTATCCAGTTCCAGTTTGCTGGTTGGAGTTGTTGTCATAGCCTGCTGCTCCTCCGGGTGCACCAGCTCCGGTGTATCCAGTTCCAGTTTGCTGGTTGTAGTTGTTGTCATAGCCTGCTGCTCCTCCGGGTGCGCCTCCGGTGTATCCAGTACCGGTACCAGTTTGACGGTTGTTGTCATAGCCGGGCGGTCCTGTGGGTGGTGCGCCTGATCCGGTACCGTATCGATTTCCTGTACCAGCAGGGACACCTCCTTCTCCAGTATAGCCATTGCCAGTGTTGCCAGTACCGGTACCGTCTTGAGGGTTGAAAGTAGCCTGAGGGTTAGCCCCTGCTCCATCATACGGACTGGCCTCTGTGCGAACATCCTGTCCCTGGCCATACCCACCTGCAGAGCCCGGAGGACCAGATCCAGGTTGCACGGTGCCAGATGTGGGTCCGACTCCACTTGCGCCGTACGGGCTGCTCTCGCTTCGGTGAGCATAACCAGGATCTGTACCTGGACCAGAAGCTGCTGTAGAGTCAATTCCGGTTCTAGTGCCCGATGTCGGTCCCACCCCTGTCGAGCCATAAGGGCTGCTCTCAGAGCGCGGAGCTGCTCCTCCAGCTGCTGCAGGCCCAGTTGCATTCGTGCCATAAGCTTCACCTTCAGGGTTCTGATCCGCGGCCAGCCCAGAGCCTGTCGCTCCAGCATGACCCTTCCCCACTTTGGCTTTGATTTTATCGAAGAACCCAACATTACTGCCCGTTCCTTGGGTCTCATTAGCACCGGTCGCAGCATCGCCATACGTCCCACCTTGCGTTTGCGCCGGCGCTGTGGTTCCAGTTCCAGCTTGATCAGTGGTTTGATCTGTAGCTGCAGTACCGTCATTAGGATGATGCTTGTTCCCACCGAGAAGACCCTTCACCTTGTCCGTCAAGCTCCTCTTCTGATCTGTCACAGGCGCGGCCCCTTGATTTGCCGCATTGTAGTCCTGACCATACGTCCCAGTAGTAGCACCGTCCATTTCCTGGAGAGATCACTCCTACAAAAACAGAAAAAAACCTTGCCTCTGTAAAAAACACAGCTGCACACTGATCCTCCAAGCTCTAATTTTCTCCTCTCTCAAACAACGGATCAAATAACAACGCTGCAGCAAGTACAGATCAAGCTAGTGATTTGCAAAACTATCCACTGCTTACTCAAAGATCAAATGTAAGAACTGCAGAAGATGTTAAGCTCTGTGACGTCTGTTCATAAAATTATCAGAGGACTGAAATTAAATCACATGACAAGTCTAGCTAGCTGCAAATCTTCTGAAACAAAGTCATAAGAAAAGTTTGAGGGCGAAGATGGGTATTTCTAAGTTTGTTGAGATGCGTATTTTTAAACCCAGGAGGAGGAGGAGGAGGAGGCTCAAGAAGTGATGCTCTGCAATTGATCCAAAACTGGCGGGTGTCAGCATGAGTATGTGAGCCAGATCAGCTGCTTCTCTCAACTGGTCACCATGTGTGTGTGTCATCACCACAAGGGAAGCAGCTCTGATCGACCACTGACAAACAAACTGTTACTTAATTTTGCTTGTTTAACTTAATTCTTTTTTTTGGGTAGTTTGTTTGGATCATCGAATCATCACACAACACCCAAAGACTTGAATGTCAGCATGCCATTTGGCAGCTCCGTGACTAGTGCAACTGCAGATTATAGAAATCTGTCCGTGCTCATCATGATCATCATCAAGCAAAGCTTCAGTAGTGGAACCCGGATGATGTGGAAAAACTCTCAAGCTCCTCGGGAAGCACCCGACCAAGTGTCGCCAGGCATGGGTGGGCAGCTGGTGGCGCTTTCCGGATTACTGGCACGTTGTGGGGGAGACCGTTGGATCGAAGACGGCGCCCCCCCCCTCTTTTGCAAATGCGTACTTTACAGTGATTTTTTCTTTTGGGTAACCCATTTTCGCCAATTTTTGCAATTAAAGAGGAATATTCTGCAAAAATTCCCCCTTTTGCGGAGGAAAACTTGTTGGCCGAATTTTCGAGAAAAACTTGTTTTTTGAGAAAAATTTGGTTCATAGTCCTTACTCTTAGTAGACCTTTTGCAACAAGAACATATTATACGAAAAAGAAAGTAAATAGTTTTAACTAGAGTTCGAAAAGTATATGGTTTATTGGAGTGTTTTTTTTGACAATTTTTGTCATTTTATTGACAAAAGAATTTGGAATTATTTCCAATTTCTTTTTTTCTCGTGTAAGATTGTGAAGTCAACTAGTTTTTCTAATATATTGGACAAATTCTTCAATTTTTGATATCACAAAATTGAAACGAAAAAAAACCTTGGTTTATCATATATCATTATGGCAATGTGACATAGCAATCTTCAAATTCTTTTTATTATCATGATGATATATGTATTAAACAAATTGTCAATTTTCAATATCACTATGATATAAGTATAACTACATACAAAATTGGTTCAAAAATATCATTACATATACCAATAACAAACTATAGACTTGCCCAACATTGGTTTTATCCATAAATCTTGATATTGTTGTTTGTATGATTGACAATTGGTACCCAAGTTCATGGATTGGGGTATTAATGTCAAAGAAAGTTGGGGAGGACCGTAGTTAGGAAAAAAAAGTTTTCATAGCCAATGAAACAAGGCAACATGCCTTGAAGATGTTAATTTTTTGGGGTTTTTTTGGGGACAAAGGCAACATGCATTGAAGATTCCCACTTTAAAAAAAAAAAAAATTGGGAAAGGGGAAACTAGTAAATTGGCAAGTGGTTCATTAAGGGTGTCGACAAAAAAATAAATAAATTCAGAAATGTTTTAATAACACATTTTAAAGAAATGAACCTCAAAATAGATGTTTTTGTTGTGTGGTAGTAGCTTGTCATGAACATTGTAGACAATCCAATGTGAACATCCTCTTAAAAATTGATAGTGGATTGATGAAAGAATAAAGATGATAAAAACATTAATTTACAACAAGCTTTTCACTCAACCTTAGGATCACACAAATGTAATAGATGTTTTATTGTGTGATAATAACTTGTGATGAACATTGTTGACATCCAATGTGTGCACATATTGTTGAAAATTGATAACGTGTTGATAATGGACTGATGATAAAATAAAGATGATAAAAACATTGATTTACAACAAGCTTTCCACCCAAGTTTTGGTCACACAAATGTTGCTATAAACTTATTGAGATATTTCCCATCACTCAACAACTTAACTTCAGAAAACAAAAAACAACTTCTAAAATATACCAAGCTTAAGAAAAAGAAAACCCACTATATCGAGTCATAAACCCCCCTAGAGATTATCATCACTTTCACATGTGCCTCTACCCTAAAACATTTGAGTGTATAGTCTTACATTATGCCCTAATTTTCCATCACAACGGAATAAATTTGGAGAATTCAGACATAAATAGAAACTTTCCATGAACATTCATCTCATCAACATTTTCCTAGACACAAAAACAGAACAAAAGAAAGAAAAAATGATTTTTCTTAGCTCCAACCTACTTTTCAACTACCAAAACACACCTTTCCCCATTGTTCATCCTTCGATCTCCAGTTATCTTATCCCACATTCCACTTTCATCCATTTGCAATGTCTCTCCATTACCTTCATCAAAGTGGCTTCATCCTCCACCACAAATGACATAACCTTTATTTTGTGTTTGCTTATTGGAATATAAATCTAAATTGATTTGATGATGTAATTTTTCTTTACATTAGGTCTAGTTTTTAATGTAATCAATAAATATTCTTTAAAATCATAGTAGGCATAATGATGTATTTTTTAATCACGTCCATGATCTTTAATTGATGGAAGAGTAGTAATATGACAATTTATGATGTTGGGTTGTGTATAGAGCGAGTGGAATGGAACCCAATTCCAAACCAAGTTTGAAAATATTCTTTTGAAATACATCTAAATTCAAGATTAAGTACTTAAAAAACTAGTTTTAGAATTAGACCAAAGGGTCCATCAAACTAAAAATATTAGCTAGAACCAAAGCTTCTTGACAAAAGACCTAACAAAGACTAGAATTAAAGGTTATTTTAAAAAATTAAAAGTTCAACATCACATGTTAAGATATATTGTAACAATTCAAAATTCAATGAAATAAACTTGTTCTAAGATTGAATACATTTTCTAATGATATACCCCATTATGCCCTTGGCATCCCATACAAGTGGGATTCAAAATACTTTATAATTAAAAATTATGGTTGTCCAATCATGTGATTAAAATGAATTGATTTTCTGTTTTTAGGGCATTGGGTTCCAAGAATTTTGAGGTGAGAAGACAAAAAAGGTAGTGTTCCATCATGTGTTTTTAATTATATTCATACATGTTCCCATTGAACTTAAGTTGTTTTTTTAATGTTTTTCCAAATGTTCTTTATAGATTTTATGTACATTGTCATTTAGGTGACATTTACCCTGTAAAGTTTTAGCCTTCCATCGTAGATAGGTATTCAAAACAGATTTAAAATATAAAAGTACCTTTAACCTCTAAAGGCTTTACTATTAACCTAGGGTGAAAGCAAGGTAAAATAAACAACTACCTGTTCTTTGTCATGGAAAATTACAAGTAATCATAATAAAATTTTGATTTATTGACAGTAGAAATATTATTTTATTCAATGAATAATGTTTCATTTTATGATTATAACATTGAAAAATCTTTTTCTTAACTAGATTTGTTTAAAATGCATTTATTTGCATGAGATTTTCAATCTTACAAAATGGATTGTAAATAGATGAAATATTGATTTTTTAAAACTTTCAAGGTAATGGTGATTTTGAAGATATTTTTATATTGTCAAATTATGCATATTATAGTCATAATATATCACACTTTTATTGTATAAATAGTTTTGAACAAAATATTGACCTTGGATTGTAATTTCAAACATATTTAAAACTTATTTTTACAATACCAAAGTTTTTCAAAAAATTGATGTATTTATCATAAATTCAATGTAAGAACTAAATTATGGTTTTCAAAATTCTATTGAAATTTTTTTAAAATTTATTTTTTTTATGTTTATGTTTAAAATTTCTCATTTTAAAATTGAATTTTGGGCAAAATATAATTTTGGTTTACTTTATCATATTTTCACCCCCAATTTAATTAATTATCAAATTTTTAAACATGTCTTCTTGTCCATATTTATATTTAAATAAAGGATTATACTAGCATCAATCTCCCAACCTAAACAAATTATATGTTTGACTATTTTAGAATACATTGTACAATTATTTTATAATCAACCTTGACAAGGATCATGAATTATCTATTTACTAGTCTTCCATTCAAAACTAAAATTAGATTACAATATTGTAATGATTATGTATTAACTTCTATGATCAAATGATGTCATGAAATTTTTAACAATTCATAACGTCTTGATTTCTAGTAAAACTTGTCTAAAGTGATATTGCTGGGACCAGAAGTAGGATATCACTTTAGGCAGGTACAGTACATACAGTATCATACACACACGTTTTCCTTTTTTTTACCATTATCGTTTGTACTGTTAGGGCGTTAGTTTGTGGTTGCTCGTACCTGCGTGCCGGGGGAAGTTCCACATAAAAAAAACCCCTGTTTGCATGTGGGTCCACCTCAGGAACCACATTGCAAATACCACCCCGTCACATCCTCATGCGTAAAGTCTTCTCCATGCTGAAGAAAGGTTAGCAATACACCACGATGACGGACGAGGTCCGCCTCGCCTTCGTACGGTACAAGAAAGATCATCCTGGTGCCACACAGAAAGAGCTGATCAAGTGGCTGGAGGACACTCATCAGCTCAAGGTCAGCTAAGCAACAGTGTCGAGCACACTCAAACGGTCGGCGGAACTGCTCGCCAAGGCCACCACCTCCAACCTCAGCTCCAAGCGTTAGAAGACGGTGAAATTCCCTGTCATGGAGGCTGCCTTAGCCAAATGGTTCCTTGCCAACCAGGAACACGTCGACCTGAGCGGGGACCTCATACGTGAAAGTGCAATGAAGATCATTGACCGCTTGTACCCGGATCACTCGTCATTTGAGTTTTCAAATGGCTGACTTGAAGCTTTCAAGGTCCATCACGGGATCAAGAAGCATTGCAGGTTCAGGGAAAGCGGTTCAATCGACATGACTACTGTTACAGATGCCCTTCTGGGAATTCGTCAAATTCTTGACGTGTACGAATGGTGTGACATCTACAACATGGATGAGAGTGGGTTGTTCTACCGCATGCAGGTACATATTGTAAGTTCAAAAAAATATCAAATGAGTTTGTCCCTGGTTAACTAAACATCTTCGCCCGCATTGCAGGCGGACAACTCCCTTGCGACAAAGCAGATCGAAGGTAGGTGCGCTTGACCCTGGCGCTGTGTTGCAACGGCGACGGCTTTGACAAGCTCCCACTGTGGGTGATTGGCAAGTTTAAGAACCCCAGGTGTTTCAAGAACATCAACGTCATGTCACTTGGGTGCGTATACAGGAACAATGCGTCCGTGTGGATGACACAAATCATTTTCCTGGAATGACTCTGGGCATTTGATCTCCATGTTTCCGGCCGGAAGGTCCTCCTGATCCTGGATAACTTCAGCGGGCACACTCCGATGGAGAAGATTCCAGATCACATCCGCTTTCGGAACACGACCATTCTCTACCTACCTCCGAACATGACCTCAAAGATTCAACCGTGCGATGCTGGCATCATTCGCAACTTCAAGGCCTACTACTGTCACCGCTTCAACCGTGCTTTTCTCCAGCGCATTGAGGACAAGGTGCCGGAGCCGGAGAACGTCAACATTTTGGGGGCCATTTAGTTTGCCGTCCCTGCGTGGAATTATGAAGTCAAGCCAACGACGATTGCCAACTGCTTCCTACATTCAAGATCCAGTCAACAGAACAGGCTGAGGCAATTGAAAATGTCACGGAGGACGACCTGGTGGACCACAAGGTCATCGCGGATCTATAGTCACAAATCCAACGCTTCTGCTACAGGAACCCAATGGACATCAGGAACTTGCTCAACTACCCAGAGGAGCAGATCACGTCATACATGCCGGATCTTGATAGCATCATTGAGGACCACCTTGAAGAAGCCGGACTTGCTCCAGTGCTGCATGAGGAAGAGGACGACAGCAAAGAAGTGCCTACCATGAATGCCGCTAATGCTTCCGAGATGCTGGATAAGCTTGTGATCTTTTTCATGCAACAACAGGATGCGGACGAATCTTGTGTGAGTTCCATCTAGAAATTGAAGGATAAGGTGAGTATGATCCGTACCAACCGAATGGTTCAGAAGAACATTGACAGGTTCTTCAAGAGCATCTAGCTTGTTTTGTAGTTGTTTTTATCTTTTATTTTTTGAAATGTGCTGAATATCACTTTAGATAAGGAGTGGGACCAATAAAAATTATCGAGTATCATTTTACAGAGGTTTATCACATTTTGTATGCGGCCCGAGTTGGGACTGAGTCGTGTTTATCACTTTAGACAGTATCACTTTAGACATGTTTTACTGTAGTTCAAATGACAACATGAAATCAATAGTGAAGCATCCTTAGGTTTGTCATATGATATAAAGGTAAGGAACCTTGTCAATTCCCAATTTTTTGCAAGAAAATGTAAACTTAAGACACGTTTTTTAACTTTCACAAAAAAAAACATGAGAATTCTAAGATGGGACTAGAAAGAGCCCTTAAGTTGAACTCACAGACATGTTAAATTGCACAAACCAAAAAAGAAGGCAATCATTGTAGTTTAAAGCCAAAAGAATGCATAGACAAAACGCAAGCAACTAGCATTCATTAAGCTCATCAAAACCTATATTTGAAGAGGAGTCACCATTCTTCTTAATATAATATACTGTGGAGATGGGGTGGGAACTACAATGATGTAACATAAAATATTAGAACTCCCAAGTCGGAGTCCAAAAATGATCAAATTATGAATCTCATTATTTTGTGAGCTCATAATTCTCTCACATGAACTTTGATTCAAAAGTTTTTTTTTTTTTTTTTTTTTTTTTTTTTTAAAAGATTTTTTTATTTTATTAAATTAATTTTAATTAAAAAATTTTTTTTTTTTTTTTTTTTTTTTTTTTTGAGAAGAGCTTTCCAATGACATATCAAGCTTGTAAATTATAATTAATTAATTTCTTCTTTTATATGTTTTAATGATCAAGAATCAAATTAAATTATTAGTTTGACCATTCACTTGACTATTTAACTCTTGTTTTAAATTTACAAATTAAAAATGCAAACCCATTTTAGATATCTAATATTTAGGACTTTCTCAATGGATTAAAAGTGTCTCAATTTGAACAATGTTTGATCTCATACATTAGCCAACTTTCTTCTTAATTTGTGTAAATTGATTTCACCATGATGTCAACTGTGTGAATTCATTCTAGTTTCATCCCATACCTTCACAATTTCTTGCTTTAAAAGAATTAAGAGTGTGCCTTCAGTTTGCATTCTATTGCAAAACAAAAATTTGACAAACCTAACACTCTTGACAAACCTAAGAATGCGTCAAATACCCCCATTCATCATTAGTTAACAAAAATACACTTCGGTGAGACTAATGCCAATCTTTCAATAATTTTAATGAGAATCCACCAAGTATAATGGTTAAAAGGCATCTTGTAAAATATTGAAATCATCTAAGAAAATATGCATAAAATCTCCAATGGACCTCTCAAAAAAGGTTGTAGTGCATTGTTTTTTGAAATGTGGCTAAAACATTGCACAACTAAAGGGCAAATCTTCTAGAAAAGTAAAGTCCCCCAATTCTTTATGAATGCAAATTTTTCCCAACCTCAAAAGTAGCCTTGATTGTATTTTTAACACCATCCAAAAGAAGAAGAGATCTTCTCAAAGTACTAAGTCTTAACACCTCGTCTGTGAAAGGAAGTGGATGAATGGTATACTCATGTTTCCATGGTTCCTATCAGAAATGAGGTGTTAGATAGGATGCCTCTATGTAATTAGCAACATTGTTAGCCAATTTTACTCTAAATGGAAAATGCTACAGATCCCTCCTCCCACTCTTAAGGAGTTAGGGATAGTGTCCCTCCCCCTCCTACGCCTTGTCATGTTTCGGTTCATGATAACCTTCAACTTGTGCTTTGCCATGGGTACTGATGGGGCTGGACTCAGCTACAGCAACCAAGCATAGTGACTTATTGTAATCATAAAACTAAGTGAAATTTTGCAGGTAGATAGTGTCTTCTGCAAGATGATGTAATAGCAAAAGACATCGAGATGATTGTTGTAATTGAGATGGTGGCATTCCTCTCCTGAGACTCACTCACCATCAGAATGTGAGAAACAACCTTTGAATGTTGGTGCCCAGTCCCTGATGTGCTAACAACCCTGCTGACTTTGTTATTCCCAAAATGGGTTGAATGAATCCCTTCACTGTCATTGTTACTTTGCATCTAAGGATAAAAACTCACTCAAAACACAAATCAGAGACAAAGTGTTGAACAGACAAATGTTGAACAGCGACTCCCAGCTTTTTCTGAGTGCAACCATATGTTAGCACTGGAGCAACAGAAAGATTCCTGGAATTTTGAACATGACAGCTTTACACTATTGTTCAGTGGAGTTTCTAGACTCAACAAGTATATGAAATTGCTTAAAGCAGCCACAGCATTAACTCAGTGAAGATAGCATGCTGGTTTTTTACACACCCTGGTGTTTCTCATCTTTTGTTAATAGCCAAGGTTTCATAATTTACAACTAATCAGCCTACCTTTGAAAAATGGAAGCAGTGACCCAAGAGTGAAGAGATACCAAGAAGCTCTGTTTTTAAAAAGAGAAGCCAATAACAGCAGGCTTTGTAATCTCCAAGCAATCAGTCTACCTTTGAAAGGAAGCAATGACCCAAGGGTATGGAGATACCCAGTTGTGCTTGGTTGGCAGATTTGGCACTATCCACCTTCCTCCAAGCAATTCCACCAATGCTGGAATAGTCAAATAGTCAGAATGCCATGAGATAGTCCACTAATGCTGGTATAACCTTTTCCATGATGGAAACTGATATCCCCCAACCCCTGCACAGAAGAAATGAGCACTTGTTGCAAAGTCAGAGGGATGACTCTTTGGAAGTTGTTACTGCAGTCTTGTTCACGTACTGAAAGATGAGCATGCCCTGTGACAAGGTTCCAACTTCCAACATCTCAGTTCAAACCATCTTACAGGTCACATTCCTATCATTTGCATTGCTGGCTCAGAGTGCCTTATACATTGGGGATATAGATCACCTTCAATTCATCCCATCATCTTCCCACTTGAGAGATTTGAATACACAACCACAGTACACATGGGTTTTTAGCAAATGCTTGTTGTATTCAAATAGCTCATATACAGTCATAGTCTAGGCTGGTTTTAAAATAGCAAACCCTCATGCAAGTTACAGAATGCAGCATAAGACTCCAGGATAGTCAATCTCTGCATCCATCAACATGTCAACACTCCTTGCAGGACCTTTCTGCATAACCTAAATTCTTGCAAGAAGCATATGAATGGGTACACAATGTAGCATGAGATTCCAGGGTAGTCAGTCAATCTCAGCATCCATCAGGACCTTTTGCATAACCCTAAATTCTTGCAAGAACCCAGAAGCTAAATAATATATGAATGAGACCACAGACAGCCAATGAAGTTAAAATATAATTGCATGATTTTGTCAATGGGTTGAGAGATAGAATTGCAAGCTTACCAAACAAGAACTGTTGAACATAATCCTGGTGAAGCTCCTCAAGTTTGGTGATGCAATGAAAACAGGCTTCCAGACAGGCTTGAAATACTCAAATCATTCTGTCAGTATCTACATGGTATCTCATGTTTGTACAATATGTGACATTTTTCTGCTTGGACAAACTTGAGCTTCATAGCAAAAGATTCTGGAGCACAGTATATTATACTGCCATACGTCTTTTACCTCTGGTTCTTCAGCACAAATCTGTAGTTCATAAGGAAACGTTGCTCTGATCACTCCCGCCGGTGCAAGTCCTGAAAGAAGACTTACTGTGTAGAAGGTGCTACAGGTTAGTTGAGTAGCAATTTGCGACGTGCACGGCGTAATAGCAGGCGCAGGTTCGGGGGCACTGGCCTCTCAATGCGTGCTTTCACCGGTGCTCCGGGCGTTTCTTGAACAGCTGCTGGGCCTTGTTTTGGAGGCGTTCTTGGTGAGCAAGAACCTTCCGATATCTGAGATGCGCAGTTGGACGGTGTCGGAGAACTTAGGTGTGAAGCTTCATCATCTTCTGCACAACAGGGGCTGCGGCCTCGATCTTTTGCAGTTCTCGCTGACTCTTGAAAGCCTTGAATGCTAGAAGATACAAATCCACATTCTCCATTCTCCGAAGAAGTTCTTGCTACAATCGGTTCAAGACTGGAGTCTTGAACAGGTTCAATGGCCAAACCCGCACAAGAGCTGCTTGTCGAAATTCCAACAGAGAAATGATCCTCCAGACTGATTCTTTGACTTCGAGGCAAGGTCAATACAGATCCCTCGAGTCTCGTTTCTTTCTGCAAAACACAACTACTCGATACACCAAGGGAAACAACGGTTCCTAGCACTAGAGTTTCAGGTTCCGTGCAAATTTTACGATCCGCATGAAACAATTCTTCTTGCTGTTCTCTAAGGTCAACTGACCTGCAACCAGAAACAACAAGAGACTGATGAGAGTCGTCCTGAAAGTCCAACACCGACGAATGCTGCAATGAACTCGACAGCCTGCATTTCTTCAGGGGCGGTGTAGGAGCCTCCATGTTATTATTATCATCACCAGGGCTCATTGCCGAGTTTTTCGAGACAATAATATTGTTATCTCTGGTCTTTAGCTCTGCAGCTGCTCTTCCGCTCTCGGTCCAATATTAACTTCCTTCTCCATATCAGAAGACTCCAGTACGTGCGGAAATCGCGCGGCCCTCAAAACGTTTTGAGAGACAAATTGGAGGTTCCCAGGAACAAAAGATCCACAATAAGAAGAGCGCAGTAGATGAAAAGGAAATTCTTCTGCGCACGTGCTCCCCAGAAAGCATCTCCAAACAAACTGAAAATCTGCAAGTCTTTTCAAGCAGATGTTTGCAATGCGGATTTGCAAGAGCTGCCCTAACAGACCAGGAAAAAACAGAGAGGAAAGTGTGGAAGAACCGGATTTCGGTCGAGGACTCGACTCCCGGAGAAAGGGAGAGAGAGAGATGAGCAAACAGAAACGGAGCGTCGACGGACGACGGACGGACTACCGGCGGTCGTCCGTCCGTCACATAGCCGTTAGGATCAGTATTTTTTTTAAAGGACTGTAGTTTTTGTTCGTAGCCAAAGTGGCGATCATCCATACGAAGATATAGAAAAAAATGGCGATCTTCTTTCCTAAGAAGATTTACCCAAATATGGCTGTAAACCAAATATGAAGTACAAATATTTAATCATCAGTTTATATTTTTAGCTGCACACTGAAAACCAAATATAGAAATCTGACAATTTTTACCCCATTTTTTTAAAACCTCAGATCTGGTTCTGGTGCTCCTCTTTCTAACCTGGACCAAAACCGATGGGTAACTTCCAGTTTACCCCTAGTTAACCCTGGTTCTAATCTGTTTTTTTTTTCCCCAAAGACATTGGTTCTGATTTCCAAAAATCAGATCTGGTTTGTATTCAATTCTTACTAACCAGAACTGGAATCTGCAATTCTGACCTGCCAAAGCATGTACCTGCTCAACACTGGTTTAAACTTGCTATAAGGGACATAGTCACTACACCATGGTGTTTGGGACACAACCTTCTAAGCTGTGAACCTTTCTGGGTACACCTCTTTCCTTCCTTACACCAAATAATGCCCAAGTGTGGCCTAATAGGGGGCTTTCACTTAGTAATTTCAGCGAGGAGAGGTTTTGAAGAATTGGTAGCCTATATGAGTGATTTTTTTAAATCTGTGATATTTTTTGGAATCCTTTGTATGGTTGTCCATGAATCATTTCAAAGACAATTTCAGAAATAACTATCTCCTTTTCAAGCCTAACTGATTCATTTCTTTCTTAATAACAACTTTTTTTTCCTATGAATTTTTTTAATAACTATCTCCCACCTTTTCTAATATTGTAATACCTTCATCATTTCGGCATAAACTAAATTATTTTTCATTTTGCTGAACTTCTGAATTTTTATTATTATTTGTACTGAAATTTTAATAAAATCAAAAGTTGAACTGTCAGGTTTTGAACAGCAGATTTTCCTGTCAAAGTCATTAATCCTCACTAACTTTAATTTCCAATGAACTTGTAAGTTTGGCATAGTATTGTGTCCTAGACAAGAACTCACATGTGGCCTTTCCCCAAATATGCATAATAGGGGTCTAGGCAAGAGTCAATGTACAGAATTGGCAGCAAATGTGAGTTTCCAATTTCCTCCCAATGGGGCTGTGTGGGGGAGCCAACATAGGCATCCCCCTGCTTTAAACCTTCTATGGAATGGGCAAGTGGCTGCTACATGTGAACATGATGTGAACATTGTGAGAACACAATCAGAATGTCATAGAAACATCATGTAAACATTGTGGGAACAATCATGGGAATGTTATAGTAAAATCGTTAGAACATGGGAATGTGAAAACAAAACATGGGAACCTTTTCTGTAATATTCTGCTTTGGAAGATTATGCATAATCCTTTACAATTAGAAGATTAAGAGACACAATCTTCTTGTCCAGAAGAATACAATCTGTTTTCCAAGTGACAACAAGGTTGAAGAGCACCAAAAATACTCAGCCTACTATGTTTTTTAGCATGAATAGAAAAATGGCCATAGACATAATGTACTATGGACCGGGCCTGTGGGCACCCACCAGCAAACCATGGAGAGTGATGGATGGTACAAAATGTACTAATGTTTTAAGTACTCACTTGGTACACATAACTGGATGTGCAAACATCACTCCATTGGTAACATCCCATGGTGACACCTTGATTGTTTGGTGAGTATTAAGAAAAGGAAATCACTTATATTCCAAACTGTCAGCTACAACAACAATTCCAAGGTCACTCCAAGATCCTTTCAAGTTCCTCTCGAACTCTTGGTTTGAAATTCTCCCACTACAGCATAAGAGCAAATTGGTTATGCTGCTCTTGGTTTTGTATCATAAGTGATGGTCTGGTATAAAAAAAAACTTAGTACCAAGGAGCTTATCAGACTGGTATGACCCGTGGTGATACCAGTCTCATACCAATCAAGCCCCCAGTATGATCCATACCAAGCAAATTTCAAATGCATTGATATACACATTAGACTTGTATCAATGCATCCCAAAATCTGTAAAGCCAGTAAGTAACCCTCTACCCTTCTACACTTCAAAGTTTCATAAATGAACCCAACCCAAGGACCCAGGCTGGGATGCTCCAAAGCCAATACCAGACCAACACTGGTTCATACTTCCACCTCAGCCACAACTTTGGACAGCTCTCCACATAACCTAAAAATGGAAAGTTGTTTGTTTGCAAACCAATGCTGACATTATATTGAGGTCAACTGGGGTGCTAACTTGGGTTGGAAATACCAGCAAGAATGTCTATCAAGTCCAAACTTCCTTGCTGAAATAACACATGCTCCGGGCTTAGTGGGTTGTAATCCACTATGTAATATTGCCTAGGTCAATCCATCTTTGGACCACCACCTGCCAGTTTCAGTTTAGTTAGACTAGAGGAGCATCCAAGTAGCCAATAAAATGACACTCAGACAAAACAACCTGTGTCTGCATCATCATGCTCCTCAATCCATGCAGATGATCAGAGTCCATAGATTTCAAATGTAAGTCATACTAATTTCCAGGCGTAAGTCCAGTATCCATTTGGCTGATTAAAAAGCTGTGTGCCCATAGGCACTTGTTTCAGCTATTTCGATTTCAACTGTCTGGCTCAGTTTAAGAAAACCAGAGTCAACGACAAAAGACATCACAACTTCAAACCCCCAACCAAGCAATTGAGCCAAAAATTCCAATCTGCAAAATAATTCCATTTTTTTTTGCTGGAAATGTGAACAGGGACTTTGATGTAAGCATTTGTCTGCACAATCAGGCCCAAAAAAGGTTGAAGAAGAAGTGAGTTTCCAGTGGAGAACTGTACATGTCAAACTGCTGGAGAAAGAATATTTTCAGATGTGCAGAGCAGCAGCAATGGAGCCAGCCAGGCTGAGGACCTCAAATGGTGGTCTTCCCATCACATCCTTCACAGTAGTTGCACATGAGTCTGTGATCCAGAAATGAGCAAAACCATGTTCTGGGCCCTCTGTCCATGAAACACCACACACTACAATTATCACCTGAAGTATCATGGTGCTTCTCAAATATTTCTTGCTATTAAAACCATTCTCCAAGGTTAATAAAGAAGACCAACTCCACAGCCTTTGAATTTGCTAGACCTGGCAATCCAATTCTCACATGTACTAGAGTTGGCAGGGGTTCTCCAGCTGTAGAGATAACTCAATTGTAGGAAAAGACAACATCAAAGATTTCTACCTGGTGCCTTGTTTTCAAACTTTCAGTAAACGCACTGTCAGCTCAAAATATTAGCACAAAATTATGTGAACCAAAATGATATATCAGAGGAGCTGTCCAAAGCTCCTAATGTTACTAACGTTCCCAAGGAACTAGGCTGGAATAAGAATGAGGATGGACAATCCAGAATCAGCAAAGCTAATCTACTACTACATAATCTCCCATTTCAATTCAGAAGAGCTATTCTCCAAACATCGTACAGACCCAACAAAGTGAACAATCACTAGTTTTTCATAGGCATGGGCAATTAAAGGAAGGAGATATGTCAAGGCTAGCTCACCTCCATTATCATGCCCAAAACGCTCCCATGATCTCTTGGGGAAGACCCCATGTGTTACATAAGCACTTACTTTGGATGCACCATTTGCTGCTAAAAGCTTCTGAAAAATCCATCCACAACCAACAGCATTTTTCAACATACTTCAAACAAGGGAACAGTGCACTATGTAAGTTTCAGAAGCCTGTCATGAAAGAGATCACTTGTACAAAAAGGCAACAAGATAAGTACTCTCCTGAGAACAATCACTTTGGATGCAGCCTTGGTTGTGCTGTCCTCAAGAGAGAAGGATCTGTCTCAGAGATATCTTAACAAGCCAGTGAATACATTTGTCTGTATGTAATAATTTCAGACCTGACACTCGATGAGAGTGCCTCCTGACTGCACCAAGTCATCAACAATGACAACATGACGCCCCTGTGGCTCTCCTTCCTTCAGCCTCACTATGCGGTTGTTGCCATCTCTCACCTTTGTGCAGACAATCTGGACACAATCACACTTGCTCTTAGGCCATACATACTCAATGTCCTGCTTGCAGTCAATTGAGTTAACAGAATTTCAATGACACCATCAATATTGGTATCTGGACAAGGTCAATTGAGTGCAATACCGTTGGAAAATGTTGAAGCTGCTTATGGAAGCGTTTCCATGCTCCTTCATCTGGAAATGCTACACTTATCTGCAACCCTTACAGGAGTTAATTTAACAAGTAACAATCACTTCATGCAGACTTTTTAAATTACCAAGTCCTACACGACAGCCAAGAATATTGTGGAATAATGGAATCTGACAATAAAAATGAACTCACATTGTTTGCATCTGGGAGCTGATGCAGACGATGTTTGAGCAAGGGGATGCCACTCTCAAAGCATGGCAGCACATTGTCACCAAAGTAGAACCTTTCCTGAGACCATTCAATATCTTAGACTGAGAAGAGCACACAAAGACAGAGATGCACAAAACCAAGAAGAAGATGATCAGTAACATGCATGGAAAACATGCAAAATATGGTTGTAGAGGCTCAGAAGCTGTGACATGCCAGCAGGTAAAGGCTTACTTGAAGTGCATGAATGTCAAATATGACAAGGCTTGTTGGACCACCCCTAGAGATGGGAATATTGGAAAGGATCCGGGCTAGAGTGAAAGCAGTGGCAATGTCACCCTCATCTTCCATACGCTCCAAGGTTCCCGTGGGAAAGAAAGGCAACACAAGTGTGAAGGATGAGACAAACATGCGTGGCAAGGCATAGATGATGGACAGCTGCTCAAAGATGACTCCTGGAGAACTGAAAGATGCCAAGAATGCCACATGCTGACTACGTATTCCATGGGCATTTGGTACAAACAAATTGGGGAATCCATCTGCAAAGGTCCTGCAATGACAAAAGAAGCTCTTTCACATTCAAATGTGCAAAATCCTAAACCCTAAACCCTGCACCTTTGCAAAAAGTTTTGGAAATTCAAGGACTAATTGGTGCCAAGAAGGACAAGAATTTCTATGCTAATTTTGCAAAGTAATTTCAACACAAAATAGAAAGAGAAAGAGAAACTGGTATAAAGGAAAGGAGCAAACCCCCATTTGATGGATTTGAGCTCAATTGAATCCGTCTCTGCAGCAATACGGCGTGCAAGATCCTCCGTTTCACTGCAATAAAATAGGCACACCTGCAACCAATTCCCCGAATCACATTTTTGATGCAAGGGTCTAAGCTTCAAAGATACGAACAAGAAACGAGCACCATCATTTCCAGGCAGCAAACAAGAAACCCCCAAAAGACATAGCAACAATGCACCTGCTTCTTGTTAGGTCTGTCCAAAAGACCACAAGTACCACCGTTAAGCTCCGCCGTCTCAGACCCCGCCGCCGCGAGAGCAGCAGAGATGGGAAGCGTAGGAATCCCAGCGTAAATATCACTATTCCCTTCAGTCACAGCAGCCGGAGTCGCAGAACTAGAAGCCACAGCCACCGCCGCCGGTTCCCCCATTACTTGAGACTCCTCCATATCCCGAAAATCCTTCAAAGCACGGGCACAGCGTCTTTTCACCTCGCTTTTGCTTTCTTGTGGGCAACTGGAACTCAGAGTCCACTGCGACAGAACTCGCTGTCGCAAAACCAAATGCGAGGGAAGGGTCACAGGAGGAGGCTGAGAGGAAAGGAGCCCGAGAGCGGCAGATGTGGGGAGAGGCCGCAGAGAGGCCATATGCACGCAGGCTGCATTGCGTTGTTGGTTGGTTTGTCTTCTTCTTTTCCCCCTGATTTGCGCCTTGTTCTTGCGAGTGTGCGTCACATTACGTATCGCCTTGCCTCTTTAGATTAAGGAGAGGCTTCAGACCGCCTCGCCACTTTGTCGCCTTGGACCTTCCAAAAGCTTCCAAACTGGTATTCTAATATTTTAATTTTTATGTGCCCTTCAAAAGTCAATACAAAAGTCAGCTATCCCTTGAGGTTTAGGTCCGCTTTACATTAGGAGTCGGGGCCAGCGTTCAACCCAAATCAAGCATTCCTATTGGTTCAAAAGTTGAAATCAGCCCCAAGGGCTTTACACTAGGAAACAAGGCCGAACTAGAAAAATTATTTTCAATCTGCCCAAAGTTACTTATAAATGCTGAAATTTATGGCCTTGTATTGGCCCCAAGGCTGGAAAAAGGATACCATCCATTTGGGAGGCCAATTTGCAACCCTTGGGGCCAAACAACAAGCCAAAAATGCTCAAAGTTGGCCCCAAGTTTTTCTGGCCCTGACTCCTAGTGTAAAGCGGGCCTTAGATTTGTCCCAAAAAACAAACTTGGACTCGCTGTTGTTGTACTACCAGTGATGATCAACTGATGGAAAAAATTAAAATTGATTTTGTGAAAATTAAGTTGCATTCAAGTGAAAATATTGAATGATATTGTGTGCAACTTGAACTGAATTGAAATACATTGAATGGAATCCACATTTTATTGAAATCAAATTGGATTCAGATTCAATTGAAAAGAAATGAGATGTAAATTGATGTAAAAAATATGAAAAATCTACTTGTATGGAAGTATTTGATGTCATTGGTAGTTGGGAGAGATTGTCTCACATCATTAGAAACTTTGTAGACACTTTGCTAAACCTGCTGTGTGCTGGTTTTTACTTTCATATTTATTGTAGCCAAATCTGGCTAAATCATGTTTGGACAATCCCTAATTCAGATACATCACAAAATTGAAAAAAGGAAAAAGGAAAAAGAAATACTAGCTGCATGCATTTGTATTTATTTAGGTGACCATCAAACTCTTTAAATAAAATTCTGAATTTATTTTGACTGCAGGAAAACTCACAACCTTGCAACTTTATAGTCTAGATTCTTCACTTCTTTAAGCTTGCAAAAAAAAAAAAAAAGCTCTGCCAGTGGATTGTCTTGCACATTTATTGGTAAATTGAAATGTTTATTATGGACACTCATATATAGCCTTTGTAACCGGCTCTTTCTTTTTTTGGGGCAAATTTTTGCCACATTGTGACAAATTAAAATCCAGTGTGACTCATACACAGGATTGCTCTTGAAAAATGAAATATTTTGAGGAAAAGAATTCTGAAATTGCCATATGTAGATAATAGGTTCCAACTTCCAACAGGTCACCAAAACATAACAGGATTTTTAAAAAATTCTACTTTCCTCTCTGGCCTGTAGCCAAAATTTGGCTAAATCCTCTTGTTGATGATCACCAATATGGCTACATCACAAAATTGAAAAAAAGAAAGAAACACCACAAGATTTAACCCCTCATATAGTAATTGTCATGCTGGGCCGCCTTGATATTGAGGGGTTAAACCTTGAACATCTTTTGTTCGCCTTGAATCCTGGCTTTGGCTCCCTGAAGTTCAGAAAGGACCAGGGGAACTAGCTTCCTGGATTCCTGGCCATACCAGTGCAAACCAAGATTTTCACTTCCCTTAGATTCCCCTGGAACACACTCAAGCAAATTGGATATTTTTAGTACAGAAAATTATAGCAAAAGATGCTCATGTAAGGAGATGATGATCAGCAGTCCTCCCCCCACTCCCCAAGTTTTTTGATATAAAATAAACTGGGGAATTTTTCCAATGAAAATTCTAATTTACACTACAAAAAAATTGATTCCAAAAATTTTGGGAAATTTTTTTTCGCCCAAAAAAATCACAAATGATGAGATAATGTTACATAGGTTATTTAGGTTGTTTGGGGGCATATTCATCACTTGGGAATTACATCTTGAGGAATCTTATATGTTGTAGGGAACTCTAAAAATCATCCAAACCTGAAGACACCCATCTGGGAGGATTTCATTAGATTGCTGTTGTTCGGGGTCCTCCCCTCAAGTGCAGAAGGAAGCTGAAGGAATTGGACAACAAGATTACATTGGGTGGGACAGTTTCAGGTTGGCCACACCAAAGCAACAAGGGGTGTGTCACACTATGGCCTAGCCCTTTACATTTTAAAGTATTTTAAGGCAAAAGAAGAATTATGGAAACTTAAATATTTCACCATGAAAAAATATAATCTTGAAAATATCCTGTAAAAGAAACCGAAATCCTTCAAGATATTACAACTCTACAATAATTAATCTCAAGTTTCAACACAAGCCAAAATATAATCTTTCAAAAATCCTCATATAAAAATAGACCTACTACCTAGGGGCCAAAATCCCTCGAGCTATTACGCTCTATAATGAATCTAAACACAATATTCTTGCCTTGGTAGGCAAGGCCAACAATTACAATATCTAAACACAATATTCTTGCCTTGGTAGGCAAGGCCAGCAAATACAAAATACCTCGTGGATTCTAGTTGTTCGCTCATAGGTAGAATGGGGTCCCCATGTGTGAATTTCTTACTTTCCTAGGGGATGGGCTTCTTCCACTCTGGAGAGTTCTATCTTCCTAGATTTATGTCATATTTCAGTTCTGTAAATTGAGGCAGAAGCACCTCTAAGACCTTTGAAATCAAGGATGAAAAGATGCCTTGTTGGTGAATACTAGCTCTAACTCTTAAATGTTTTGTAACGAGCCTATTTACCCTAAAACCACATTTTTTCAGCTCTTGAAGTTTGCAAATTTTCAGAACTGGCTTTGAGTCCATCCTATGATTTAAATTTCTGAAAAGCTCCAAGAATATCTCCATACAAGTATAATTTAAATCAACCTGAACAGAATTGAGAGATGACCCAATAACAAGGTTACAAAGATTTCAGATCTCATATCTGAAGTTGTGCAGTTGCACGGGCTTGAGTTGTGCCCAAACCGAACTCCAAAGTTTGGCGGGGTTACATCAACATAATAGCAATTACCAGTAAGCATAGGAAACCCAAGCCTAAAGAACAGAGAAAGCAAAACTGACACCTGAGGAGCAGTATGAAAAACAATGATGGTGAAACACATGTTGAGAGACCCTCAACATTCACACAGCATAGCATAGCATCACCACCTACCCACTGATTTCATCAGCTCCCAGCAGTCGGTGGAGGCTGCCTGGCTCAATAAAAACCGGAAAACTCAAGAGGAAAAGTGAGAAAGAAAAAAGATAAGGATGAAAAACCTCAAACAAGAAAGGCAAAGAAAACAGAAAAAAAAACAGAGAACTTTAAGAGCAAATTCATTATGGTTAAGAGATATTGAAATGCCAAGATAATAAGATTTCTCTGTGTGTTTGTTCTGGACTAATACATTTCATACCAATGTGAAAATCCAATTACCTTACAAAAAATTCCAAGAGGGTCAAAATGGAGTGCTTGAGAAACAAAATGTCAATCTCTGGTTTAACCCCCAAGTGAATCACCATGAGATGTTGGCTACTTCAGTCAACACTGTGTCTGCTCAGGCAACCAACAGAAGCCATTTCAACCATCTGCCAACAAAGCTCTTCAAAAAGTCACCAATATGACAACTCTCACCATTTTGTTGAATGACAATAGAACTGTCTGTTTTGACAGTTCACCTGTCCTAGCAACTTGAAAACTTCTTAGAGCAGCCTATTTCATACATTGCAACATTCCAGACAACGAAACAACTGTTAAGCAACCAGAAGACATCTAATTTTGCAAATCTCGCATTCTGGCAACCATGACTTCAAATGAGGGGAATGCTTCCCAGAAACTCACTGTGATAACAAAATTGTTGGTTGAAAGCAGAAAGGGCCTGTAAATTGGCAACATCCCAAACATTTCACTATCCTGTAGGCTCCATCCTCTAAAAGTGTGCATTTCTAAGTGCCCTCCTACACAGTGACTTCCTACACAGTCTGAGAAGTGCCATTATCAGCAACTCCAAACCCTAGAATCATCTCAGCAGCTTGGGGAGCCCTGCAACATGATGCAGTGACCAACTCAAAGTCAGGCAATATCATCAAAGCATCACTATGATGAACAGCCTAATAGTCATAGTCAAACCACCAGCATTCTCAACCTCCATTCCTGCCACATTGAGAGATAATGCAAAGCTATGAAAGCATATTCTTATGCATTGCAAAAATACTAGAGGTTTATGCTGAAAGCATCATACCAAGATTCAGGAGATGGATACAGGGCAGCTGAGGCACCAAAACATGAGGTCAGCAGTTCAGTATTCAGTACACCTGGGCTGAGAGCAACAGCTGCCATACCCTTTGGTAGCTCCTTAGCCAGTGAGCGAGTCAGCCCCTCCACAGCCCACTTTGAGGTGCAATATGCAGACACCTGCCACCCACACATTCCATCAAAGAAGCCAAGATGTACCACACATGAAAGCCTATTTCTATTTCACAATCTTACACAATTCAGTGAATTGCTGTTGAAACAAATCTCATGAGAATCAAGAAAGCTCCATACTCATGATTAAGAAAGCCAGAACAATAATGAATTGCACTTCAAAATACAGTTTGCACACACAGATCATCAACGATACTGCCCTCTGATGTAGCTCCCCTATTCAATTGAACAGGACCAGAATGGGCTCTTTCATCCCAGAAATGTCTGCAGATTCCTGATAATGTCCTGATAATGCAACAACCAAATACAGAGCTCTTCCTGTATGCGAGAACATGATAAATTACTTAAGCAGCGTGAAGGAGAATTCGAGAGGACAGGTGCTTAGACAAAGAAAGTAACTTGCCTCAGCAGCACCTGCCCGCCCCCAACCAGATGACACATTCACAATTACTCCTTGACCCCTCTGAATCATGTGTTTGGCAAAATGACGAATGCAGTTTGCAGTCCCTTTCACATTGGTGTCTATTACTGCATCAAACTCCTCTTTAGGAATTTCCCACAACTTTGCATTCTTGTTGATGATACCAGCATTATTCACTATCAACAGACACCCATCAGAAAGCAAATTAATTTTTTTTGTCAGTCCAGGGACTTTCCAGCATAAACTCAAAGGTTTTAACCAAAAAGAAGGGTATAAAAACACTGAAATGCAATACTCCCCTTCACTACATAGTCCAGAGCACTGATGTTGCAAGCACTTCCACTCTTAAAAGTGGCAACAAAGGAGGGGAGGCAGAGGATTGAAACAGGACCTTACAGCACTCTGAGAATTTTTGTAGTGTAGTTGAAGGGTGCCTTACTACACATAACATTACGTGTGTTTGCAGCCCCCATACAGTGGGCTCTTCCACTCGTATGGAGGGCATAACATAAAAATGTAATGCCCTCCATATGAGTAGAAGAGCCTGCTGTATGGGGGAAGAAAACTTGTGATGTTTATTTGTACAGTTGAGCTTTATGCTGGGCAACGCCCTCAGAGCAGGGCCCCCCCAGAAGATGAAGGTCCTGCTCTTTGGGTGTTACCCTACACATATGTATTCAAGAGGAACGAACTGTGGAACAGATGAGGAAAAAAACCTAAGTAGAAACTCCAAAAGGTTGACTGGACATACCAATGATATCTGGGACCCCATGGGTTTCCAATACCACCTTGGCAAACTCATTCACATTGTCATCCAATGCCTGCCAGTCATACACCAGTCGGAGCATATTAGCTCAGCAGACATCTTCAAAAGAATCTATACATAACTTACCAGGTTTCAGACTCAACAGACTTAAAAGTGGCTGCACAGCTTTAAAAGTCTGCTGAAAGACTTGTACAAAGCTAGCACCCCATATTGGTCATACATGTCAAAGGGACACTGGTTGAGGCCAGTGTAATGAAGAGGCACACGTCCCCCAAGGAACAGGGTGGCTGTCAGCTCCTAGTTCAATCTGGCCCCTATTTCCAGGTGATATTGACAGACAATTACAAAGGAACTAACTGATCAACATGGCAAGTTTCAGAGTGCAGGGATGCACAATTGTATGCAACCTGCATCTTCTGTGAATAGTTTACTTCCAAGATATAAGTTCAGAAATCGAACCTACTGACCACGTCCACAACTTTTAGAAGATGCTTGGAGCCAATTTGCGACCTTAATGATGCCAACAACTCTTCATTCCGTCCACATCCTGCCACCACATGGCCTCGTGTTGCCATTTCCAGTGCCAAAGCCCGACCTAAACCCTTAGTCACACCTGTAATCACCACCAATCGCCCTTCATGCACCCAACAAACTCAAACCCTTTCAGATAGTTTTTGTATGCAAAACAGGTTCCTCAACCAAAGAAAAAGGACCGGCTATAAACTAGTTAAGCTTATTACTGCCATTCTTCAACAAGTGAAGTCTCTTCAGAGTCTCCGTTAATCCAGTGAGTTCAAACCCTAGACTATTCACAAAAAGAACTCCAGCAGGCAATCTGTAGACCAATTATGCTTAGGGTTCTAAGCATCATTCAGCAATTTGAGCCATTGGCAGCATCTAGTAAGAAGCTTGGCGCCGCTCCCAGTGGATTGGAACCCTAGATTAAGCACTACAGGAACCCTACCAGCCCAGAAAGAGAGTCTCCACGAGCATCCTTTGTGTATACACCAACTTTCAGCCTGCAGTACACTTGAACGGGAACCTGATACGACATCAAGAAATGCAAGATGTGCTTCTATGTGCGGTTGCCCTTCATGCTCAGGTCAAGAACAGAAACCCTAAAGAACGGTGTGGGATATGACACCGAATCAAACTACTGGATCAGTTGCGGGATTGATACTGGAGTTGTTGATACTGGAACAGCAACAACAACGGTACTGACAGCCTCCACAGAAGTCCGGGTTTGTTGAAAAAAAATCCTATGCAATGTCCACACAGAGAAGTAGATTACAGAAACGGCGACAGAGGAGAGGACGATGAGTTAGGTACCAGCATGCGGGGCAGGACTCGTCGTCATCAGGCCACCACCTTTCATTGTCGCAATGCAGCGGTGTTGTGGATAGATCCCAAGCGACAACCAACGACGAACTCCTCCGCAAACAAGTCCACAACTGAACCCCTTCGTCTGTGCAACTGCGGATCGGCTCTCCTGGACCGAAGAGGGCAAGGGCTTCGTCGCACAGGACTAGATCGGAGGACTAGATCGGACGTGCAGGACGCGTCGTGAGGGTCGACACTCGGTCTGAGCCGTGTTGGACGGGTATTCGGTTCCATTAATAACCTCCGGTTCCCGTTCTTCTAACTTCAGATTCAGAGAGCCGTCTGTTCCCGGTAATTCGAAAATCTCAAACAAACGGAGGTTTTCTTGAAGGAGCCGGTGGTTTTCAAGCAGTTAATTCTTTTTTTTTAAATCTTTGAGAGCAGTGGTTATATTTCAGGTGCCGGTTCTTTGATCTATGGAGAACGCAAGAGTCGCCCTGACGGTTGGAATCAACATTGGGCGGGTAAGTAGTTTACTACCTGATATACTTGACATACCATCCTCCTATATATACTTTCCTGATGTAGTTGGGGGTATATACACAAGGTATATATATGCTTTCTACCTTTGGTACATTTTCTGCTACCCCTTTATTTGACCTACCCGGCTGGTAAATAGTTCAAACTCACCCTGTATTTAGACTTTACCCTATTCTAATATATATTGTAGTAAAAGGGCCGTTTCGACACATGTCTGTTAAATAATAAACTAAATTTCAAGATTCCATGTTGGAAAATCAAATATTCATAAATAGTCTTATAGCTTCTTCTATTTTCTTTCACCAAAAAAAAATTCTTTGGAAAAAAATGTCTAAGCTGCCAAGGTACTATGGTATTGGAAATTTACTTATTTACAACTTGGAAGTGTGTAACTGTATTCTTGAGGGTGAAAAGAGAGTACCTACCAGGGTTTTTTTATTTAGGAAATGTAGAATATGGTAAAGGCGGCGGTCATTAATGCAAATATGATGCACTTATGGTAATAAGAGAAAGATTGAGACAAGAAATGTGGTGCACTTAATGGCTGCAACAATCTTTATTGCATCACCTAATATGAAGTACTGGCTACAAGATCAGTGAAAAAGGTGCTCATCTAGCAATGCCCTTTCAATCTCTGGTTAGTTAATTTTGCAGTGTCACTGTCACACTTGGCAATTTGGTGATAAATCGCCAATAAAATAAAAGACTGGTACCTACATGCCAAAATCATTAAAAAGAACATTATACAATGCATGTGATTATAATGGATTTGATCAAATTATGGATTTATTTTTCTTAAAATTTCCATTCATTCCATAAAGGGTATCAAACAAGTGGAGCCTTATGGAATGCTCTTGGAAACCATTTTGAATTTTACTATCACATGGATGGAGGTATGCACCATTGTAAGAACATTGAATGGTGGTACACATCATTTAAGGTGTTTATTCATTTCATTAAATTTTATGTTAATTTATTTTAAATCATGTTTTGAGTTTCATATGTTCATGTTGCAATGCCAATTAGACAATTCATTCATCTTTCTACACTTGCCATTGTGCCATATAAATACATATATATTCAAATATACCTTGCCTTTTTTTAAATAGGATATGTACATTTTGGAGTATTTTGAAAGTCTATGTAGCATTATTGGGCAGATGGTTGCTTGCCTTGGTGTCCCCCAAGATGTCCCAAGGGTATCCAAGGTCAAAATAAGCTTGCATGGGCTCAAACTGTTTAGGCGACTTTTCGATGAAGGCAAATCCTGAGAGATGACAAGGAGCGATGAGATGATAATGATGGGGGATGAGGAATGGGTGTGCCTAACTATGAGAAGAGCAATGGTGAGGTTGTTGGGGGGGGGGGACAATATTTTATTTTATTTTATTTTCAATTTTGCTTGGGCCATAAATGAGCAATAGGGATTACAAGGGCAATTGGGGGGGCGGGGGGTAATGGGAGCCATAGTGTGACAAAAATAATTTAATTAAAAAAATCAAATGACAAACGAACAAGAAGGACAATGGGGAAGCAAAAGGAACATAAAAAGATGACAAGGGTGACAAAAGTAATGGCTTGGGAGTCAAGGTGTGAGAAAAAATATTTTATGTTATTTTCTTTATTTATTATTTCCCTTTTTCCGAGCAATATATGAACATCAAGCGATGAAAGGGGGAGGGAGGTCGATGGGGCGCAATAGAGTTTTTTATGAAAACATTTGGGCAACAAATGGATGGGGGTGTGATGAAAATGTTTTTTAAGATGAAAAGTGAATGATGGGAAAGTGCGGTGGGAGGGGGTTAAAATCACCAAGGTGCAATGGAAATATTTTTTTAGGAAATGAGGATTATCTTAAAGGACAATAAAGGTAGTATTTTAGAATAACCAAAAGTAGCCTAAGGTGAAATAGCCAAAAATAATCAAAAGTAATTGAGAATAATCATAAATAACCATAAATAATATAGGGTGAAATAATTTAAATTAATGAAAAATAGCCATATAATAATTGAAAGTAACATAACATAGGTAGTATTATTATATTAACAAAAATCTTATCCATTTATTTTTATTTTTTTCAAAAGAATGGTCATTGAAATGTTATTGAATAATGATATTCAACTTTTTTTTGTTCAAATGATTTTAAACTTTCAAAAGGAAATAAGTGTAATTATGTACATTATTGAATTTAAAAAATAAATAAACTTGAATCATTTCATTTGGACAAAATTTCAATAAGATATGAATTTTCAAAAT
>Ga0116231_10004581_pt1 | contig 27860 bp, 17 predicted proteins | sample S1TSphgellanicum_2_FD_89695 | JGI IMG/M metagenome (GOLD analysis project Ga0116231, IMG submission 89695) | Host-associated microbial communities from peat moss isolated from Minnesota, USA - S1T2_Fd - Sphagnum magellanicum MG | ecosystem: Host-associated > Plants > Peat moss > Unclassified... | reverse complement strand
TACTAACACCGTATATACATGTTGCATACATATTGTCACATGCAACTGCATGTCCCATGCAACTTGTCTTATGCAACTACACAAATTTGCAGTTGCATGTGTCGCATGCAACTGAATTTTAGTCGCATGTGACAATTGCAAAACCCAAAATTTCTAGTAGTGAAAATGACCAAAACAATGTGACATACTTCATGTATGTCTTTATCCCTTCAACTATAAAAAGGAAGATGATTAATATAATTTTGAGCTAAAATTTGGTTCAAGATCCATCACCATTTATGTAGATTACACCAAAGTTTACATTTTTATAGAATTGATCATTCTCTTTATATTATAAAGTGCATTGATCCTAAAAGGAGCTAGCAACATAGGCTCCTTGGTGAACATATGACATTGTTATGACAATGTTTAGACAATTTTTAAATTTAATTTAATTATTTTTTAAAGCTCAATAAATAGTCATTATAGGTTTTTAAACATGTTTTAAAATATTTCACATTTATTAATTATTTTCAAATTTATCCATATGTTAAATCAATATATGAAAAAAATCCCCATACAAATACAACACACAATTTCAATATTATTTTAATTTTTGAGTCTTGCAAACATGTTAAAAAAACACTTATTATGCATGAAGTGGTTCCTTAAAGAGAGAACACATGTCCATCCATACTAGAACTACATTAGAATTTCCAAATTGCCAAGACCTCCAAAGTCCAATTCTTAAATCAAGACATTTTTGTGTACCATGATTAAGGGTGTTCATAATTCCTTAAAACCCTAACCTATAATTGGGAAATCCAAAATTGTATTTTTATAATTTTCATCAAGAAATTTCCAAGGTCATATCAAGTTTTTTAATTGAACAAGATTTGACTTTTTCAAATTAATGGTTGAAAATATTTTTTAGTACTTTATGTTCCAACTTTTCAATCTCATAAGGAAAATTTTATTTTATTTATATGCAAATTCAATTTTTTGTACTATGCTTATAACTAATGTTTAACATTAATTAATTCTCAAGCGGGCAAGCCAAAAATTATAATAAGCATCTAACCTCACACTACCAAAAACTTGAGAATTTGAAACTAATATATGTAACAATCCAAAACCTTGATTCACTAAAAGGCGCATCGACATTAAACAAAGGCAAAGTACAAAATGGTTAAGTGCAATCACAATCACATGAACAAAAAACCATCTCAAATGGCCGAAAAATTATTAAAATTTTCAAACATATTTATGTAATGCCATTTTAATGTCATGTTGATTAAGGAAATTTGTGTCAAATGATTTATATGGGTGTTGAAGGAATTCAAAAAAAAATTTAATTTAATAAATTGAGTTTTGGTTTTAGTAAAAGACTTTTAAACTTGAACACCCCAAAATTAATTTTATAAAGCTCTAGGCTAAGGACTTTTTTAATAAAGAAATTTTGATGGAATTTTATTGAAATGATGATAAGCTACCATCCACATATGAAAAGCACTCATAATTTAAAAAATTATGGTACTTGAAATTTTTAAAAATTCAAAATATCACTTCAAAATTTTCAAATTTCAAAATTCATTTGCTAGACGTAAATAGGTCATAATGTGTATGACATATGAACAAAGTTTTGGCTTATGATACAAAAAACTAAAGCTTAAAATATTTTTCATATTTTAGCATGATTTGAAATTATGATCATTTTTCAAGAGTAAACATAGAATTTGGCAAAACTTGTACACTTTTAAAAAAATCATAGTTATTCAAAAAGAGTTAACATAAGGAATGTAATTTATTGGGGGACTTGTCAATATTTTTAGTAACATGTTGCAAAAGAAATCCTTCAAAAAATCTTTTTTATGAAAAAGTCAAAATGTTCAAAAAATGCCCATTTATGGTTGAATCCTTTATCATTGTTGGCTCATTTGATTGTGATTGCACCCAACTAGAAGTTGGAGGCAAGCCCAAAGTGCAAGGGAAACATTGGAAAAACCCACTTGGAGCAAACCAATTGCAAGCACCAAGAAATCTTGCAAGAGTTAATTAAAGGCGTAACTTGCATAATACCCATGAAAATAGGGGGAGAAGTTCCATTGAACACCACAAATAACCACAAGCAAAAAAAAAATTGGAAAAAAAACCTTAAAAAGAAAGGGCAGGTGATGGTGGTGATAGTCCACAAACCTTGTGTTAATATGATCAAAGTGAGGATGGGTTGCAAGGTAGGAAGAACTAACATCCTCATAAAAAGGGTTTTGTCAATGACCTAGCCCATGTGGTTATTCCTGGAAGCTACAAGTTCTTAAGGAATAGGTGTTCCATTGGTAAGTGCTTTTTCGTAATGCGCATTTTCACCCAAAGTTTTGATTGCTAAAAAAAAATTCCACTAATTACCTTTAATCTTGAAAATGTATTAAAGCCAATGTTAATATTTTCTAAAGGTCCTTGACCAAAAGTGTTGGTCCTTATAGACCCATTGAACTTTCCATGACCAATTAAATTCCCTAAAGTCTCTTGCTTTTATTTTTTTATTGCATTGGCCATTTTAAGAGTACTCTTATCATGACCCTAGTTGGGGTGCAAGACCAACTCTCAAAATGGACAACAAAATGTTTTTCCTAGGATGAAAAGAAATTGAATGCTTTCAAATGAAATCAAGCCCAAAAGGGGACTAAGATTTGAAATGAATGCAAGTAAATGCAAGCACATTTACGCATGTGCTAGAATCAAAGGAAATACTCCTAAGACTCCCAAGTTGAGCTCACACTTTGGGAGTTGGATGGGATTAAGGTGTCCCAAATCTCTGCATCAAGGTTTGAATGACAAATCTTATTCAAATTGTGAATTATTCTTCATTTTTAAAAAGGATTTGAAAAGTGCCATATTAAGTTTTAGGGTTCCATTTTCAAAACAAAATTTACATTGAAGGGTTGAAAATCAAATTGTCAAAATGATTTGTATACACTTAATCATCTAACAAAGGGGCCAAATCAACTTTAATTGGTATTCTTTTAGAAATTCTTATCCAAGGGTTAAAGGTTTTCCTTTCAAATCTCTTAATTTGAAAGTGAAATTAACAACAGTAATATAGTTATTTCTTTATTGATTTCTTAAGCTCTAGCTACACTAATCACAAAAAATAAATGACATGTGCAATCATACTAACATGTACCATTAGCAATTGTAACCACTATTTAATTTTTTGAATTTTGAATTGTAAAAATAAATTATAAATTATAAATAGAGTAATTTTTTAATAAAAATTTATTGTGAATACATTATGTACATATCATAAAAATTTAAAATCAATCTAATGAGTGAAAAATATGTAATTTACACTTTTAAAAACTTACATAACCATCATTTAAAAACAATTTTGACACTAAAAGCACAATTTGAAAATATTTTCTTATGACATATTTTTGGATATTTTTAATATACACCTTAACATAATAGTATCAAGAAAACTTTAAAGGCTTTTAATGTTTTTTGAAAGACATATTAAAAAGATTTTAAAGAATATTCTTCAAAAAAACAATGAAAAAACAATGGTTTAAGGGGGGCACGTGTGGCTCCTTATAGCATGGTTAGACCTTGACTTCTTGTCTAAACTCACATTTCTCAAGCAAAAAACTTATCTAAACCCAAAAAAAACACCCGTACACACATTAAATTCAATCTTATGTGACATTGATCTATTTATTATATAAACAAAAAAAATACAATTACAAATACATCTTGTGGTGCATAAATGATGAGTTTGTTTAATGCATTTTGGGAATTATGTCCAAAATTGTGTAGTACATAAAAGTCCCTATAAATTGGGTTTCAAATATTTTTCCATGAATTTTTTTCATTTTTTTAAATACTTTAAGTCATTGTTGAATGTATGTGTTCCATTTCATCATTTGCACACATAAATTGAAATGCACTACAATTAAAATTTTGAAAAATGTTGCTAAAATGTACTTTGTGACATCTTTTTGTGTTCCACCTTAGTTTGTAATGCAATTTTGTGATGTTGTGTGTTCCAAGTGTGATTTTGGAGTTAGGGGTTATGCATCACCTTTTATTGCATAACTTCTCCCATGGAGGAGTTTGTTGGGTCGTTGACTTACTTGGTAGTTCCTAAGATTGTTAAACACCATCAAGTGTGTGGGAAGTTATACTTACATCAAACCAATGTTGTGGTTCCACACACAAATGACTTTTAATTTTTTTGTTACACTTCTTGGGTTGTTGCTACCATTACAAGCAAAAATGTGTGTCAAAATCAATTTGAAGGCTTGGCAAGTCACCATTCAACCTCTTATACCATGTCAATGTTTATTAGGCCTTTTCTTCTATAAGGAAAAGGTGAAGGAGGACCATTTGTGGCTTCTCTACAATGAATAGATTGGGTGGGCCCATGTTGGGCTTGGCAAGTGTCTTGCTAATGAAGCAACAATCCATTGTGTTAGATCATGTGAACCTAATTTGGGTGAACAACGAACTTTTAAAATGAGCAACAAGATGGAACTTCCAAGTGGAATTAGGCTTAACAAAGGTTCCAAACTTGGAGTGAGTTCACAAGACTGAAAACATATTCCTACATGAAGTGGAAGTGTGTGGGAATCACAAGGAGGCACTCCAAAAGCTCCCAAGTTCTACTCCCATTTTAAAAGATGGGAATCACAAGTGTTTTGAATCTTTGGATCAAGCTTTGAAAATTGAATCTTGTCAAGAAAGAAACCTTTTTAAACCAATGAAAAGTTCTTGGAACATATTACAATATAGTCAGGTTATATTTTCAACGTAAGGTCTTGAATGCAAGTCATATGGCCAATAGAAAAGGCAAGGGTGAAATTGACCAATTATTTGTCATTTTAAAGAATCAAATCAACTCGTGTAAAAGAATTTTTATGATGTTAGAAAGATATTTTTGAGGGCTACAACTTTTCTATTGAAAGCTTTCAATTTGGATTAGTGTAGTCAAACTATAAGGAAATATAAGCCTAAGTGTTTTTAAAGGATTAAATTTTAGCATGTTTGAAAAGTGACTTCCATGTTTGGGTTAGGGCTCATAGGAGGATGATAATGCCAACTTCAAAAGTTTAATCCACATGTATTTCCATGAATCTTTTAAAAACATGCAATCAAATGTATTTATAGAATGATTATTTTAAAAATAAATCAAATGTGCACATTTAAACAAAAGTAAACATTTCAAGTTTTGTTTTCAAAAAAATTGAATTGTTTGAATGCTCAACGATATTTTATACAATAAATTTATCAAAAATAATTTTCTGCAACATCATTCTAAATACAATAATTCAAATCCACAATGTATACAAGTAATCCCACATAATGCATGTCCAATCTTCATGAAAATGTGACCTTGTTTTCTCATGCACAATTAAAAAACATTTTTCCTTTGAAAAGTTCTTCAAATTATGTAATTTTAGTAATAAAAAACATATTCAAATATTTTTTAAATATTATAATTTGGATAACCAAATTAAAATATACATTCAATTTTTTGTCAATACCAAGCCATCATAATCATTTATATATGGTCATTAAAAAATTCAGTATTAATGGTTTAGTGTATGCAAAACAAAGATCCAACAAGCTATAAACTTATATATCAAAAAAATAGTAAGTACATACACTTGCAAACATGTACAAATAGAGTCTACTTTCATCAAAACACCACATCTCTTTGTATTCCAAAACTTTTCCCTAATACTTTTTTTCCTAATGTTCTCCAAAATTAATGTAGAAAGAATGTGGATTGAAAAAGGTTCCCCACTACCCATAAACACATGGGTTTCCTCATCCTTTCCTATATTTTCTAACCATATTTTTCCAAAGTCAATTTACCAACTAACTTTCTAAAAAAACAATCTTCTCTTAAATCAATGGGAATAATTTCCACCTATTCATTTTTTGGAAGTTCAATCATTACAATTTTTTTTAAATAATGAAAATGATCAATTATCCTACTAAAATAATGAAGGTAATTTTCAAGCACTCTTATCTATTTCTAATAAATTGGAATTATTGGATTATCACAATGTTATTTTCCATGATAATTCTATTTTAAAATTAAAATTTGATTATATGTCTACCCTATAGGTAATTTAAACACAATAAATACCTTTTTAACAATTAATTAATATTCTAAAATTTCTCCATTAAATAGTTGTAGTTGGTTTAACACATCCTATGAAATGTGGCTACTTCCCAAAATATTGTTTCTTGTCCTTGAATTTGTTGACTACATTTTGGGTTATTGCATTGGATTCAAAAACACATAAGGAGACTTAACATACTTATTATCTAAGGAAATTTTTTGGATATATTCATATTAATGCTATTGAAAGCTCCTCATTTTTTCAAAAAAAATTTATTTCAACAATATTTAGTGCTAATTATCAATCAAAGGTGCAATAGTTCTCATTGAAATATTTTTGACAATAAAATCATAACAAAATAAACTTCATAGAGAAGGAAGGAGGTTTGCAAAAGGGAAAATGTACACATGTTAGATTCACATAGACAAAAAAATGTCAAGGTCATTTTTATCAATGAATGTATTGTCATCCATGTTGTGAAATTTTGTCCATGTCATTCAATTTATTCCATGTGATGCATTTCATATCCATGTTGTCAATGCCATTGAGATTGTGATTTTCAATTAGGAAACTCATTGTCATCCATATAGTAGATATTAAATTTCATGAAACATAAATTCATTTGTTAAAGATGGTTCATCCCATCAATCCATTAAAAAAAAATTGTGGTCAATTCCATTTAGGAACAATGTTTCATGTATTTTCCATATTGTTGATATTTATTTGAACTCCTTTTGTTTCATTTGGATGTTGTCAAAGTTCAATTTTTGGCAACTTTTCTTTCTTCTACTGTCCCAATTTTTCTCTTTTTCATTCTATCACTCCACTTAATTTTTCCCTTTTCCATCCCAAAGTACTTTTCTTTTAAAATATATTACATGGATGCAAAGAATACATCCTTATTACATGTGCCAAGAAAGCCAATTATGAAGAATGTGAATGTTGATTCATCATAAATGATTCTATTTTATGTTTTGTGTGTGTTTTTAGGGATCCCCCCCAAAAAGAACCCTAGCTTGAGGAGGAAATCCTCTTATTTTTATATCTTCTTGGGTTCCCACAAAAATTCATTTATGTACATGAAGGTTCCCATATTTGTGGGTTCTAATGAGGTTCAAAAATACCCTTTTAGCTTTCGGCCTTAAGTGGCCATTTTTCAAGAAAACACACGAATGCAAAAACCTTGCCTACAACATAAAGTAAGGGCCACATAATAGGTAAGGCATTTGAAACTAGAAAAAAATTTAAGATGGATGTTTTCAAATCGACTAGAGGGTACCAACTAATGTTGTGTAACTGTGGTTAATCGCACATACATTATGAAAGAAAAGGTGTTTTGCAACTAGATTGTAGTTCAATTTTTAAATTGCAATGATCATTTCCAACTCACTATATTTTTACACCTATGAGTGTTGTTGGACAAGTTGCATGAGTTATAAGAAATGCAACTCATTGTATATACAATCACATTCTAGTGCAATTCATTGCAATTAAGTTGCAACAATTCCTTTTCAACTAATGCAACTCTTTTATGATTACAACTATAACATCACACACTAACATCATTTTTCATCCATTCATCAAAATTTGACATGTGGCATTATGAAGATTTTTTGGTGATTTTTTTGAAATATTGATATCCATCATCCATTATGATTATTCATTTCAAATGGTTTTAAATTGTGACATGTGGCACAATCAAAAGTTGCCATGTGCCATATTAATTGAATTTTGAAAACAAATATATATATATACCTAAATAAGTCAATACATAGCCATACGTAAGTAAGTTGGTGGCTTTTATATACCAACCTACCTACTTACCTACTTATTTAGGTAGGCAAGTAGGTAGGAAGGTAGAAGGGTAGGTGAATTAAAAAGTAGGCACATAATTTTTAAATTTTTTTTTTGTGTTTTGCTTTTAGGGTTAAGCTTTTATGAACTCATCCCAACATGGCACATGTATTTTAATGCTAGAATATAAGAAAAGACAACTTTTTTATATAGTTTGTGAGATGAGATGGTGAAAACAAAACATACGGGTTGAATATTTTAATTACACCCTAGTTGCAATTGAGTTGCAACTACAAAAAACATTTTTTCACATGCTTTGTGTTTAATTTAATTTTAAAAATTAATCTGAATTTTATAATTAATCATCTAACATAATTATCTGAATTAAACATTTGATAATTAATTATCTAGATTAATTATTTGAATTAATTAATATAGTTAGTTAGTTAATTAATTCAGATAAATAATTATCAAAAAATTATCAGATAATTAATTACCAAAATAACTATGAGATAATTAATTATCTGATTTTTGATATTTAGTTATCTATTATCTAAATTAACTAACAAAGTATTATTTAAATTTGATTATTGAATTTATATGAATAGTTTAATATTTAATTTAATTAGTTAGTTCACAGTAATTAATTATATTACATATTAATTATTAATTAATAAATTATTTTTAAAAATTATTATGAAATATTAAATAATAAACATGAATTTGAGTGGAAGACATCAAAATATATAAAAGCATACCCATATGTACACCCTTATTGAATGTTTAATAGAATATACATATTGCTTTTAATTTCACAAATTGTTTGAATTAGATTGATTAAATTATATTAATGAATAATTATTTAATTTATTTTTTAGGTCATAGTAATTAAATAAAGTAATCCGTAAATTAATATTTAATAAATTATTTTAAATATTAAATATGCAGCAAGATGCAAACCTCGTCGGTACCAGGGAATTATTTGCAAACAAATCGACTATTATCAATTTCGCATTTGCTTATGTAACCTAGAATTTTTTTAGGTGTATAAGCTTGGATACCTTGATGTACCTCAGATATGAATATTTTTAATATAATTTATGTAACATTGGGATCCAATTTGATGTCTACAAATTCACACTTTATATGGATAACGAATCAATAGTATTTTATTAGTGGCCAAGTAGTGACACCATAAGGGCCATCTAGTTGTAGAAAAATGCTAATTTTGTGACCATGTAATGGCACATACGTAACAATTAGTGGCATCCAAGTGGCCACATAGTGGCATAGTTGTGACAAAATAGTGGTAACTTAGTGGTAACATAATGGCCAACCAACTACATGAACAAATTTCATAGTTGAAAACCAATTACAAAAATTGTATTTCATGGATGGTGGGAATGTAGACATATGGTGTAATTGCACATATGAAAGTTATAGGCTAATTGTAGAAAAGTTGTTCAATGTGTAGCTCATTTTTAATAATCTTAATTTAGTTGCATGTTACAACTATAATGCAACTTTTCAAAAAGTTAAACATAGTTGATTACATGCATAAATATGATGTGTATAAATTATCATATATGAAAGACATTTAAAATTATGATGTAATTATCTAACAATTAACTTATTTTTTAAAGTGGAAATTTATTTATTAAATCATTGTATAAAATGGAGTTGCATAGGAATTGAACTTTGGAGGACATAGTTGCAACACAATTGTACTTGAATGATTTTTGAGCTTTAGTGGCAAAACGTTGTGATATTCGTGAACATGATTTCTCATAATGATACGGCATGTAAATGTAAATCATTTACACTGACAAGTAAGATATTTTACATTTATATTATTGCCATGTTAAAAAATAAATCACACTTACACAAGGCATTGTAAATATTTGTCAAATGCATTTACATAGCCTTGTGTAAATATTTTGGGGTGTGTAAATGTATATATTATATACCTTAATGACCATATCTTCTTGCAAATCCATATTAATTAATTATGGGTGCATACCAAAGTTTTATTTTATTTTATTATGGAATTCACCACTTTGATTGGTCTCTCATATAAAAATCATGATACTTCTATATTCCTCAAACATTAGCATTTTCTACCAATATGGGATTATGGTGGTGTTTTTCCAAGAAATATCTTGAATGCACATTTTGACACATTTTGTTGTTTGAGTACAACTTGTATTACTAATATTATTTTTATGAGTAGTATTCAATAACAATTTTTATTGTTGAGTATTACTTATTATAACTTAAAAAAAGTTCAAGTGTTTATTTTCTTATAATTGTGATTCATATTAATTAGTTTAGTTAATTGTGGTGCATTCCAAAGCACAAATGTTTTGATGGTTTTTCTTTTGCAATGAGCCATTTGGTTGGCCTACACCAAAAAATTATGAAATCCCCCCCTCCCCAAATAGAAATTACATTTTTTATATTGTTTTACATTTACACTGTTTTACACAGCCTTGTAGAATCACATAAATGTATTTTTTTACACTTACAAAATTTTACATGGTCACATAAAACCATATAAATGTTTAATTTTACATTTACATTGTCTTAGACAGTCATGCAAAACCAAATAAATATATTTGTTCAAAATTTACATTGTTTTACATGGCATAAAATAAATTTACATGACATGTTTTGTGTTGTACATTTGCACTTACACTCACATGAACATAGATGAATTTTAGACACCTACATGGAATCTAAGTCCTAAGCCATTTACATGCACAACACTAGTGCCAACCACTATTTGGTGAAATTATACCAAAGCCCTTCTAGGTATTAAGGTGGTTCTTAGGGTTGATAATTGTGATTTTCAAAAAATCAAACATCCAATTTTGATATATAATTATGGTTTTCAAAAAAACAAAACCCTATTTTGATATATAACCATAGTTTTAAATTTTTTTTGAGGAAGTCAAATAATCACTCAAAAATCCATGAGTCATTTCATAAACCTAATGATTCTTTGAAGTTTTTGAAATAATTGGGATTGACTTTGATTTTTCAAGTATTTGGAAACAAAAGTTCTTTGATTCTAAACGTATTCATATACCTCAAACAAATTGTTCTTTGATTTTGATTTTTAAATTTTTGTTAGAACCAACAATTATTTTAAAAGATCAAATACCCACCCAGCACTAGTACTAACTACCGACAACAATGGTTGAAGGATTGAAAAATAAACTCCTCTCCTATATTTATTTATCTATTAAACAAGGTTGTTTGTGTCACATCAAATCTCCCAAACTATGGTGCCCCTTGTCATGCTCTTGGTACCATTGGAAAGCCCTTCATGAGTAAAGGTGCACTAACATTAATTGTTATTGTTTAAACCTGTGGTGCAAGTGTTATTGAATATTGAACAATTTTGTCAAAGAAAATTCAACAAAAATAAATAAATAAAATAAAATAAATATAAATTGGAACAAGCTCTTGGGTATTGTTGGAAAGGCCTTGACAAGTCGATTTCTTAGAGGTGATTTTGTAGTTTTTAGACCTAAGGTGGTGGAGATAGTGAATTTTGAATCATTTTTTTCATTGGAAATTAATTTAACATTCAAATATTTTTCTCCCAATTGAGTTCTATTGTCAAGGTCTTAATCACACTTGGAATACTAGTAGACCTATGCACACTTGGACGAACTGCACAAGCCACGTTAGTTTATATTATAGGGTTTAATAGTGTAGTTTGGAAGGTACTCTATTTTTTCAGTATGGAATCTTCTAAATAAAATAATTATTGCACAACTCAATGGTAGTACAAATTTAAAATAAAAAAAATCTTTATTTTTTTTTAATGTTGAAATAGTAAGTACAAAAAATGAGTTCAGGCTATAAATGTTTCAAAAAATGAAAATCACTAGTCATTTACAGGTAGCCGTTGGCAGTTCTGACGGCTGCAGCACAGCACCGTTAACCGGCTGACCATTTATATACCCTCCAAACTTTTAGCGCCGTTTGTGCAGTGTGCGTACACTGTGGTGGAACTCGAGACAACCCTCCCCCGGCGCAGTCTTGGGCGGTTATTAGTAACAGGAATAGACCCCCGGAGGTCATCAGGGCGGTTCTTAGGTTTCATATCCACAGTTCACAAAAGAAATCAAATATCCGGATTTGGGTTACAATAGCAGCCACAGAGCGTTCTCAAAACAATTGAGAAAAAACAAATAACCGATCACAGAACCGTCAGTTCCTACCCGTTCTTTCATGAAAGCCGCAGATTGTCTGAGGGTTTGTGGAATGTCTGGGACCCAAGGATTGTTTTTGCACGGATTGTTTCAAAGATCCGGAGCCGACGGTTCTCTTATTGTAAACTATTATTGATTGAGCCCCGGGGAGCAAAGCGGTTGTTTAGCAAAAAAAAACCCCCAAATGACTGCACACAACGCTGATCCGGAGGTCAGACACTCCCGCTAGAATTAGTTAGTTAGTAGAATAGTTGACATTTGGCGGAAACAAGCCAAAAATATGCCCAAATTTGGCCGGAAGGAAACGCCACCACAAACCTGAAATTTTTGAATTTCTGGTTCCTTCGTACGGTAGAAGCTCCGCCGTCGCGCTCGCCGTTCTCGCTTGCAACTCCATTTCCGCTTCCTCTCGCTCGCGCAATTTGGGATTCCTCTCCACTCCTCATCGTCTCAGATTCCTTTTCTTGTAAATCTTTCGTGCGTGTGCTTGGACTCTGTGTGTGTGGTGTGTGTACTCTGTGTCTGCAGAGTCTTTGATTGTTGTGTGGCCTGCTTTGAAGCTCTTTTCTGTTTTGGTTTTTGATTTCGTGTCTGGCTCTTTGAGGAATCGTATCCGCGTCGAGGAAGACGCGGGACGGCGGATTAGTGTGGGGGGGGGAAAATACAGAAAGCGGGGTATGATGACGCCTAAGCAGCAGCAGCAAATTCTAGGGTTTCATACTCCGCGAGTTCGTGGAGCTCCTTCGTCGCGTCAAGGAGGGATGATGGCGTCGCGAGTGCCTAAGAACGGCGACGATGCCAAGGTGCGTGTAGTGGTGCGGGTGCGGCCTTATTTGGATGTGGAGCTCCGGAGTGATGATGAGTTGGTACCCTGTGCGGAGATTCTGAAGAGCTGGGATGGGGAAGACATGCTGCGGATCTCTGATAAGAAAACCAGGTCGGATTGTTTATCAGGCACATTTTTGCTGGTTGCAGGTTGTGTTAGTTTCTTGTTCAATTGGTTACTTGGCGTGTCTTCTTGTCTTTGTCTTTTGGTCGCAATTATGCTGATAAAAAAATGCGGCTGCCAGTTTGTGTTGATAAAATGTATAAGCAAATTTGTATGTGTCTGTACTGTGCAAGTACTGAAGTGTGAATTGCAATGAAGCCAATGTGATGTCTTTCCTGGGAGGACAGCATTTTGTTCTGGACTCTGCAGCTTTGTAGGATGGTTGCTGCAGTTTGCTGTCAGACCAGGAAAACACAACAAACATGCAATTAGGATGTAGTGCTTGTATCTGAAGGCAGTTCACATTGTCGAACTGAAACAAGGCCTTGTGGAGGATGTGCATTCACACAGAGCCATACAAACTTGATGCTTGTTATGATGAGAAGGATAGCATTCCAACAACAAACATGCAAACACAACAAACATGCATTAGGAATTAGTGCATTGATATGAAGACAGTTCACATTGTGGAACTGAAATTAGGCCTTGTGGAAAGATGTGCAGTCGTACAGAGTCATACAAACTTGATGCTTGTTATGATGAGAAGGACAGCATTGCAACCATCTTTGCAGCTGAAGTGGAACCAATTCTGCCTACAATATTTCGTGGATTCAATGCCACTATATTTGCTTATGGTGCAACTGGAAGTGGCAAAACACATACCATGGAGGTTTGCTTCTTCCCTGTAATTTTTTTTGACCTTCATTGATTTCAGACTAATTTGTTTACCAAAGGACTTAACAAAGGCTTATTGTTCCATTCAGGGTGGTGTGAATCAGCCTGGACTTATGCCTTTGGCACTGGAGAGAATCGTGGAGATGGCTGAAGTCAGGGGGAGCAAAGTAGAGGTATCCTTCTTTGAGGTGTACATGGATCGTTGCTATGACCTTTTGGAACCCAAAGAGACAGATATTTTGGTTCTTGATGATGGACATGGACGCGTTCAATTGCGTGGTTTGGCTCAGGTAATCTGTACACTCCTTATCTGTCTGTTAGCTCTTTGCTGCAATCAGCATCATTCTGCATATGGTAACATCCATTCTATCAGACACGAAGGTCACATGGTGTCAACTCTGGTCATGGTCCTCATTTTTGTGCAAAGAAGAATGTCCAACAAAATGTATCATCAAGTGGCTTGATGGAAAATCTTATATGGAATCTGGATTGCCTGATGTCAAACCTTTTGTCATGGATCATTCACTTCTGAGGAGTTTTGCTCAAATGCAAAGTCTTGCAAAAATGCCATATCTGTATTATAGGAAGCTCTGATTGTGGTAACATGGCCTTAGATTTCTTGTTTGTGTTGTGAGGAAACCAGGTTTGAAGTTGACATGAAATGTGACAACTTGTTGATCAATACAGAAAACTGAAGTCGGTAGCAGGTGGTTCCATAGCATGTGAAGCATAAGTTACTCTGGTACTCTACATGGCATATCATGTAGTTGGGAGTGCAAGAAGAGTGACTGGGTGTAGCTGGTAACAGGTACAAATAGACAATATTGAAGATTTTCATGATTTATTTCAAGATGGGTGCACACGGCGCCGGAGTGGTCACACAGGCCTCAATGATGTGTCAAGCCGAAGCCATTCCATACTATCTGTGACAGTAACTAGCAATGACATGGACAACCCCAACACAGAATTCTGTGGAAAGTTAAACTTGATTGATCTTGCTGGTAACTCCCACCTGTTGATTTCTTCACCCAAGAGGCACTGGTAGGACTTGTGAATTGTCTGGTGGTCCTTTGGTCCTGCAAACATTGTGGAATATTGGAGGGAAGGTGTCATATCTTTGTCATATCTTTGCAAATACTTGAAGCGACCTTTCTGGCTCATGGAAAGGTGCTGTGAGTATCTTTTTTACTGGTCTAAAATCAACCCTCTGGTTGAATCAAATACTGGAAATCCAAGCTTTTGTGGTTGCCTTGCAGGAAATGAAAATAACAGGAGGAGTGGCAATGAGGGAGTTCGTCTGGCTGAAAGCACAGCCATCAACCAGTCCCTTTTTGTGTTGTCCAATGTTATCAATGCTCTCAATGCAAATGAGCAATGGGTACCCTATCGTGATTGTAAGCTCACTAGAATCCTTCAAGATTCGTTAGGGGGGACGAGCCGTGCTGTGATGGTGGCATGCTTGGTAAGCTCTCCTGTGAATTATGCTGCTCAGTTGGCTCTCATGTCAATTGTAGTGGTCAGTTTTTTCTCAATCTACCAGGAAAGGTAAAATTATTATGATTTGGCAGATTTGGCTTCTGTATTGAGATCAGATTTTGTCGTATTGTTTATTTGGCTAACCTGATATTGAGGAATGCAGAATCCGGGCAATTATCAGGAGAATTCTGCTACATTAAGCATGGCAGCAAGGTCAAGGCAGGTTGTCAATCGACTTCACTTTGATCATGAAGAGGAAGCAAGAAAGGAGAAAATGGACATGGAGGCCAAACTGAAGGCATGGCGAGAGTCCAAGTGCAAGACTTCAGGAAAGGCTACCACGATTCGTCCTAGCCCATTGTGCCTCAAGAACCCCTTAACCCCTGCCCCTTCACGGCTTTGCTTTTGCCAATCCTCACCAGAAAGGACCATTGCAGGGAAGACTATTCCCATGTCAGGCCCTAGTTATGAAACACCAGTAGCACAAATGAAAACAAATGTTGATGCCTCCTGTCAAGCAAACAGGGATCCTGGTCCCAATATCACCATTCGAAAGCAATTTTCCAGCAGTATATTCTCAGGTATACAATATTCTTAGACTGCTTGTAACAAAACTTGTACCTTGCAGTCAAGTTCTGATTGTGTTGTATGATTGCTGAAAAGTGCAAGTCTGAAGAGGTATAAGATGACTTTTGAAGCTTGTCTGGTATCATCTTGGAATAAAGATTTAGTGGCAGGGTGAATTTAAATCAGTGTAAGAACTTGCAAAGGATAGTTTATAACATGATCAGTATGGAATGTCCATTTGGAGCCATGCAGACTCAGAGCAGCAGTTCATTGGAAAAAACCTTGAGGTTTCTTCAAAGAGTGCTGATTCTGCATTATCTATTTATGTTGCACCTGGTTACTTTCCATAGTGAAGTTCTAAATTATTTTTGGGGAATGGGATATGATGCAGGGGCTGATGAAGAAAAGGAGAACAATTTTGAGTCAATGTTTCCACCATTGAGCAGTGTGGTAGGGTCTCCACCATTAAGCACAAGGCTAAAGAATCTCTGTCAAAGAATGCGAGCTCTTTCACCACTCCCTTCGAATTTGAGTCGTTTGCCTGAACATGAGGAGACTGCATGCCACTCAAAATGCAAGATACTGAGTAATTTTTCCACGCCAAATCAAGTTGCAACCTGTGAATCCTCATCACCACTGCAATTGTCTGAGGGTGCTCTCAGTGACACCATCACACCTTGTCCTCAGAGTATGTCTTTGTTTGATTCTGTCTGTCACACAGGAACACCATTTGAACGATTTAGCAAGGGAAACCCTACCCTTCAGGTAAACTTTTAACTCTGTATGTATCTACTGACAGCAGCTAGTATGACCACAATGTTGTGTATAGGAGATGATTTGTGTACCCTCTGCAAATTGAATGCTTGGCACCAAGATATATTTGATTTTCTTCATAATCTGTACTACTGTGCCAGGATTAAGTGCAAAACTTGCACACAACTGCTGGATAATTTCTGATACATTTTGAGATCAAATGTCAAGCTTTGACAACTCTAATGCACAGTGTTCTATGTGATCTTCAGAGGACACTTATTAAGGACTACCTGGGACTTCTTAACACAGCTGACAAGTAAGATTCTGAGTTTCTTGAGTATACTGTGAGGAGCCAATATGAAGGTGATGTATTGCCATATTGTTGTCTTATGTATCAATGTAGAAAGTGCAATATTTTCTTGCCAAGATCTTCAGAAAGTGACTGCATTCTAACTCGTGGATTCTCGCTCTTTATGCAGAGATGAACTTCTCCAACTCAAGGTATGCGAGCCTTGTCTGATTTTGTGCATAAATTGTGTCCTCTTCAACTGAGCTCAGTTGTATGAAAAATAGTGTGTTGGAATGTACTTTGCAATTGCATGACAGGACAATTAAAATTTGTCTCTTGCATGATGCCAGGGGATTGGACCAAAACGTGCAGCTGAAATCATGAGGCTCCGTGAGAATTCACCTGAGCCTCTCAAACATGTATAATTCAAGTCTGACTGTGTCATGTGGTGCTTTGAAAATTCTCTTTGCCAATCATTTGTGGCTTAGTTTCCAACTCGTGTTGTTTCAATTGTTTCCTTTAACAGATTTGTGGAAATATGGAAGAACCAGGCGCACTTCTTTCCTTTGACTTGTGGTTTTCCAAGCATGTACTTTCCTCTGGTTTTGCAAATTGTGATATTTACTCTTGCTACCTGTATGCTTCTGCAGTTTGATGATTTGCAAAAGATTGGACTCAGTGAAAGACAGGCAAGCAAGCTTTCCATTTTCACATCATGTTTCTTGTAACCCAGATGAATTAATTCTGCATTAGGTAGCATATGCTCAACAGTCATAATGAGTTCCCAAAGCAGAAGATGCATACCCAGGGTTGAGATTCAAGTTCTTTGTATGACAATCCTGTTTTGCAGGCCCATGCCATTTTCAACACAAATGTCGTACGACAAGTTGTATATCCACCTGCATGAAGATCCATGACCTCTTTCACTCATATGATACTTGGTATGTAGAAACAACTCCACCAGGAGGTAGACACACTGATGTCAAAAGTTTCTTTGTAAATAAGATGTCCACACTAATGACTAATGGAAGCTTTTGGACAATCTACAACCTGTACTCAGGTTGGTCTTCGTGTAATTTACCAGACTAGGGGTTTGTACAAACTGACATGCCCTTCTTAGTGTCGTTCAAAGATTATGAACATTTGTTCATTCATTTGTTGATCACTTTTTTATTATTCTAGTGCTGGTTATTTTCCAATGCCCAATGGGCATCCATGTGCTTTGAGATGGACAGGATTTACTCTCAGATGCATGCACAGGCTATGGAAATTGAAAATCTACACTATTATGACTTGATTTTAAAGATATGAGTCACCTTAATCTTTCAGAATAGTTGGTCACCTGCTGCCCTCTCTGATGTCCTGGCATGTAGTCTAATGGTGTTATACCAGAGCACACAAGCATCCTACTTGTAGAGTACATAAACAAGATCCTTGTTGAGACAGTTAAATCACTTTGGAAAAGCTGCACCACCAAACAAGTGGGTCTCACAGAAATAGCCAGAAGGCATTGCGGGAACTTGCTTGGGCGAATTCAGTGGCAGCTTTCTCTGTGTCAGGGTCGTTGAAAAGCTGTGTCACTATTGTCTCTGGGACTGCAAATGAGTTCACTCCTTGTGCAGCCAAAGTTGTTAATTGCTCCACACTTCTGATGCTTGCCACCAGCAGCCGCATCTCACTGTTCACACCTTTGATTATTTTCTGCAACCCATAAAATTGCCACCACGTACACTCTCAGGACTTGTGAATAACGTTGAGTAGCACACAATGAGTGAATGAAACCTAGAACAATCATTAGTTTAAAATCACAGACAAGAAACACATGAGGTCTGAACCTGCATCTCAAGAATATCCTGAAGGCCTGGCTTGCCAAGAGCAATCATGCGCCCCAAGTAGGGGGCTGCATAAGAAGCACCAACACCTGCTGCCAGTAGCACCTGCAGTCATCCCACTGGCTGTTGAACTGCAAATTTTTGACATGCCATTTTTCTCAGAGGGCAACAAGCTTCAAGAGAGTGGTTTCCATGAGGTACTTTTGGTTACTTTTAAGCTTTCTATTTTGATGACAAACAAGAGGACAGTACCTGGTGAACTGAGTACACTCCTGTCATTGTCACCCGAGCACCTTGGTTGATAAGCTTACTAGCTGCTTCCAGCCCATCTTTTGTGACAGGGATTTTCACCTAAAAATAAAACATGCTCATTCTGAAGGAGGAAGCCACAATGATTCACAAACTGGACTTGAAAAGTAGAAGAGACGAAGACACATACAGTAGAATGAGCCCTATAAAAGTCCTGTAACTGCACCCAATGTAAAAAGGGCCAGTCTAAACTAGCATATCCATGGCATTCAAAGCTTCCCTATACAACTTGGTGCTTATGTTTAGCCAAGATTGTTCATAAGTCTGCAACTTGTTCTGCAAAATCTGGAGCAGTACTTAATCTTTCCATAACTAAATATCCTACAAGTGCTCCTTGAAATGCTCCTCGAGACCTAACAGTGTTATTAAGCAGAACCAATTTTGTTTTTCTAAGGCTCTCCAAACTTATGACACAGATGATTCTTCACTGGATCCACAGCAGTCTTTAGTCACATGTTTTTGTACTAAGTAAAGAAGAGCAGTACAAGTTTGCTAATTGAGGCTGGTAGAAATGCGTACCACAATTGAGGAGTTGATGTTGGCTAGCTCTGATCCTGTAGCAACCAACTCTTTTACACTTCCCCCCCATGTTTGCAATTGCACTTCTTTTGCTCCCTGCTCACACCATTGAATCCCAAAACACCCAATGCATCACATACATTTGAATACTTGTAGGTCCACATTCAGATACCTTTTACATTCAGTCCCTATGTGTGCCTAGTATCTGGAGTGCCCATTTTTCCTTCTTTTTTTCTGGCCAATGGAAAAACAGAGATCTGCATCTTAGCAAGAATGCTTAGAGGTAGCCTCCTCAGCTGCTTGTGCACTTGCAGCAAGTATTTCAAGCCTTTTTCATGGAGTGAGTAAACTGGAGTTTATGGTGGCAGATTCTGTAAGAAGTAAACAAACAGAAACCCACTGCCAAGACAGAGGACCTGAAGGAATGTAGGGTTTCTTACAAGCTCAAAGGCACGATTGGCAAGCACTGCCAATGACTTCACATGGCATGCTACTTTGGCTTTCTCCAGCAATATTGGATTTGTCGTAACACCTGTCACATTATCACCCTGTCACACAACCCCTTTCTAGCTGCTAAATCCAAGGTCCTGACAATTTCTCTTTCAGAAAATCACAGTTGTAAATCTTCAGAAACTTTCCTGAACATGGATAGGTGGCTATGACTGGTTTTAAAAGTCCCCGAGCTTTTCTAGATTTCTACTGGACTTCATACACAAATCTGTACACACAGCACAGTAAAACCCTATCTCCACACCCAAAAAAGGTTTCAAGGTGTCTGAGATCTGTTCGGGGCATTGAGCTCTCCAATTTCAGGAAGAGGTTTGCAACACAAAATCAGTTTGAAAAACAGACCATAAAAGGTGCCTGAAGGCAGCCACTGTCGCCAAGTATTAACATTTGCAGAATCAACAAACAGCCGAAGTTTTCCTTGACAGGAGGAGGAACTGCCACCTTCAGACCTGGCAATACCATTTGGCCCCACTACTGACTCTCTCTGCTTCTCAGTTGAAGCTTGCACATTGATAAGACTGGACAAAGAGGAACTTCAGTGTTAGACTGCATTTGAACAATTGCCTCACAAACACAAAAGAATGCTGAATGATTGTGCTGCCCAATCTTAAGCACATAAACAAGTGTCACTCTGCCTTTTTAAGTTACTGCCTCCTTTTCTGCACCTTGTATCTGCTTTCATAGATGCAATGTTGTTGCCATTTCCCTACCCCCAGAAGGACACTCTTATATCCTGGATTCCTACATTATGAAAGACTTGATAAACCAGAAGGGAATTGCAACCTGAAATCATAACCACTAAGCCATCTGCTGATGCTCAAGAATCTCTGGAGATTGTAAACTGGTCAAAGAAATTTTTTAGATGGTACCCCTTTTGACTGCATAAACCCTAATTGGCGACCTGAAATCATAGCTAGTAAGCTATGGAACCTGATGCCCAAGAGCCTCAGAAGAGAGTAAAATTGCTCAAACAAAATGTCAGCTAGTGGGATCTAGATGATACCACCCATGACATTCCCATTGTATGTGCAAAGATTTTGCAAACCCTAGAATTAGGGTTTGCAGCTTTGTTTTTTGGTGAAACAACAGGAGAATTGACTGCAATGAAGTCCAGTAATAATTTTAATTTTTTTGGGCTTCTTACCTTACGTGAGATACATGAGACCTGGGTTGTCGGGACGATGATGATGATACCGAAGCAGCTTTCAAAACAGATGTATCATCACAGAGACACAAACTCGAACCGAGGAGCCCTTGGGGTCGTTGCATCAACATTTGCACCATAATATGAGAACAGAACATTGAGGATTCTCTTTTCCCAATTCTTCGACAGTTTTTAACATTTATTGGGTCTAACAGTTGACCCAAATTTCCTCTAGCTTCCCCGAGTGGTGGTGGTGGTGGCGAAATCCTACAAGAAACCGAGGAGAGCTTCACCTAACATTTATCTCTTTGTCCGGCCATCCGTCCCCCACCTACTTACAAGCTCCGTTGCACTCATGCATAGCTCCATAACGCAATGCACATTTCCTAAACTAAGAACCCAGTAAATCCTTAAAATAGAGAGGAAAGCAGAAAAGTTTAGGGATGGTGCTATATGGTGGTGACATGCTATAACCTATTGTCCAAATATGATAAATTTTTCTTAATGTTGCAATAATGTGCCATTTTTTCCCCCCAAAAGACACCCTTTGTACTGGTGGCAAGGTATTTTATTTTCATTTTTTGTCACCAAGATGCAAAATTTGGCCAAAAATAGAAACATTGGATTGGATCACTCTTTTAATTTTGATGGTTGGTTTACATAATTGACCTTGTGTTTAGTTCTTAATTTATTAAAAAAGTTAAGTAAGTAGGAATAGTTATATGGCCTAACTTTAAAGGGTCGCTCTTTTTTGTATTAGAAATTTATGCGAGTAAAAATATAAGGTCTCATAAATTAGTTATTGAGTAAAAAATATAATTCAATTATTTTTATAATGGAGTTATGTTTATTTTTTGAATCTAAATATAATTAATGCATGGTATACATTAATAATAAGAACTAAAAATAATTAGGAAAAATATGCGATGTGTCTAAGAGACTTAGAATAGCCATTAGTTATTAGCTCGTTCAATTAGTAGGATGGAAAGGGTGTAATTTATACCAAAGGTTCAAAATGATTTTGAAACTTTAAAACATCAATTTTTTTGGGTATCTTTTTCCTATGGAAATAAACCAAATGTTTGTTGTTCGTAGTGTCTTTGTGGGTGTCAAACATGGTTTTCAACATTTTAAATCTCATCTGATATTGAGGCTGGGGGTGGGGAAAGGCCCCAATTGAAAAAACCAAGAAACCTTGGCAAGGGCCAATTAAAAAGCATACTAAAAAACAGTGCCTTTGAGACAAGGCAAGAGAAAATCCCTGAGAGTGTGGGTAAACCATGTGACCTAAGGTCTTTTTTGTTAATGAAATGTTTTGAAGGCATGCCTTGTGAAATTCTAATTCTCATGATGTTATGGGAGTTAGGCAAGGCCTTTGGTTGACTTATGTAAATATTATCATTGTCTTGAACCTTCTTATTATGTATCTACCTATTACATATCTTTCTATTATGTACCTATCTACATATTTATACTTTTGTAGTAATGCTAACCTGAGTGTAATTGGGTTAATAGGGATCTTAGCTAACATGATGAAAAGTTGTGTTTTGATGTGTGTTAAATTCAAGCACCTCCATGTAGATCAAATCACAATTGCCACTAAGTTGGGTTGCGTCAAATGTTAATTATAAGAGAGTCAATGCATAATCATTATTTTTGTGGCTTGGGAGAGAAGGGAAGAAATTGATAGTGTGTGAGGTAATATATCAGAAAATTAGTCCCAAAAGCGATCAAGACTTGAGTATGAGATGATTGAAATACAAGGTATAAACACAATAAGAAAGGTGAATAAAGAGTCTCATCATACTAATAAACCAAAGAATGAGTAAAAGGGTTGTAAGGAATGTTATTGATCAAACTATGAGAGTGAGCATGAAAATGTGAGCACCAATAAGATGGAATATTTCAAATATAGTCTATCCATGTCATATAGTTTATTTTTGACAAATTTTCATGACATGACAAAATATTCTCTAAAAAAATAAAATGTACCAACATGTTAGCATATGTCCACATAATATTGTACATGTGGAGTCGTCCATGTGGGAACCCGTAGTCCATCAACCAAGGTAGCCACCAATAATGGAGAAAACTACCACACATTGATCATGCTTCATTGTGGACTTCAATAACATTCATAGAACCACTTAACATGCATTTCATCACATGTAGACTATTGTTTTGAATAAAATAATAAAACATTAATAAGACCAAATTCAATATATCAAAAACCTAATCAAATCTAGTTTATGATTAAAGGATAAAACAAGTTCTAAACACAAATTGTTGTACACAAATTTCAAGCCAATGGACATATGTGTAAAAGAAATCCACCTTGATTTATTCAATGAAAAGAACCATAATGAACAGTAATGAAGTGGAAGCACATTCTCTATTTGAGATCATATGATGGAATATAATGAAAGATTGAATAGCTTTGAAATAGAAAATCTTTGAGTATATTTTGAACCAAATGCAATAAGTATTTGTGATCACCTAAAAGGTTGAAAGAAATGCAAATTATAAAACTCAAAGCATTGTAATATAACTAGAAAAACATGAAATGGTTCTAAGCCACCATTACATAGGGAGGAGGAAGGACCACAAAGGGAAATAATAAATAAGGAAATTCAAGAGAAGGTTTAGAGTTACGTTAGTCAAGCTTGTTAACCATGTTTATATCTTGTTTATTGTCAACTATCAATGACCTTGCAAAGGATACAAGAAGGACAAGGTTGGCCACCAAATAAGAACTTTTCTATTCATTTAGAACCAACAACAAAGTTAAAAAGACATTTGGTTGAATATGAAAACCAACAAAGATATCGTAACTGTTTTAAAACAATAAATTGTTAAATGGATGTAAGAAAAATGATTAAGAAAAATTCTTTGAGGGCATGCAAGCAAGATATTTTGTACATATTTGTTATATTATTTTTAAATTTAAAACATAATTAAAAAAAATTCTAATGAACATTTCATAAAAAATAAAACTTTTAATTTTTTTTCATGAGCATCTTTAGTTCCCATTTAGCTTCTCAAAGCAATTTGTGTTATATCATTTGGACTTGAAAAAATACTTAAAAAATATTCATAGCAATTATATCATTTTTCATGGGTTGACGATGATTTTAATTATGAAAAAAAACTCCATTAATCAAAATATATGTATTAGAATGTTCAGCATGTCATTATTGAAATGCCTGAAAAAAATCAAATACTTGCAAAAACATTTCATTTATTTTCAAGTATTTGAATTGTTTTCGTTTAAACTATCACAAATTTTCAATTCATATACTTGCAAATAATTTTAAAAAATGATTATAACAGTTTAATTTTGATGTTCATGCAAATAAGAGTTAAAAATTAATACATTAAAAAATGACATTATTATCCCCATAAAATCATCTACTTGCTAATTTTTTTATTAATAGATCTCAATATTTTATTACTTAAACTATTTTTTGTGTATATCATGCTTTCACCTGAAAATTAAAAAATTAAAAAATTTAAATTTAGTTGTGTGACATGATCCAAATGTGGAAGGATGAAAAAAAACATATGGTGCAGGGCTATGAAATACAAGAACATGGATATACCAAAGTTCCTCTTAGAATGCACAACATTTTCTTTTTCCTTTTCTCCATTATTTTCAAAAATTCCAATGAACTTTTTGTTATTGATTGTAGTTGAAGGAGTTTAATTTCCACCTTTTGGAAGTTGTAAATATTCATTAAAATCTATGTACAATATTTTCATGAAAGCTAGAGAGCACCTTTATTTGAAAGAAAAACCAAAATCATAAAAGTATGGTTTAGAAAATTCAAAAGAGTCCCCAGTTGGACATGCTGAACACGGCTAGAAACAAGGGTATGACATGAAGTACATGGTTATGCCATGTGGTGCATGGCTGTAAATTTTGTTACATGGTCAAAACACAAAGGGACCAAGGGAAGGAACATGTGGTACATGCCTATGACATTCATGGACATGGTGACATCATCCTATGGATGGTCAAGCCTCGCCAAACAATTTTACCGACTTATGGCATTTGGTTACAACATGTCGAACATGGGTGGGACATGTTAAACATGGCTATGACATGCTGGAATACGCTTGTGCCATGTCGTGTAAGGTTGTTAGTTGTGGTACACGGTCATGATAGAAGTGACCAGGTAAAAGACATCTTGTGCATTATTCTGACTTCCAGAAACAGGGAAACATGGTAAGGACTTATGGCACATGGTTACAACATGCAGGAAAATGGGTTGGACATTCTGAACGTGGCTACGAGGGACAACGATAAACTTCTTCCATTGTGGTGTGGGGCTTGGGGTCTGAGTGGACATGCATTAACAGGTGTTGTTTGTATAGGACAAGGGCCTGAGTACAGGCCCTTCAGTGATTTGAGATCTGTGCCCAAGGCCGGTGCCTGTACTCAGGTCCTTTTCCTACGTAAAGTAGAGCTGGGATTTTTTCACTTTTTAGAAATAGTGACAAGCTGGCTTGTACCTTCCGCTGGTCAGAAGAACCCAGTACAACCTGGCTGGTACCTTCCACTGCAAAAGATCTCGCTTGCTGAAAACAGGTTTCTTCAAACAGGCAAGGGAGCTGAAAATACAGAAGAAAAATCCAGGCAGTGCTTTACGAATTTGTGTGTAACTCGTTTTTGGAGCGTCCGTGTGATGGTTGCAGATGAACCCACATAAGGATTTTCGGTCTCGAATTCGAAAGACTCATTTAGCAACACGTTCTCCCATCTCCACAATCTTGAATTCTGAATGTGCTAAGCCAAGCTCACCATCGGCTGGGTCATATTCTCTGCCTGAAGTAGATCGCCAGCACAGCGAAGAACGTCGGCCATGCATCCAGGTGTAAGTATTCCAATTTTGTTGAAATTATGTAAGACTTGTTATCATTGAAGCGTAGCAGCGCAATACCTCCGTCCACTAAACATGTGCAGCTACAAGCTGGCAGAAGTCAAACAAAAGCGATGCTGCTTAGTTGTATACCTTCTTCACGCAGGCGATCAAGCAGTTCAAGGGCTTTCCTAACATGCACGTCCTGCAAGTATGCAACTGCATGAGGACCACATTTCGAGATGGCATCCTCCCAAACATCCTTCATGATTTTGCCATATTTTGCACACATGTTAAGCAAGGTGCTCCACACAAACACATCTGAAAAAAGAAAGTTCCACTTAGAATTTTCTGCTCATGAACACACCTGCCTTCTTCAAGGGCAACTATATCAGCACATGCAATCAGTGCTTGCACAAAGGTAACGAGGTTTGGATACGAGCCTTCCTGTTGTATTTGTCCAAATAGTTCCAGTGTATTCTGCCCTTGCCCAAATTTTCATGTCCTAATATGATGGTGATCCAAGTGTTTGCAGATGGAATTCTGTTGAACACTTTCCAAGCATCTGCAATGTTCCCACATTTTGCATACATGTCAGGCAAGAACTCTACTCCACAAAGTTCGCAAAAACATCAGATTTGCAACATGGTAGTTGGTAACTCAAGCAAACTACGCACAAAAACAGTTGACTTAAACTATTTTGAATTAACAGCTTATACATCTACCCTCTTCAAACTCAACTATCTGTGCGAGATAGTTCTATACACTGAACATGGTCCCCACAAATTTAAAGTCTAATGTTCCTTGCCTACATTCGATGTTCACATGGTTCACAGTAACCATGTATCAAGCCTAGGTATTTGGTTTTTTGTAATTGTGGTTATCAACTCTGGTAGCTGGCCAGGATTTCCAGAGGTGGTTTGATCCAGTTTTGAATACCTGGGCCCCCACACTGGAGTATACCTACCTCTTATTCATGGCCTTTGCATCATATCCACACTTTTGAGATCCAGAATTGACACATCCAGAGTCCATAACTGATTCAATTTGCTTTGCTTATCATTTCTCACTAGACTTTGCTGTGACCATCCCATACTCACATATCCCATGCTCACATAGAGCTATAATTGTTGGAGTGACAGTTACCCTCTTCCAAAGGCTAATAAATCTAAGTCCAATGAGAAAAACCTCACTGAAACGAAACAATAAGCTTAACCATCTGGAGATGTGGAAAAGCCTTCTTGACTTCTTGCCTTGTCCTCCAATTGTGATATCCTGCTATGCACTCACTGAGATTTTTCTAGATATATTTTATGGCAAGGTGTTTCTAAGCATGATTCATGATTGACATCATCATTAGAGTGCAGAGCTAAACCACCATCTTGGTCATATTCTACATCTTAAACAACTCATGATCTTCAAAATGGATGAACACATACATAAATACCCCATTAGATTCCACCATTGGTAGATCTAAAAGCCTTTACAATTTTGCAAGAAAACAATATTAAAACATTAATAGTTTCAAAGTAAATGGCCATGACATAATAACCATAGTGATGCATGTCAATTATACCCTAATCCTTGACTCCAAGATCTACAAATAAATGAACAATCCTTTCCATGCTTACATATTAAGTATTGATTGTTTGATAATGTTATGTTATTGCTTTGGTTGTCTTCTTCATAGCATTACAATTTTCATGGTTATTCATCACAAAATAGCTTGGCAACAATGTTTGAGCTTAAACTAGTTGAATAGATGTGGGTTGCATTATCCAAAGTTGGTGAAACCTTGGTTTTAACTTTGAATCT
>Ga0116231_10004579_pt1 | contig 27863 bp, 25 predicted proteins | sample S1TSphgellanicum_2_FD_89695 | JGI IMG/M metagenome (GOLD analysis project Ga0116231, IMG submission 89695) | Host-associated microbial communities from peat moss isolated from Minnesota, USA - S1T2_Fd - Sphagnum magellanicum MG | ecosystem: Host-associated > Plants > Peat moss > Unclassified... | reverse complement strand
TGTAGGGAGCTGATGAAGTCAGTGGGGAAGTTGTGATAGTTAAGTCACTATCATACATACTACTGTTGATGGTCCCTGAACAGGTGTGAGACTGGCACTTTTGTTCATACCAGTGTGTGTTTTCGTTTTTTGTTTGCTTTTTGTCTCCCCTTGTTTGGTTCTTTCTGTGGCTTCCTGAGGAAGTGTTAGCCTTGCTGTTTCTTCTTCATCATGAGAATAGAGATTTCTCTATTCTTATGAAAGATATTAGTATTTGAACACCCCACTTTTTTTTAGTTCATGCGATTTGGACATCCAAATGGTGGATCACCTGTTATACTCCATTTTATGATGGATGAAACCTGAAATTGGTCACTTCCATTGGTTCAGTTAAGGCAGATACATGTGGCATATATTCTAGTGTATGGCCTGCAGTAACTGTGACCTTCCTGACATGTTGGTTGGTTGTGACAAGTAAAACGATCAGATGATGGTTAACCAGTGGCCTCTAAACATTCTGCACCAAGGAAACAGGAGAGGATGCAGATGATCTTGCAGGGCTCCTATTTTCAACTACAATGAATGCAAGGACTAAGTGCAATCTGTCCTTCAGTCCTAGAGCCCACTTCATTTGAAATTTCTCAATGATTGCAAGCCAGTTGTTTAAGATCTTGTATGTGGTGGAAACAGTTTGGGAAACTAATGGTTTTTTTGTTGAATAGAGATGGTTGGGCACCCAGGCTTATTATGTTCAGTCCTGGTTGGAGGCAAATGCATTCTTTCAGTTTTGACAAGCAAGTTATTGCAACTAATATTGATTATGGAAAATGAGAATTGTGGCACAAGTGTTGTTGGAGAATGATTATTGATTCCAGCCCAACCCTGCATATACTTGTGCCTTATGATTTTGGAATACATCATGCATCCAACCTAGAGCCCACTTTGTTTTGCAGCAGCATTGGATTATGATTGGAGATCTGAGTTGCCTTGATTGTATATTTGCCAAAACACAAAATCAGCTTGCAGAATTGCCTACAAAAAGCAATGCACTATACATATCTAAGGACCATTGAACAGCTTCAAATACAAGTAGTGTTCAGAAGTTTGAAGAGAGACATAGGCATGGTTGGTGGCACACACTTTTAAGACTTTGATATCAGATCTATACTTGTCTATGATGTCTTTCAATGTCAGAATGCATGACTCCTGTAGAGACTGAATGGCAAACAGAATGTGACATGTCTGTTGTGAATTGCAAGATACTATGGATGCCAATCAAAAAATCCACAACAGATATGTTGAAAGGTAGTGTATGGATGGTGTGTTTGTCAGTATGTTGCCAACCCTAAGCAAGATATCTGCAAAGAGAGGTGGATTATGGCACAAATTCCAACAGCTTTTTGTCAAGGACTCCAAAAAGCTACAAACAAGAGCAGCTCTGACGGCTCCCACACTATCTTCTGAACAACTCTTGGCCTATAGAATGCAAACCAAACTGCAAACAGAAGAAATTATCCTCCTGCATAACAAGTTTCATGTATGAACTATGGATCCATCAGTCAGCAACCACAAGAAATTGCAGCCAACATTGTCATCACTCAAATGTCAAGGAACATAACACAATCCTAGTGAATGCCTTTCTAAGTCAAATACACTCTTGATGAATCCTTTGCTCTTCGCTGGTATTACATATGGTTAGCATTGTGTATCAGCATGTCACATTTTTGTTGGTCACTCTCCTTTCCAAATCTAATCCTTTGATGGATATGAAACAAAATTATGTTTGGCCCAAAGAAGATTGACCATGCAATCTTCACAAAGTCTGATAGCATTGGATTCCATTTGATGTAATATCCTTTGAGGAAGGGTTAGGTTCCCAAGGAATGCATGAAGATACATTTGCTTCATTGGTGTTAAAAGTTCCATCTTGTTTTTGTGGACCCATTTGTGCTTTCAACTCAGCAGGCTGTTTGCAAAAGCGGGTCTGAAAAAATTGGACCTGAGGAGTTAGCACAAGTCGAAGAGATGAGAGTGAACCCATTTGCAGCTCGTATTTGTGAGCTCTTCAGTGATGATGGTAGTGACAAGCTTACTTTCATGATGTTCCTCAATGTTATGTCAACCTTTTCCAAGGAAACACATGCAGATGTCAAAATGGTATGGATATTTGCCCTGTGGGACTTTGATGGTGATGATATCCTTGGCCCAGGTACTTCCACAACATTTTGGGTCTTTTTTAACACCCTGCAATGACTGAATCCTACTTGATCCAGAAGTCCAAGATAACAATTCCCAAATGATAAACAGCAAGATATGCATACATAAAACCTTCAGATTGATCATGGAGATAGAAGCATATATATTGTGATCTGTTCCTACAATATTCCAGGAATTCAACTAAACACTGAAAAACTCTATTGAGAATAAGCATCACATGTTTTTGTTTCTTCCCTATATCACAGCAGTCTCATAATTGGCATATTATTTGCAGATGACATAATGCAAGGTATCAACTTGTTAACTTGTTCTGGTGTAGCAATCCAACCATCACTGGCATCACTGCATCGTGTTCCATCATCTGAAGGTTTGGACCTCATTGAGCTTGATGACCTAGTGTCCAAAGTGGTAGATGAATCTGATCCCCAAAATGAAGGCTTGGGTTACATGGATTTTCGAGGCCTTCTTCTGCGCATGCCAGATTTGCTTGCAAATTTTGAGATAACTATAAGGTGATGATGGCTATAAGGTTGATCATGTAAGGGAATGATAGTGTAATAAAAGAAGCATCATGTTTACTTGCTTTTAAGGAAAGAAACAAAACATTGTGTTGCAACATGCAAACAAGGATTGATCACCTGCAGGTTCAAAATGATTGATGTCACCTAATCTGAATTCATGATAGGTGATGACCTTTTCTACAAGCCATTGCTTAGAAATTCAGAATTCATCGTGAGAGAAAACTTTGTGATATTAGCAACAGATGGGAGCTGCCATTTTTGCTGAAATCTACTTAGATGAACTTACGTATTCCATAGACATGTGGACATACCTCTCTGTTCTTTCACTTCCAAAGGGAAAATAGGGGATTGGATTGCAATTGAATGTCTCCTGATTTCCAAGGCCTTGCATGCTGCAAGGAGTAAGCAGATTATCTGATGTTCTTCCACTGGCTATCAAGTACATAAATTTCAGTGCTGGAAGAGCTGCTTTGTCAATAGAAGGTTATGATTCATTTAACTCTTTCAACAATTGTGTAAAGGGTTGTGGCTTTGTTTCTGTGTCTACATTTTCACTGGACCTGTTTACTGGCATGTCCTGTAGGATCAACATATGTGCAGCACCTGAGTCAAAGTGAAAGACCATGAAAACCATCTTTTGGATAAAAGTTGTGTTGAAGATTTTTCTTCAGCCTCTACCCCTGGGACCTATTATGGAATCATTAATGTTCTCTTCCATTAACCCTTCCAGGGACCATTTCTAGAACAACCTGTCATCTAGTGTTGCAGAATAGCTATTGAGGCTTCTCAAGAAAGTAAAGAAAATCTTCATTCTATACAACATAAATGGTAAGTAAGACTTTCACACTTTCCTCACATTTGTTTGATTTGAGCAAAGCAACAACAGGGGTTAAACTGCCAACTGAGCTGGTTTTGTAATGGGGACATGCCATGGGGAATCCCTAATTGTCATGGCAGCAGGATCCCAATGCCATCAATAATGCCAAGAACAACTTAGATTTTTACCATTGTATCCATATCCTCCTATTGTTCCTCCACAAGTAAAAATGATGGACCAAATGCTTTTGTTGGACCATGTGAGGACTTCCATAAAACTAAAAGTTTCATAAAAAAACTGTTTAAATATTTTATAAATGTATTGATGATTTTCTCGAATTTTTAAAAGATTATTAATAATGTTTTGGCTCTTTACTGCCAATTTTTCTATACTACTACAATAGCATGAAACTGGATTTGGACCTGTAAATGTGCACAAGATATAGTGATCTCCAAAAGTGACGATAAAAAATAATAATTAATTTTGATTCATCAATCACAATGATTGGCCCAAATGGTGATTTAAATAATCTCTCACTTTGTTATTGTCAAGTATTTCATGTTTATGGGCATTGGGTGAGGATGGAAATTGATAAATGGTTAATGTGTGGAAAGGCTGAAAAGGGAGGTGTGGGTGGAGATGCTCTTGTGTATCATTTCATTACGTCAAATTCCATAGCAGTTCAATTTTGAGTTGTGAAAGAATTGTGTGATTGATGACTATTGTTGTTGGTTTCACTTGTCCCAACAAGTATAAACCATACATGGTTCCAATTCTAGCTAAGAATCATGCTGAAAATGTGCAATGTTTATCAACATTAAGATGACAACCTCCAAACACGGTGGAAGATCAATTCATGACATTCATTCAACTTGCATCTTTCTTCACCTAAATGTAGTTTAAGACCTTGGTTGATTCCATTCTTTTAATTTGTAAATTTAACATATGCAACATGAACATAATTATTGAAAGGTTTCGATATAAGTGATTATGAAAAGCAAACAACTTTGATTCATCAATTCCAAAGGCCCCCATATGCATCCATTATGTGTGAATGCTTATTTTACTAAAAGCAATGTTAAAATGGTCTATGTAGACAAGCCTTTGTTCTTTGGGTCCATCAACCATTAGTCCACAAATAGAAGGAATTCATTTCAAATGTTTCCATAGAAACCATTTGACATGACAAAACATTTTGTTCATCTAATTGAAATGGTGATTGTCAAGTGTCCCAAGAACAATCAAATTGTTTTTCAAAGTACCATTGATTGATAATGCACTTTAATTCAATGACCTAAGGGTACAACCCATTTTGTGTGATGCATCATTAAATTTATGGTTGTTGATACAATTTACCCTCAATCACATTTATGTTTAAAAATTTTCTCGCAATGTAAGGTGTTGGACCATGAGCCTTGTATAAAAAACTCTGAATGATCAAATGAATGGCCTCTTATTGAAAAGGTATAAGTGCACCTCTAGTGATATCACAAATATTTATAGGGGAGACACATGGCTAATTCAAATATGGAAGAATTAAGAATTGGTCATGTGCCACAAAAAAAAATCAGAAAAAGTTGGCAAGGGGTGCATGTTTATTCCAACAATAATCGACAACAAGTATATAACAAAAATCCAAAGTATGGTGACCCCACCTATACACACAAGAGCTTTCTAGCAATGGACATACTTAATGATATGGATAGTCATCTCTTAAATGTGACCAACTCAATTATCTTTCACAATGGAACATGCAAGGAAGGTTGAAACCAAAAACAAAAAAAAACATAGAATTGCCATAGACAAAAATGAGAAATTAAATCTAGTTTTAATCTTGACAAAACATACGACCAATCTCCAAAGATTGAGTATGTGACCAAACTCCAAGCTTGAACATATGAACACACTTCAAAATTAAACATATGACAAGATTCCATCACTTTAGAAATGTGTAAGGGATTGAAACACAAAAGCAAGAAACAAAATCCAAAAGCAAGGAACAAACTATAATAAAATATTGAAGCCCAATAATAAATGGAGGAAAAAAAAAACCCCAACAAATATGACAAAACCAAACCAATAGGTTACAATAAACAAAAACAAGGTCCAATAACAAAGAACTCTATGTGAAAGAACTATTTATGTTCTAACTTTCTAAGTTTTCAATTTACTTCATATAACTACCATGTCATCATTGAGAAAGGGAAAGTAAACCAAAAATTCACACTAAGACTATGAGTTCCTAATCTTCACCTATTGCCATTCAAGAAAGGTTGCATAATATGAGAAGTTCTTAAAGGTTAGATAAGTCTATGAATATTTATCAACCACCACATAAAGAAGTTTATTGAGTTTGTTTCACAATTTTGACTTCGTGAAGGACAATGTAGAAAATGTGCATTCATCCTCCATGTTTATGTGATGTGTAATGTTTCTCAAAGTTCTCTTTGACATTAGTTTGAAGTTAGTACTTGAGGTCCATTACCTCCATAGTGTCATCAAGTAACTAGCTCTTGTCAATTCATATGTAAAAGAATTTATGGCCTTTATAACAATACAACAATAGTGCAAACTTGATTACAAACCTTATAATTTTTTGAAGATCCATGTTGATTCACATTAATGAAACACAATAAAATGATATATTGATGCATGATTGAAACACAAGGTACCAAATGTTTTTTGAAAGAAGGTGGCAAATACATGTACATCTTAGTCACTTGTGCATAAGAGTTTGACATTTGTCACAATGTTGTTGAAAAGCTCATGAATGACTTTGTTACTAAATCTTTTAGTTATAGGTTTAAAATGAGTTACAAACAACTAGTTTTCAACACATGCTACATTCATAATCTTTGGAGTCACCTAAGGGGATGGACACTATTTAAAATTGTAAAATTTTTGTTGTCAAAAAATCATAAGTGGAACACAATAGTTTGGATTATTTTTTGAAATAGGCTCCATTATCTGCAATTTAGTTACACTATTCAAAATTTAATGCAAATTGATTATGTTTCAAAAGTGATAAAATTATCAAAACTCTTGGGTGAATAATTTTTTAAAAAATAAAATAAAATTCAAATGTCCTATTTCATTATCAAATGTGCACCATTTCTTAAATGATCCTAATATTAATGATTAAAAAGAATTGAAATTTGAGAAATTCATTTTTTCCACACATTTGAATACTTTTTCCTCCAAAAATAATGAATTTTGAGGATGTGTTTTTAACAAAAGTTATTCATTTTTATGTGATAACAAGCATGGATGTATAATATACTCATGTAAAATATATAAGCCAGTGGGTGAACATTTAAAGGTTGGAAAAATCGGTGTCCATTCTCCCATCAATTTTAAGCTTGGAATTATAAACACTTTATGTAGCCCTCACCAAGAGCCCCTATAATCATTTACAAAATTGCATTTGGTTTGGATTGAGTGAAATATGCCCCTCCCCCCACTCGCCCCCCCCAAAGTAAGGGGTGTCACAAACATACCTTACTTCATTGTGAACACATATCCCTTTGCTTGTGCAACCAATGTGCACCCTATTACCAAACACCCCAAACTTCTAAAAGTGAACACAAAAAACCCAACACCAAACAAGGCATGGGCCCCTAATGTATAATTTTTATTTTAGTTTTTACACCTACAGACCCATGACCAAGTTGTTTGGTGGACAAAATGTGAACAAGTTATTTTGAAAGTGTGTAAAAAACAACCCATCATCAAATAAGAGTACCGCCACCCCTCATCATTTTAAAAAAAAAATTACAAACCCACACTAGCCACCAATCATGGGGAGAGAAATCCCAAATAGGCATTAAATATGCCAAACATTTGGTCACATTTGTAAGGGAAGGGTTAGTTCTCATAACCAAACACTATCAAACAAGTGGTTGAACATAAAACCTCCATCCCTAAATTGTGAGGTAATTAAAAAAGGTTGTCCACTAAATTTTTGAACTAGGCATTCAAATTTAAAGGTGATTATGAATGATTACCCACTTGGTGGTGATTCATCATAGGCATTTTTATGGGCAATTTGGGTGTTCACCCACTAGCTATTGATTAATGATGGGTGATTTTACCTTATGATCAAGGTGTAGTAAAAAAAATTTAAAATTTTAACACAACTTATAACTTGAACATGAAATATGCAAAATTTGGAACAATAAACCAACACATGAATGCCACATGTCACATGCAATTTTTGGAAAAGAACATTTACCTTGGCACCCTTGGCTCTTAAGGTTATGAATGCACCGAACATTGGAAGACCAACTAGAACCCAACACATGTAAAGTTAAAATCCAAATTTAAAATAATCTTGTGCTTACATGATAGCACATGTCCTTAAAATCCTTGAAAGAATTAAGCACAAAAAGGCTTCCTAATGTCCATTACACACAAACACCGTGATAATCATGGGTTTATATGTGTTTGGGCAACAATATGTGTTTGGGCTTATACACATTTTCATTTGGCAATTGGGCAAGTTCAATGAAAACAAATGTTGTAATACTTTTTTATTGCTTGCATTTAAGACCCTTGGTTGTTTAATATCTTCCCAATCTTGCAAGGCCAATGAGCACAACAATCTCAAGATAGTATGTCAAATTAGTTTGTGCAACCTAAAGCTTAACATAAGCCTTTGCCATTTTGGCCAACAAAGTTTTATATTCAAACATGACTTTTTTTGGCTAGGGACAACATACTTATCCACCTTGTTTTGTATTCTTTAAAAAAAATCTTTTCATTTGCAACAATTAAAGCATTTTGGTGAAATATTATGTACATATCTTTTTGGGTTGTGGGAGAAAAATGCATTCAAGGATTGGAACAAAGTTTTATCATTGAAACCAAAGGCAAATGAGATATGGTTTGAATCTCAAGGTTAATGTATTGGTCAAAGTTGATCAAATAGACATAACATGGTGATTTTAGTCTAATCCACATGTCATGTTATTGTCACATTAGATACATATGACATGTCAATGCCACATTAGATGCATTAAACTTTAAGTCAACATAAACATACGACCAACTTGATTGTAGTAAGAATAAAATAAACATGGTGAGTTCCTATTTTGTTGAACACTTGAATACAACATAATGTAATCCATAGTAATTATAAGGAAAAAAAAATTTTTTTTTTAATAAAAAATTATTATTTATATATAAATCACATGATAGAAACAAGTAAAATGATACTTTTGTTTTTACAATTACATGTAGAAAATAAATTTATTTTTTATTTCTTTTGCTATCAAATGGAAAAATGTTATGGTCACATGCAATTTTTAATTAGTTCATTTAATTTAAAATGACGTGTAAAAATATTAAGGAAAAATATAAGAAATAAATTTGTGATTCAATTTTAATGGTTGCTTGTAAAACAAATTCATTCATTATATTGATGGTTGCATGTATTGTGGTTGCAATCACGTGTGAATGTGAGTTTCTTTTTCTTTTTATTTCCTAATTGGGGTGGGTAGTTGTGGTTTTGGTCACATGTAATATGTTTATGGTCACTTGTATGAAGTTAAGCATGTATTTTTAGCACCTTAACCCAATTTCGGTTATGTGGGTGGAAAAACCAAAAATAGGTAGGTTGTAAAGGAAGGTAGTTGCTAAATGATTCTTGTTTGCAATTTGTGTTGGAGAAGAAAATGCATTTTTTGTAAATTGTTTTTACAACTACTTGTTTATAATGTTTTAAAAAATTCATTAGTTTATGATGCATGTAAATTTTTTAATCCACATTTCTTTTGGTCATTTGCTAAAATTGTTCAATGTTTAATTGTTAACTTTTGAAAATCACATGTTCAATTCATTTGATTTACAATCATATATTAAAATTTATAAAATTTTATGGTCACTTGTTAAAAATGATTTTTCTTTTGCAATTGTGTGTTGGTCAATTTATTTTATTATTATTTTTTAATGGTCACTTATTGTTTTTTTTCTCATTTATACTTGTGACTCACATGTTGTTTTACACATTTGGTTTTTTGTCACATTTTAAAGGTTTTTTTTTTTAAATTATATTTTCATGGTTGGCTATTAAAATAGTCACATGTAAACTTTTTTATATTGTGGTTTTAGTGTCACATATTAAATTTAGTCAAATATTTATAAATGTTAACAAAAAATTTACTTTATATTCCATGGTATTTTAAAATGCCAACTTATTATTATGCGAAAGAAATATTTTGTATAAATTTTTATTGTTACATATTATACATATTTGCATGAATTTCAATGTTGATATGACAAAAGAGTGTGTTTGATTCAAAACAAAGGTGATGGCAATGGTTCATGCCCAAGGAGGTCATTTTTTGTATATTAAATTTTTTTTTGCATAAAAGGGTATTTTTTTAGTTGCTGTGAAATAATGGTGTATTCTAAGTATATTTCAAAATATATATTCTTATAATGAATTATAAACACCCTATTTACATTGAAATAAATTATAAATTCATTTATTATTCAATAAGTTGCACCTTATTTTTTTTGCATGTTGTTTGTAATAAAATGGCAATAACCTCCCCATGGGTCCATGCAATGAATTCCTTCCATATGAAGCAAATCATCTTCTTGATGCGGTTTATTGCACCATTTTTCACTCCCCTAATGACAACACCAAAGAAATAATCAACCCCTTAATTTAAAATTGAAAAACCTAAAAACCTAGAAATGGAGTCCAACAAAATTTAGATTTATTAAAAAGGCAAAATACTTCACTTAAAAGATTTCATGTTGTATACTACAAATGATAATAACTTCAATGCAATGTCAAATTTAGACAAATCATTGTTATTTGCTAATGCATCCATTATGAGTTCAAATATGTTAATAAAAGTCAAAACTAATTATAACTATTATTTATATTCCATGTTTGAAATTGGTGACTTATTGGTGTTGAAACTTTTTTAATTTACACATGTATCAACATTCATAATATGATTTTTTGGCAATGACAAGAGTAGAAGCAAAAGTTGACCTTCTAAAAGGCCAACTCATCTTTATAATCAAGTATTTAACTTGTCTTTAGCCTTTATGAGGTTATTTTCTAAGTGTACTCCCCTATTTATTAAGGTGTGGTTGTCAATTTTTCACCTACACTCTCTTTTTAGAAAAAGAGAGTTTAATTTATATTAGGTAGAGTCTAATAGTTAGCCCATTATACAATTAGATCAGCTTTGTTCTGACTTCATTTTGGAGGCCTACCTACAAGGATTTCATAGGAACATGTGAATAAAGTTGAAATCAATCTAATGAATAAAAAATACTCAAAAACACTTTAAAAATACTTGTCACCAATGTTTTAATTGTTCCTTAAAAGACTTATAAAAGGACTTGATTGTTTTTTGAAAATCACACATACACACACACACATTTGAAAATTTGGAAATATAAATATCAACATAATAATATAATGAAAATTTTAAATATTTAAAAGTAATGAATACTTTAAATTAAAAAGTTCCACTTGGACCCTTATCACTACCCTTATCATTGTGGTTAAGTTGATATTACTTTCACCTTCACTTATGCACTCAAAAAAGATTAAGATTGATGAAGTAGTCAAATTGTCAACAATGTAAGCATGAATCGATACCCAAGATCAAGTATCAATTCTTAACTAAGTGTTAGGTCTTGAGAAGCACCTTGCAATTTTCTTGTTTTAAATTTTCTTTTGAATATGCATAAAATTTGCCATTAGCCACCCAATTGTGTCAAACTAATGTTTTTTTTGTTGACAAAGGGAAACCCAAGAAAAAAACATAGGCTTAAGAGCCTCATATGCAAATTAAAGGGTTGCACATAGTTAAAAGGAGGGATAATATATAGCTTGCAAGTTGAGAAGTTGTTGTCCAAGATCCATTGGGCACACCAATGCAATGAATGAAACCACCATTGTGCATTAATAATGCAAGTGGAGTGCACACTACAAAATGAAAATGTACATTCTCTCCAAACCTTAGCCCCACCACTTTAATCTTGAATCATAACTCAAGTTCAACTTATCCATCATATTCAACCTTGCCCAAATAGTAATTCATATTAACTAACAATGCAATAAATTATTAGATTTACATATTTGTAAGGCACACATGGTGCCAAAATAGAAACCATAATGAAACATTTTGGTGGAGTAGCAACTCTAGCAATAGCTAGATGAATTACAAAACACAAATTAAGCGATGAAAACATCAAAACAAGATGAAAGAAAAGAAGTGAAAGAATATGTTGGCAAATGGAATAGGAAGATGGATGGTGATAATGAAAGTTCCTTATTTTGACAGTCTTGAATCTAGACATCACAACCCAAGAAATGGACATAAATTTTTTAAAACACATTTAATGAATGGGATAAGACTAACATTGAAAGATGCATGGGTTTTGACCTTTTTCATTGATGTATTCGCTATCTACATTGGCAAGTGAATGCAACTTGGTGAACCTTTTCTTTCCTTTCAAGCCATTTTTCCTTTAGGCATTTTCACAAGGTCTTAATTACTACTTTCACTTTTAGTCTAAAGTTCACCAAATTTTTTTTGGGATGGTTGTCATGGTTGGCATCCATTTTAATACTTTTTTTATTTACAAATAAAAATAAAAATAGTTCATGTATTGTAATTTGTTGCTATTGGATGAAATTCATCCATTGATACTATTTATTAGTTGTTTAATTGAGTTTTTTCATTTTTCATCCATAGATTCATCACCATTCATTTGACCTATAAATTATGAAATTCATACATCATTGTCCACTTTTAATCCAAAAGGAATAAAACTCATTCATGACCATTTATTTATCATTGATAATTGATTCTTAAGAAGTTGTTTAACAATTGGTTCATTGCATGATGAATTTTATGGAAAGTTTGATGGATGATTCCACTTCATGGCACCCAAATAGGTATAAATACATGTATTGTAGGCAATTATTATCTTTAGTTTAATTGAGATCAATATGAGACACACTCTTTCTTGACATCTCCTCACATTGAATCATGTTTTGAAGCTTGTCATATAATATATTGAATATAATCTCATTTATGTACTTGTTTGCATACTTCATGTCCTTGGTCATGTTTTCAAATATTATTATGAAAAGTCTAAACATTTATGTCTTGTAGTTCTTGTGCTCATGGTAATAATGTTTGCGATCATAATAATTTTTGTGCCTATGACAAGTCTAAATATTGCCTAATTGATTTTCAATTATGGTTAATTTGGAAAATGATGAACTACTTTCACCACAAAAAAAACACAAATTAAGCATTTGAGGTTCTAAAGCATCCTAAACATTAGAAATATGATTTTCATTTCCATAGGTTTCTTATTGGAAACCTGAAAACTTTCAACCCTTTGGCAATTATCAATGACAAATTACAATGAGGTTTTATAAATTGATGAACCCCTTTATAATTTACCACATTTGATTCCATTTTGGTTTCAATTCAAGACAAATGGTTGAAGAAGGTGGAAAAAAAAAATCCATAATTTCCTTCAAAAACTACAATCACCAATAAAGCCAATATTATAGAATCATCAATGAAAATTTCTATATTGTGGATTGGACAAATGTTTGAGGAAAAGCAATTTGCCACATCAATGTGATGTGGAAATAGTAAGGTAGTCACTTCTCCACATTATGTAACTCCAAACCACAATTCCCAATGACATGTGAAATTAAAAAAAAACTCAAGGCTTACCATGACTTTGAAAACAGAAACATAATAGCTGAATTTAAAATTAAAAAAAAATTGGCTTGAGGTTTATTGGTTAATCTAAACTTGATTGAGGTTCAAGCATTTGAAAAATCTTAAGAACCATGGAAGTTTTGAGTATTCAACTGAAAACAACCAAGCAATTACAAATTATCATAAAGGAAGAAAAATATTGCTAGCAATGATGCGATAGTTATAACACAAACTAGGTTGGTAAATAAGCAATCTGATATTCAAGGTGACAAAGAGGCCTCCATGCCTCAAAACCTATTTACTTGTGAGACCTTCACATGCAAAATTATCACAAATGCCAATGGAATGTGTGTGTTGCTAGGAGCATTCACGTGGTGTTTGACAATTCCACACTTTCAGCATGTGGGTAGCAGCCAGACTTTTATTTTTGCATTTGTTTGTTGCTGAATGAATGCCCAAATGCAACACCCAGGGGCTCGTTTGAACTATCCTTGTAACAGGAATGACACCCCAAACTCCATTAAAACTTGTTGATATTGAAGCCAAGGGATCCCACTTCATTTTTGCTATTTTTATCTTCCCAACTATACCCATACCATTGAACTAAGAAGCTTCAGGTTAAATTCTGATCGGTCTTGTTCACAATCTGCATTACCATCCACTGTGAACAGGTCATTTGAATGTCAGCATTGTAACTCTTAGTGCTGAGTTCAAATTTGCTTCAGTAACTTTGCGTCGTCCACACCATGTTCAAACCCTATACACATGGACCTCTTTGGTTTGGATGCAACAATAGCTTCCACCATCACTTTTGTTTTGAAAAAAATTCATCATCCATACCATTTTCAATCCCCACACATATGGAACAGTTTGGTCTTGGTCCAACAATGCCTCTATCATTACAGCTTTCAAAGCCACATAGGTAGTGATATGATATGAGGAATTGCATAAACCCAAACAGCTAACGTTGTCTACAATCAAATTGTAATTAGACAGTTAAGGGTGGATGGTTTCCATCCCTGACAGATCCCCTCTCCATCTCCTTTCTCTCTTCATGATAGATGCTCAAGATTCATTACTTTTGCTCAAATTAACTTCTAGACTACCTCTCAGAAGCTCAAACTTGAAGCAGAATTGAACTCCTTTTGGATGCTGCAGACAATATCCAGTGCAGTTAAATCTGTCTTCTGGACATAACTAGTCTATATTCAGATGATCTAATACCCATGGGTCCATAATGTCCATACAACACATTTCGACATGAGGTTACAGATCCATCAACATTCTGCTTGTACACAACATTTCCAATTTTTCAAGGCAATGAAGCATAAAGCCCATGGACTTAATTTTGAAGTCTACAACTGCAGCTATTCAGTTTAATTGGCCCTCTCCAAGATCAAGAGCAGAACAATTTGAAACATCAAAACAAATGAAAAGCTTGCAATTTTGTTAACAGAGCAGAATTGATACAATTGCAGACTTTGATAGATTTAAGTTACAATGCTGCCACAACGTTGTTCACCATAACAAGTTGCACACAGTTTAAAAGCTCACTTCAAAGGACTGCGCATGTGTGTATGTTGGTCAACTGATGGAAATACAATGACTATGGCCTAGAAGGTAGGCTCATAACCATTGTTGGCAGTGGCTAAGATGAAGAACGCAATGGCATGGCCCAGAGCTCCCCAGGCAAGAACATCAACAATGGTGAAACCTGCGGGATCATTGGTCTTTAACAGACTCACAACCTCCTGTGCACGACTATCACCAGCCTCAAAATGACTTTGACCATTCTGCTCTGGCAGTCCTTGCCTTGCTACCTGGAAAACTCACATACCAAAAGCATTTCTTCAAGGTTAACAGCATGATACAGGGCTGATTAGAAGGGTTGCTAAGTCCTTGACACATTTCTCTTGCTGTCCACACACTATGAGTACCTTAGAAAACAACAAGAGCACTGTGTTGTATACTGTATCTGTGTTATGGTGCAGCAAAATCGGTACAGGACCTGAAAACTTGCGGGTCAACCAGATAGCCTAGTCTTACAACTTAGCTTGCAACGCATCATAATCTCATTGTTGTTGTCTACTAGGAATGAAGCCGCGGGGAACCGCAAGGCGGGATCAAAACTTCTAAGCAGTCATGACATTGTAGCATCTGGAAGTAGGGCTCATTGAATCTTTCTATGAACTCATATGCAAACCTGCACCAGGAACCAATTGCCGAGTAATTTCGCGCGCATTTATATCTTGAATGCATCGACCGACGCGTTAAATTATAGGCTAGGATCAGTCAAATTTTCGCGATTTCTTCAGGAAAAACTCAACAACAAAATTATTTCTCGTCCCATCATTCACCGATAATCTTCTGGTCCTTATCTTATGCTAGGTTCTATGGGCAGAAGAACCAAAAGCGAGCTGATCTGGGAACGAAATCCGGGCCAAAATAGAGATTGCGAAGACAAAGAGTAGAATGCCAAAGAAGGTGCACTCACGTTGTCTCTCTGGAAAGGCAGGAATACGAATCGTCCTAGGAATAGAAGCGCTCCGGTGCTGAGAGAGATGACGACTGGGGTGTCAAGACCGCAAGTAGTCTTGGCCACGGACTTGGCAACCGCTGTTCGGCTAGCGAAAGATCGTGATCTGCTTAAGCTTAGTCCATCGACTCTGTTTCCGGACCTGAGACCGGCGAAGCTAGCTTGCACAGCAGCCCGTGAGACAACCTTCTTGCTCCCCGACAGGACAGGGACTCCGGTAGTAGTAACCCTGGAAGTTGCAGCACAAGCAGCCATCTCTTATCAGGAAAAAAAAAAACCTTCCAAAACACAAAACAGAGAGATTATTTTCACAAGTTCTGCTGCTTCGCACACCGAAGGAGCAGTCCTAGAGAAAGTAACGAGCAACGGAGAACAACTGAGTGATCGAAAGTGTCAGGGAGGTGAAGCAATTTTCCGCACACTTGAGGGAGACGAGAACGGAGGTGGAGCGAAACGGGCGAGACGAGACAGGTGGATAAACCCAGGGTCACCCTTCATTTACTCGGTTGAGACACCCTTTTATTACTGCGGATTGACCCTTTCACCCACTGCAAACGAGACGATCTGGAGCATGATGCCACCTTATTAGAAAAAGGTAACGACAGAGCGGGCGAGAAATGACCCGCGCGCTTGGAAAGATAGGACCAATGGGACGCCGAAAATCCTTATCCTGTCATTTTCTCGGCCAATCCTGTCGCCCTAATTTTCCTTCTGGCGATTAGCCCCTTGAAACCAAGGGTTTTGTTAGATCCCCCGCCTTGTTACAGGACTACAAGCACTACCCAGAGACTAGGTACCTACATGCCTACCTTTCTTTCACGTAAGAGGATCTGTGCCGCTTGTAACGAACGTTCTTTTGGGAGCAGACCCTGAAAAGAAAAGAAGAATATTTGTATGGTCCGTAAAAGATGCAAATTTAAATTTGGAATTTCTGAGGGGTCTTTCTTTTTGGGACAACAAAAATATCCAACAATAATTTGTAGTATTCCAATGGCTAATTTGGGATCCTAATTGTCACTCAAGAAAGAATCTACCCTTCACCCAATTAAAAAATTGATTAAAAAAAAAAAAGAAGCCCTAATTCAGCATCATCATCAGCCCTAAATATTCAATATCGCAATTTGCAAAATGCTTGAATTGTCTGAATTTCAACCTGAATAATAATTTTTGGGGAGGTCATCAAATTGAAAATGGTTATGTGTAGGCATTTCATAGACCTTCTGAAGATATCATTCTATAAACAAAGCATGTTTCATCCAATGGATGTCTATTGTACACAAGGTTAGTTAAGGTAATTTGATGCCCACTCCCTTAAATGAAACTAGGTGATAATCTATGAGTTGTTAATATTAGGTGACGCACAAGGTACCACCATTTTGGCAACCATTGTCATGTTGATAGTGTACTAGTTATTCATGATCCAAAATTTGGGTGTGTGTGTGTGTTGAAGTTCACTTTTGGGGTGTTTTCACAAGAAAATTTAGGTAGTTGTTATTGGGGCAATTAGCAAATCAACTCATAGTTTTCAATTGCCATTTGTATATTAAGTGAGGAACTCAAATTTGCTAATTTTTGACTGGAATGCCAACTAGGAAACATGTTGCTACAATTACTTGATACATTTCACTTCCATAAGGAATCAATTCTTGCATGTGAAACGTAGGTTTCAATCACAGAAACTTTGGCTAATTTCAAAAAAATTATGTTGGGAGAAGAAATTCTTTCATAGTTTTCAAGAATTATAGTTGCAAGTATCACCAATGACCATGGTCCAATATTGATTGAAACAAAATGCCACAAAAAACATGCTTGGCATTATTAGATGAAGTAGAAGGAGCTTGAAAGTTTGGAAAAACTGGCTAGTCCATTTCAGTGGTGTGCATGGTAAATTGCAGCCCAGCAAGGTTCCCCAAGTTTGGTTGTTCTCTAGACTTATTTATCCAGATTTTATGGCTTCAAGCCATTCATGACATCATCTTGTGCACCCTAGAAATGATTCTTCCAAGCTTAATTTCACTCTTTTCCCCTAACGTAGGTTTATCATTACCTTTACACCCATTTTTCAAATACCCTTTTAAATTGAAGCTAAAATTATCATAAAATTTTAATTCAAAGATTAGTTTAATTACTAAAGCACATTCCATTATTATTTTTAAATGATTATTATACATATATTATTATTATATATATATGATAAACCTCCACCATTATTCTTATCTTTTTCTCACATGCTTAAAAAATTTCCCTTTCAAAGTGAAGTTAAATAACCTTTTACATTAAAATGATTATTAATAAAAATAAATATGATCATATATATATAAAGTTGAATGGTCCATAAAAGTAAAAATTAAAGATTAATTTACTTTCATTGTTAAATGATTTTGGATCTTTTTTGAAAAAATATTAAAAATTAATACATGTTTCTCCTTCATTTGTACATTAAAAATGATAATGTCTTCACATTTATACAACTGTTGCTCCTTAAACACTTTGATAACACTACTTATTTAATTATAATTTTTTTGAATGGACACTATGTAACCTTGGAATAATCTGGAACTTTTTTCCCAACCAGGGGTTTTATGCACTTGTTCTTATGCCCTAATTTATCTTGTGATGGGCATGATATGATGTGCCATATGATGTTAATGACTAATGTCCATGAGTGTTGTTATGTCCTAATGGTATTGTGATCATGGGATTCATTGTTCGTTTGTTGCTTAATATTACAAACCCCACCCCTTCTTTTACCATCAAGCACTAGGTGAATCTTTGTAGTGTAATTAGAGGGTGCCTTACTAGGGTAGATAGGTCAGTGAGTGAACACTTAAGAACTCAAAGAAGTTGATTCCTCACACATTGTTCCTATGCTTCTGAAGCTGAAAGAAATCTAGCACATCCAATCCTTGCAAAAATTGCTCAATTCGATATAGGAATGGGGGAAGACATGGGATGTTTGGTGTAAGGGGGTTCAATGTTTGATGATGAGTGAATTAAAAAGAGATTAGTATTTTGAGCTTAAAATGTTTGATCATTGCATCTTTGCCTCTGAAATACAAAGAAGTTTTGTAAAGCCTTAGTTGACACACCCATTGGAATACAAAGAAGTTTTGTAAAGCTTTAGTTGACGCCCCCATTGAGTTTTAAATCACTCAATCCAGATTAAAAATGAGGAAGATATGTGGTTGGAACTAGAGAAGGGTCTAGAGCTATTTTTTCAAAAAAAATTGCAGCAAATTATCACTCATCATCTTCCTGTGTTACTTATAATGCTCAAAGAACATTTGTAACCCTTCACTTGCCAGGTCCGGTGACACAGAAATTGTCTTTTCGATTAATGAATGAGGAAAATATAGGAAAGTGTTTGATGATAAGTACATGTTCAATGATGGGCAATTCTACTCTGCATGGAATTTCTCCTCTGTGCAATATATGGGAAATGTGGTTGTATCCCAAGGTTTGATGCACCCCCAAGCTCCCACATGGTCTTTTGTGGCCAATTGATTTGTGGACACATTTATAGGTGGGTTGGTAATGATACCCAGATAGATTTTAAATGACTTGGAGAAGAATGAAGACCTCAAAGTTCAAACCATTTCCAAAAGAACTAAACAGTCTCATTCTTTTGAGGTGAGGTAATTTCATAACTACATATAGTAAAGTTATCTAACATTCTTATGTTTTATACAATATTTCTCAAATAAATAAATAAATAAATATATGAAGGCAAAATTATTATGATTGAAATTTAATACGAGATTAGTAATTATACACCAATTCAGGCTTGTGTTAAAGCAACATGCTGAACTACCCATATTTCAAGCTTTTTCCATGTATAATAATTAACATTTAATTTGTTTGAGTACCTTTTTTTCTGAAATTTTGAACCCACTGATTTAAACAACTAGTAACCTTTTGTATAATGTTATGATCCAATCAAGAAATCCTTTTTAGTAAGGAATGATATATAGATGTTTTTGTGAAGATTAACTTCACCTACAATATTGCAAGAAATGTAGTAACACACTAATTTGAGCTGAAACATTACTGAACCACTTTGATTATGTTCACATGAACTAACAAATTTCAATTATTACAGAACAGATTTTGCAGAATTTTTTATCCAAAATTTGCTGCTAATTCAAAACATGTCCCAGCTTGGATATCACAAATTACCCCATCCTCCACACAGCCTTGATAAATCAACAAATTCTCATTCAAGTAGTGATTCAACAGTCACATTAGACTAATATAATAAAATATAATAAGTGGTCATATTGTGTGATACTCCCATGAATGACTGACTCTAAGCATTTTAATTTGGTTATAGAGAAATAATATCTCATGACCTGGCATCTTATTTCCAAGGTACTGAACTAACATGGCTAATTTATAGCTATAAAAATGCTACAAAATTCAAATTCTTACACTAGTCCATAATAATCTATGGATATGCTAATGTATACAACCTAAGCATGGATCTCATGTAGTAGTATTTTATAGGTGACTAATTACACCCCATGAATCTACACTTTTCTCATTTTACTAAGGTTTTTTGCAATACCATGTTACATTGACAATGTTTGGCACACAGACTTCCTTCTAGAACACCCCTCCAAAAACACCCCCACCATTCCAAACTTGGGTTTTAAAACAAACTTCCCAACTTTGGAAGCATTGACCCAGCATGAATGCAAAATAGATGTGGAACATTTTAATCAATTGTCCAAGCAATTGCTAGGACCTCTCAAACACTCCTTGCATGCATATATTTTGAACAAATTAGTAGAGAAATTTGCAAACTGAAGGTAGGCCTTCCATTCAAAAAACACACAAAATATTTTTCAATGTGAAAAATTGTATATCTATATATATATGTGGAGTTAAATATACTTATTCATGATACCGAGCAAGAAGGCCAAAGATGTATTCCTCAAGACGATGTTGATCACGTGTGGAAAACTGGTCCACCCGACACCCATCCTGCCAAACAAACTTCACGTGATTAAAACACTGAATTACACCATGTCTCCTGGATGGTGTGTAGCTAGTCACTAAATTTCATAGGCATTAATACATCAAGTTGCTTAATTCACAAACTTTATTCAAATTCAGATATATGACACAACTTTACAGTTGATCAATTCAGTTGAGCACTGAGTTGGGTTGTGAAATCTAACCACAAAGAAAGAGAAGAGGGGCACATGTCGAATGGAATAAAATTGTGCAATGTCCTGAAATATTCCCACCCCATAGAACCGCATTCTTGACACTGAGAAGGCAGAGACAAGTGATTGAAGCAAACCTGATAACTCTCACAAAGGGCACAATTTGCATCAGCTGCAAACTAAGATTTTGAATCAAAGCAAAATACATGTTCCTCCCAATCAAAGTTCCCATCCCAAAAGCCATCCCATCCCCCTAGTAAGAACCTTACTGTCAAGTCATCATACTCATCATGAACATTGTGCTTTACAAAGTGGATGCTCTTTTCATGTTCCACATGACACTCTTCTCCACATCCCTGCAACATGTGAATCCATTCCTCCATAACCATGTGTACTACCCCATTGATAGATCACACCTAAAAGCACCCTGAGCTGTATTTTTAGATGATCAAACAAGGTTAACTAGCTCATTGGAAAGAATTAAAGTTACAAAGAGCTTGGTAACATCAAAAAGAAGTACGCTGTGTGAGAGCTTTTGTCCAGACAAACATTCTTTCTGCAAGTGTAAGATTGCAGGACCATTGTGAGAACTTTTGAAACTCTTTTGCTAAATTTAATGTGTCAATGTCTAAAACCACTGCACACTTTCTTTTAGCAGCAGACAGATACCAATCAAAGTCAAAACTGGAGAACTAACAAAATGTGTCCTATGAAGGGAATAAGAATCTCAAACAAGTTTTGAATGCGTGAAAGGCTCTCACTCCTTTACAAAGCTTGATGAACTGAGGAAGAATATACTTGCATGCCCCACATGATGAATTGTAGAAGTCCACCACAACCTGCCATGATCTAAAACAGAAACCATGAACAGACTCACTTGAAAGTATAAGAAAGAGATCAAAACAGATATGCTGGAAATTACTAGTCTTGACCATTTTGTTTCATTCCTCTGTAAAGACATAATTGTGTGGACAAACACAACTTGCATCTGATCATCCAGTTGGTGCACACCAACAACTTAACAATTCTTCGTAACTCTGCCTTCCTGGTAGCATCAAATCTGCAAGAGAGTTATGAAAAATCTAGCAACATTTAGCAGGTCTCCTGTCCCAACATTTAACCTGTAGCTCTGGCAGCTTTTAGCAACTGTGGTTGAATGGAAAGTTGCAGCTAGACACGCGAAACATTTCAAATTTTCAAAATCCTACTCATGAAAATGCTGCTTCTTTCCATTGATCTAATATTCCTAGTTTGGACCAAGCAAGATACAGAGAACAAAAGAGTTTGAAACTGAAGACTAAGGGAAAGGGCATACTAAGCTGCAAAAGACCTAATAGTTGATGTTTGTGAAAAGAGAACCTCCCTACAATTGGAAAACTGCAAAACACTGACAGAACTCAAACAATGAAAATTGGCTGTCTGTCTCTTCAATGAGATTCTGCTTTTTCTCTTTCTCATATCCATTTCTGCTCTAGCAGAAATGCATACAAGCTGCAAAGATTCAATCCTCAATGTTTCTGAAAAGAGCCTCCCTATGATTGGAAAACTGCAAAACACCACTGGACTCAAAACAATGAACATGGTTGTCTGTTTGATCAATGGAATTCTGCTTTTTCTTCTGCATCTGTTTCTCTGCTCTGAATTGAACACCGCAAACAAAAACATAAGTAGAGCCTTCTCTAGTCACTTTTCATAAGTTCTCGCACATGTAACAAAGACTGCAAGAAACAAAAAATTGTTTCTCACACTACATCAGTGAAGGAACTTTGTCCTGACTTTCATGTCAATGAAGGAAAGGATCTCTTCTGTCATAGATTTGCAAAGTAAAAGAGACATGGGGTAAGAAGACAGACGGGTATGGACGGGGGGGAGGGAATGAATGCTAAAGAAAGACAGAGGGGAGGCAAAAGCAAACTGTACCAATTGGTTAGCAGATTCTGCATTCAGAAGCACCCGCTCAAACTCGGCAAGGTTGCGAACTTCTCGCACGCAATCAATAGGACATGTTACCTCAGCCTCAGCCTCTCTTGCTTCTCCCTCCTGTGGTTTCACAATCACGTTTGAAGGTTAATTGTTGGCATTATTGTTTGCAAGAAACCCGAAGCGATGGCCTAAAACCATTCATTCCACTGCAAGAAGAAATTGTTAGAAATTCTTCCGCGGAGAAAGAAGAAGATTGTCTGTCTGCTTGTGTCTTGTGATTTGTATGTGAAGTGACTTTCTTTCTTTCCAGAGTAGAATTTTCTAGTGAAGGTGTCCAGGAAACGTTTGGTTGATCGATTCTTTCCGAAAATTTGGCAGGCAAAGTGAAGAAATATTACCTCCTGTCGTCGCCATAGCTCATCAAAGTGGCGTCGCCTATCGATGTGGATGCCAGCTCGTGTTTCACAGCTCCTCCACTCCTTGGTGCGGCTTGCAAACCCCGTGTGCAACGGATTGCGAGTTGATACATGAGGCAAGGGGATCCGCGACGGAAACAGTGCCGTCGACCCTCGACTCAAGACAACCACCCTCCAGGGGGTCTGCGGCAGAAGAGCCACGGCCATTGCGCCGTGCACGGAGAATCTCTGCTGCTGCTGCTGCTACTTACGCCAAGGAAGATCGAAGCTGACCTCTTGGATGTCCATCCATATGTTCATCCAAACATCCATCCATCCATCCATCCATTGTCTTGACACTCGTCCGTGATAACTAGTTATCTTCTCTGAGTTCTTCAACTCTGAAATCCACTCTTTTATTTGCAATCTTGTTTCAAAACAAAATCAAGAGCAAACTGATTTCTTCTTTGAATTCTTCAACTATATTGCCTGTGGGGAATCACAACAAGGGTGCATCTCCACTGGTGTTACAATGATTAACATTTGAGGAGTCTGGATCTGTAAACACACTACTATTGCAGAGATTTGTCCTGGATGCAAAATAAACAGATGATGCCTATGAAGAGTTTGGTTCAAGTTTCCTCTATTGGTTCTGGGGTGCACATATCACTTGATAGAAGGGTTTGTGCTGCCTCATGGAAGCAAATCAGTGGTGAGAAGACAATGTAATACATTCACCATAGGGTGCATTCACTCAGCTACCCCAGAACAAGGAAGCCTTTATTTGGTTTGACTGAGATCAAAAGGGGTTGTTGGAAGCCACCAGGCAGAATGAGATAGTGCAACCAAGATAGAGAAAACATGTCTTACAGAACATGCAGTAGATTTATAGAATTATACATTCCCTATTGAAAAAACCTTTACAGGATTCCTGTCTGTATTTGATAATTGCAACTTAAAAGAAAAAAACCTGACCCCTTAGACCCAATGTCCAAACATCCAAACCTCCAATTTTTCCTCCACCCAAAAACCACACTACCATACACCAACAAAAGTTCTTACAAAAGTTCTTGTGAGAAGGCTGTCCAAACCCAGATTTCAGCCATCAAACATTTGATGCTTTGATTATCAACTTACAGATTGAAGAAATACAATAGAGCACAATTAACCTCCAAGTAGAATTCCCAAGACAGGAATGTAAGGCACTGCAGTAGCCAACCATGTCAAGTTGCTGAAAAACATGATCAAAGCACTCAAGGTATATCACAAAAGTCCATCAACAGAGAAATCCATAAGCAGCTTGCAAACGTAGAAATCCAAGTATGCAGAAGATCTTTAAGCCCTTTGATCAAAACCCTAATGGAGAACCACAGAATGGATCAAACCCCTCTTTCTGAATTGAAAAGGCAAGAACATTGTACAAACTACCAGGAATCCAATACTATGTTACCTCCTCTTCCAGGTGTAAGATCATCAAATGAACTTCTGAACTAGATGTGGCATGAGGATGCCTAAATGTGGAGATGCTTCACCTCTACCACAGCCATCCAAGAAATTGTGTCCCCTCAATACAAGACCATAGATTCCCCCGTTTGCAAGTGTCCTCAAGACATTCATACATGGCTACAGAACCAATTTCCTTGAACCTAAAGGCTCAACAAGCACCAGAGGCAAAGGAAACCTCAGTTTGGCCATCGCAAAAATTCTCAATCCAAAATACCACAGATTAACACAGTTGCAAATGTCTCAGAGAAGTACATACACCCCAGCTACAAACCATCTCCTTGAACCTAAAGGCTCAACAAGCACCAGAGGCAAAAGAAACCTCAGTTTGGCCATCTCAAAAATTCTCAATCCAAAATCCCACAGATTATCACAGTTGCAAATGTCTTAGAGAAGTACATAAACCCCAGCTACAAACCAATCTCCCTGAGCCTAAGGTGCAAGCACCAAAGTGAGAAACACTTCAAGCTTTTGCTACATGACCAAACAGCAAATCTTGTTTGCAGCTCAACATACTTAGAAGCTTTTTTGCCACATATGCATCTGGTGCAGACCTCACATGCCACAAATATTTCTAGACTCACAATTTACCACTTGTAGGAATTTTCTGCAAATGTCGGAGCCCTCGTTTGTTGTGACAGATAGAGACTCAAGATCTTGATTACTACTGCCCTGTACTTTTGCTACGCGCTTGGAAACATGCACTCGGAAAATAACAATGGCATGCAAGAACAGACTTCTTCGTACAAATCATGTTTATGATACCAGTCATGCAGAGATTAGTCTTAACAAGATCTTCCTGATATGTCGTCGATGCAGGCTGCTGTTCCAAATAACCCTGCACAGAATACCCTGCAACATTTTGAAGCAGTGGAGACAAAACTAGTTCTGCTCGCCGTGCAGACCTCTCGCAGCTCTTCATGGCCCAGCAGCAGAACGCGAAGATTTCTTTATTTCGTTTAGACAGAGAGTTGTACTGATTCTCCCTTGAAAAGTATTTCGGAGATCTTTCCCCCCGCCGCCGCCCCCTCTTGCATCGGCTGGCTTGCAAAAATCACCACCAGCCGTAACGCGCTCCGATGTACTTCGCTTTCAGCCACCTGCAACTGTTTCTCATGGTCTGTTTCATCTTCCCTTCCACTGTGAACACCTGGTAAGTTGCAATGCGCTTCTTTCGCTTCATCTCTGGATCCACAACAACGCTCCACGAAGGTTGGGAGCTTTTACTCTGCGTCTGCCCCTTCCAGGTGTACGACGACTCCGGAGTGGTACCAGGATACTGATTATTCCAGTGTTGCATCGCCATCCTCAAAATCACCTTGTAAACCACCCGCTATCACAAAATCTGTTTCGCAGGTCTGTTTGCGCTCAAATCGCACAAACTTCCCGATCTGCGACACAAAAGCCTGTACAGAACGCCCGAGTTTAAAAAGGAGAAATCCAAGCTTCTTCAAACAACAAATCGCTGCAAATCGCCCTGTAGAGCTTCGAATGTATTCTTCTCTGCTTGGCAACGAATTCAAACCCCCGATCCTCTTCTTGCAACAGCAATCATCCAGTTTTCTACTTTCCCTCAGATCATAGGGAGCATTTCACAAAGTCGGAGATCGCACCTGCGAATATCTTCCCGGACCTGTTCTTGGAACAACGATGGACCAGATCTCTCCTTTCCTTCAGATCACGGGGAAAATAGAACAAAGTCGGAAATCACACCTGCAAATATCTTCGCGATCCTGTTCTTGGAAAAACGATGGAACAGCTCTCTTCTTTCCGCCAGATCACAGGGAGCATTGAACAAAGTCGGAAATCACACCTGAGATCTTCCGGATCCTGTTCTTGTAACAACAACGATCATCAAGCTTCTCTCCTTTCCTTCAGATCACAGGGAGCATGGAAAAAAAATCCGGAATCACTGCAATGATCGTCCGGGTCCTGCTGCATACGTGAAGTAGTAGTAGTATTCCGGCAGCTCTGCAATCATCGAGAAAGAAACCAAGTTGGACAGTTGAGCTTCGTTTCCGTCTGTGTACCTTCTTCGAGTATTCAGAACCAACAGGGTACACAATACACACCACTCTCTCTCCCCAAAAAAATGGAGTTAAAAAAAAATCAAAGGAAGAAGAAAACACAACTGGTTAGAACTTTTCTTCGACAGTACCTGAACAAGCAATAATGGCATAATGGCTCAGAGCACCTTATCAATGGCAAGTTCAACCCAGCAACAGTTCACATAAGAAATGTTCCCTGGACTTTGAAGTTCGTAAAAAATGACTCACAGTTCACAGCACTGTTTTTTATAAGAATTTTTATTTGTAGCACAAAGTGGCAATCAATCATCCATAGGAAGCAGGGTTTTTTTTTTAAATTTATTTTTAATATAGTAATTTTGTGGTTTTGAAAGTTTGGCGATTTTTTTCATTTTTAAAGCAATGTTTTTCCGAGATTTACACTAGAAAACGAAAATTTCCAAAATTGTTGCCACAGTGAGGGAAATTCGCCCCCAAAAAAAAAACTCAGATGCAAAGATGTAGAAAAAGATGCAATCGTCCTTAGGAAGATTTAGCCAAATCTGGCTATACAAACCAGATATGAAGTACACAACTTTAATCATCATTTTATATCTTTGGCTACACACTGAAAACAAAATATGGAAACTCGGCGATTTTAAATTTTTTTTCACTCAGTTCTGGCGAATGAAAACCTCCAAAATCACGTCATTCTCGATTTTTTCAATTTGTAGTTTCGCCAATTAATAAAAGGCTGGTTCACGTTCCTAAAAGCCCAGGTGTTGGCCGACACCATAACTCTAAGAAAATACAATAGCCTATGGTCAATTTCCACATTGACAAAAAAAAAAAAAACTAATTCGTTTTTAAAATTTGAAATTATTGAATTTTTCATGATCTATTATGATATTGTTACATGAGTAGAGAAAATTTTCAGAGTGTAGCTTATGATAATTATTATGATTTTCAACATGTCAACTTCATATTTTCACATAAATTCATTCCACTATTTTGAGGATTATTTAATGACGAAACTAACCTTAGGGTAAGGTAGGTGTTTCAAAGAGTTAACAAAGTCAAAT
>Ga0116231_10004577_pt1 | contig 27871 bp, 34 predicted proteins | sample S1TSphgellanicum_2_FD_89695 | JGI IMG/M metagenome (GOLD analysis project Ga0116231, IMG submission 89695) | Host-associated microbial communities from peat moss isolated from Minnesota, USA - S1T2_Fd - Sphagnum magellanicum MG | ecosystem: Host-associated > Plants > Peat moss > Unclassified... | reverse complement strand
AAATAAGAAAGGTGGGCCAAAAAACCTTTGGTGTGTTGAGGGGGGGGGGGGGGGGGGGGGGCTTTTTTTTTTTCCCTTTTTTTTTGAGGGGGGGGGGGGGGTGCAACCCCCCCCCCCCCTTTTTTTTTTTTTTGTGGAGGTTTAAGGAATGCTTGGATTTAAGGCAAGTTTTCTAAATTTTTGGGTTGGGGTGGGGGTTCAAATTTTTATTTTTTTAGAGTGTGGGGATTGGGGGAAATTTTTTATTCTTAGGTTTTGTGTGAGTGATATTATATATATGGAAGGGTTTTTGTTCCTCTCCCTCCTTTTACAATTTTGTTCCACTTGGGATTTTCGAGCCTTTCATTTTGTTTGGGAGTGTTAAATTTTTTTTTTGGGAACCCTATTTCTTTTTTTTGGAGGCCCATTGTGCTTGATTCTTTTTCACTATAAATCTATGGAGTTTTTTTTAGGTCTTAACTTAAACTCCTCAATTAACATCACTGAATTGCTTGATGAAATTGAGATAGAAATTGGAGTGCAATGCAAATCACAATTGCTTATTTCAAACTTGAAAGTATTTCATGTTTGTGGAATTGGAAGAAAGAGGTGGGCAATTAGTTGATCTTGAGATATGTGAGCAAAACATCTTAATGATCATGTGAGCTATTCCAAATTTGTTTAAAACCCTCACCAATTTCGATATGAAAAAGTTTCAAAAGCTAATGTAATTTGTGGTCCTAACCATTATTCATCATGCAAAGTCTACAAAGGAGTGCCAATAAATTCTTCAACAATTATCCAAATTGTCCACAAAACATTTGATTAATCATCCTATATAAAAAGTACCATAATGTTATTATGTATGACATTTTCTTTTGGAATTATAATAGAAATGCAAGAAATGATAATAATACTTATTCCATCTTGCATCAATTCATCCATTGTTGACAATAGATATTGACTACACATATTTTGTTGTTCCAAGGATGAATTGAATTTATTAATGGAACTTTCATCAAAATCCACAAGCATTAAAATAATCATGCCCATAGGAGTTGGTTTAAAACAAATGTATTACATGGATAACAATGGTGATGGACCACCCTAGGTTCATTTATTTGGACCTCAAGTACATAAGATCATAGCATGACATTAACATTTTGTATTGGTCAAACATCTACAAGAATTAACATTAGTATTTTGTGCACATAAACAAGTACTTGTTGTCTAGGTACATAGGTGAGGAGATGTTTGTGATGCATTGGCTTGGGAAATGGGAGTTAATGCTTAGAGTTGATTTGTGTTAAAAGTGTAAAAAAAATGCATGTAGCAAGATTAAAAGTTAGGGTGGAATGGGGAATTGGAAAATTCAAATGTAAATGGAAAATGTTGATGAAACATTTTGATTTTATGAAAGAAAAATACAATCATTTATTCATTGTAATTGCACTATTGATTAATTGTTTACATACGTGTTGCTAAAATTTCATGTTTGAAATTATTAACAAGCATTTGGATGACCCAACAAAACATGGTTGGAATGATGACTATTAATTACAAGTTTAATAGTTTTTTAAATCTTATCTATGAATTTTACATTTGTAATCATTTGACATTTTTAAAAAGTTGCCTTCAAACTTGCCTATTTCAAAAGCTTTTTTTTCTTTTTTTAGTTTAAAATTTACCTTTTCTTTAAATAATAGAGCATCTTGATTAGGAACCTTAGTCTTGAATTTGTTAATGATAGTAGCAAGGCTTTTAGATAGTGATTGCAACATTTCATACTTGTTCATTGGCCCTTCCATAAGTGTATTTGTAAATGTTGGTGTAGATGTAACAACATATACTAATGATGGCCCATTTGTTTCATTGGACATAAGATTAAGGCTAGGAGAAAAATGAAATGAAAGACTTTTTGTACCATTTATCAAAGTTACTACCTTTTGATTATATTTTGTGTTACGTGTCCATCTATTGTTTTAAGGCATGCCAAAACTTCATCATTTTGCAACCTTGCCCTCTCTTCACCTTCTTCATTTGTCACGTTTATCTTCAATTCATTCAAAATATCTCGCAATCCATCTTTGAGCTTTCTTTTTGAAATGTTAAATTTGGGAATTGTAGCTTATAATCTTAGTACACATATTTCTAAACGTAGCTAGGCATAAGTTGTGTCACATTTTTTTGTCCCAATTGTAGAACATAAAATGATGATGGTAAGAATTGGCAATGTAGTTAACGTGCAAGGAATCCACAAATCCACCTTTAGCCTCTCTTTTAATGAAAAACCTTTGTGGGTCTTTGGTTGGTTAGGACTTTGAAATCACTCTTTTGTGTCATGAAATTTAGTTCAAATTTATACCCACCCATACCTACAAGAAGAAAAATAAATTTAAAAATTAAAAATCAAAAGAAGTTGAAAAGTCTAAAAAAGGGTTCAAAGAAGTTTAAATTTTTTAAGAATGACTAAAAAATCCAAAGAGTGAAAATTCCCATGACTATAAGGATTGAAAATTATTATTGTTTAATTTAAAGACTAACCCTAAACCCTAAATCCCATAAAACTCCAATGAATGAAAAATCTAGTGTTGAAATTTTTAATGGATGAATCTAGTGAAAAGTTTAATGAGTTACAAATCCAATGAGTGGAAAAAACAATGAGTTACAAATTTTGTGATTGAAAATCCAATTGCTTACAAATCTAATGATTGAAAAATCTAGTGAATGAAGTCTGTACATGGTCATTTAAAAGTATATATAGGTCATTAAAGGAGTGGTAGGCTTATAAGAGGTCTATTCAAGCTCTATGTAGGTTATTAGAGGTATGTACAAACATGTATGAAATCATTAGAGGCTTAAAAAGGAAGGTGTGAATCTATTGGAGGGTTGTATAGGGCCTATACAAGGCCTATACAAAGCATTTCAGGTCGTGAAAGGTTTGTTAGAAGCTTATGCAAGCCATATACAAGCCATTGTAAGTCATTAGAGGTCTAATAATGGGGGTGTAAGTTTGTTAAAAGCTTGTGTAAGGCCTATATAAACAATTAATGATCATTAAAGGCCTATATGTCTCGATATTAGGTCATTAGAGGTCTAATAAGGGGGGTGCATGTTTGTTAGATGCTTGTATAGGGCTTATACAAATTAATAAAGGTTAATAGCTTATTAGAGGAAGTGTGAAAGGGTGAGAGAAAGATTGAAAAGGTTTGGGTAGATATAGACAAAATGATAGAAATAAAGAAATAGCAAGGGAAGGTTAGAGAGAGATTGAAAGGGTTTAGAATGGTTAGGAGAGAGTGGCAAATTTTGTAGAGCACTTTAGGTAGAGTTGGAAACAACTCAATTCAACAAAATTCAAAGCAACCTAATTGAAATCAAATACAAATTGAAATAAATTCAATTCAAATCTATACACAATTTATGCATGTTCAAAATTTTCAAAATGAATGTCATAAATACAACATGGATCTACTATGGGATTTGTAAGCCACTGCAAGTGGCATTAAAATAATCAAAATCTAAGTCATAAAAAATGTGGTAAACTATGTCAATGGGTTGCAAACAAATCTTCAAGCATTGAAATTTATATCCAAAGTGCAATTGGAGCAACTGCCTTGGGGTACAACTAGTGGCAATTTGTTGGAGATAAAACTTATGATCAATTGGTCAGGGTCTTGGGTATACATGGGTATATAAGATTTTGATGAAAGTTTTTTTTACATAGGAAGGTATGAAGGAACTTTCTTGTAGGATTGAGCTTTCTTTTAGCTAAAGTTTGCATGAACCCACAAACCTTGCAATAAAGAATGGAAAGAGATCACACAAAGGTGGAAAAAGATCACACACATAATATGAAGTTCGCCAAATGATGAAATTTTTCAAATAGTCATAAAAGATGTCCTCATATTGACACAAAGGTTTCGCTATTATGGCCATGGCTTTAAAAGGCTTCCGCCTCACTTGCAAATACACATTGCCCAAATCCACACTTAACCTATGCAACTTCTAATACCTTCAAGATGTTTGTCAATGCTTACCAATCAACCTCTTTCAAGCATGTAACTTCCTTCAAGTGCACAACCTTTTTCAAGCACACAACCTTTTCCAATGCTCACCACAAATCCCAACCTCTTGGTGCTCATAAAAAAACCTGATCTTTTTCAAATGGTCACAAAACTTGACCTCTCTTGATGTTAAAAAAGGGCCCAACCTCCTTTTAATGTTCACAAACCCTCTTCTTTTGATGCAACCTCTTTCTAATTCACAAAATTGTTTCTCAAACCCTCCCTTTCAAATGTATTCATAATTCATTCCTTCCCTTTTCATGCCCAAATCACAAGGAGCTTCTTACTTTTAGCTTTCTTTCCCGATTGTCACTTATTTCAAACATTGCACATGATCAAAAATACCAAAAAATCATGTGAAACTTGGGATTTCAATACATTTTCAAATTTTGCCTTGTTTTTTTTTCTTTTGTCTCATCTTCACCCCATGTTTTTGATTGCACCTAGTGTTTTTAGCAAACACAAGGCACTAATCTCTCGTGAAATTCTCACCTGCAAGTCTCTTTAATAATTTAAATAGCTTAAAGGCTTTTGGATAAGATTGTCTTGTCCACTTTTGGATAAAAATATATGAAAACATTCATTTTAATCATTCACAATAAAATCTTCATTTTATCATTTCAAACTCTAACAATAACATCATCAAAAAGGCAAGTTTTGAATATATTCATGAAGCATCTTCATCCCATGATGTAGAAGTCAATATGAGTTTCATTAAGGCAGTACTACAAATTCGATCAACTCCATGCATTTCCTTGAACATTAATGCATAAAATATTAACATTAACTTGCTCCTCTTCAACCTTGGTTACCAACTTGTGAACCTATCTAAGTATTCATCTCCTTGCATATTTGACAAAATAACATTGGTTTTCATGATCAAGTTGGTTTCTTAAATGATGGTAAGATGCAAATGCAAACCCAATAACATCTACCACTTCATGTGTAACCACGTCTTAGGATCAAAAATTAAATTAATGTTGAAAATAATTAATATGGTTATTTATATGACAATGTTTTTAATGTAGTATTGGAACATTTGGAATAATTTGAATCGAATCTATTTGATTATGAAATATTCAAAAACACAAGTTATGTAACCAATGCATTTACTCATTAACCCTACCTTAAAAAGATTTGAAATTGATACAATCCTGACAATCATTGAAATAAACTTTTGCAACTAGGGTTTTTCTTTTCCAAATTCCTTAAGTAGGTCCATTAGTAAGGATCCTTAGCATTAATTGTGAGCTATAGTTTTTCTAGAAAAGTGCTATTACATGTGATGACGTAGGAAGTGCCTAGGTCTAGATGTGGTTGAATGGTTGAACTCTAGTTATAACAACCTAGACAAGATTGTTCATTTGACTCCAAAGCTTTCATTCAAACCGCACATGAACATCATGATCAAGGTGCCCTTCTATGGAGCTACCTTCTTATCTCTCTCATAAACTCCTATGACCAAAAATTACATTCCCTATAAACGGCAGATTTCCTCATGAACAAGGTTAACAAAAATGAGAAGTTTGTCCAAGGCTGGGCTCTTTCAGAGATTGCTTACCTCTTGGCATCATGAAAGCTTGAGTTCCCTTGAATAGTGCCAACTTGCCTTTTGTTACCTCTTGCACATTGCCATTGCCATCCTGTTGCAAAACAACTCATACAAAGTTTCAAAGGCAGGAAATCTTTACAAATGCCAAATTGGTTTTGACAATGCCCTTGGAACTTTGGAGTCTTCTTATGTTGGTAAGTTGACTGTGAATGATACGTATGGATAGACAGCACTTTCGCCCCCAATTAGAGTCACCATAGCTAGATCATCTTCCTCATTAGTCCAAAATGTGCTGCACCATTTTCACCACCATTCATCAGGAATAATTTCTCTTCAAATAAGATGCCCTAATAAAATCATTTCGTTGTATGTCACAGAAACAAAATACAACAAATGACTTTCCCAACATGTGGATATGTGAGGAACATCCAACAATGGTCCAAGAAATTAATCCCCTGAAAGGTGAACAAAGATGTGCACCCTTGAAGATTCCTACTACACAAAAACACACGTCAACAATGCTAAGGATTTTTACTTAAAATTTACACTATACAATGCAATGTGTTACAATCCATTGCATTGCATGGTGAAAAGCTTGAAGGCTGCAATCTGTCAGTAGGAATTTCAAAACTTGATCTTGGGAGTGGGTGAATGTGATGAATTTGCACCTATTTGCTCTGCCTGAAAGCTGATCCAAAATTCGACGTACTTTTTGTTCATCCTTACCTTTGGGTGCAAGCACAGCAGCCTAGAGATCAATGGAGCTCAAATCATTAAACCATTTAAAAGGAAACAAAGCAAACCTTAGTCACAATAGATACAGAAAGTGGTCAGGAGTTTCCTTCAGGGCACTGTATTTACTAGAAATGTCGGTGGCAATCCATATCTTAGAATGCTCTCAGAAAAAAGCTGAATTGTGCAGATATGTATCCATGCACTAAAAACCTGCATGAAACAATCACATATCAATCACATCCCTTTCAGTAAACTACCAAAATGGCTCCTTCCAATGACTTGCAAGTCAGATCCTAAGTTCATGACTCAGATGACATGTATTTCTTGAGAGCCTAACTGTTGTCAATACTTTCAACACAATGGAAATCAAAATTGAATTGTGCTTTCCATGTGTATCTGTATCAATTCATGCTTCTATGTCTCACCTGGGCTGACAAGCATAATTGGAATAGATGACAGTGTGTAGAATGAGGATAAACTTATAATAGATCTTATAACCCCCTGGGTGACCTGGGTAACTAGATAATGCTACCTCAAGATTCAGCTCAAAGTGGACAATCTGCTCAATTTCTGCCCCAAGAACTTAGATAACTGATTGACCCAGTGACCCCCATTGCACAAGCCCCAACACAAAGGTATTGGCTAGATGCTCAAGCATAAGTCTTTGATGTTGGACAAAACATTTGAAAGGGAATGAGTAACCTCTCCATAGCTGGCATAACACCACTGTTGTAGAATTTTGTGCAAATGGTCTTTATCACATTGCAGACGCTCTAGCTCTTCTAGTTGTTGACCCATTGCTGTTGGATCAAACTCAAATTCCCGGACCTGGTTGTGATTGTTTGCAAAAACCAAATGCAATCACTGAGTGAGTGAGCTCAAGTGTGTAAGTTGACAGAGCAAATTCTTACACAGGAAAGAGCAATTAAGGTTGAACATTCATGAAAATCAGAATTTAATTTGACTGAAACAATTTACAGAAGAAGTTAAAATCTGATGTGTTTTGAACTGGCAAAGATAAAGATGACCTGTGCACAAGTTTCAATACAGCAACAAAGCAAGAGAATGCACAGCATATATCACCAACACAACAGAATGCAAAGCAAATTTCACCAATACATACTTGAAATTCACCTTAGGGGTACTACAGGTGAAAGACATAATGCTCTTTGTCAACCACCAAGATCAAATTTTCCAGCATATATTTGGTAAGGGTATGGTAGAAGGAAAGCGGCAAACCTGGAATCCTTCATTGTGGGCAGCAGCCTTAAAGACAGTCACATTTCGAAAGAGGGTGACATTGTATAGTGCATAATCATTATCCTCATGCAGCTTCCTTGAAGACTTTGGGACCTTCCAATGCAGCAATACACCAAAGCTGGATTATTTGATACAATCTGTATGTGATAAATTCGTACTCCATAAACTTGCCAGCAGGCACGACCAAACTGTGACTTGCCTCTTCAGAGCATAGATGGACATGCTTCCAACAATCATGCACAAATCTTCCCTGTGGCATTAGTTCTTCTTTAAGGCATTGGACTCCTTGGGTTACCCCATGTGCACTGACTGGTAATCATCCAGTGATCTTAATCTCATGTCTGATGGGGTTAGCAGCAACAACAACAGTAATAACAGATCTCCTGCTGCATAACAATAGCAACCACACTTACCACAAATGTTGAAAGTCTCTCGTATTTTGCCATCCAATCCTTCTGCTGAGACTTGGATACTACAACCAGCAGTGTTGTCAGATGCTCCGAGCTCACAATGTCCTCAGCTCGCACCAGGGATGACAGATTCCGCACCAACAGACTGTTCCTTCTCCCAACAAGATTCAGCCTCCTCCCCAACTTCTCTGAAAACTCTGAAAGCTCTGAGAGAGAGAGAGAGAGAGAGCTCATGAATTACTCATTACAGAAAACTGAGAATGTAGTAACAGATTTCTTGATGCAAGTGGGTGTTTTTTATACACCTGCCAGTTTGCTGTCGGAGAATATTGCTCAATTGATTTTTAGCATTAGTATATTCTGCTACTCTGACCTGCAGAGTACCAACCTCATGAACTTTAGTGTTTTGTCAAGAAGAAGCTGCTACCATAGGAGGAGGAGGATGAGGACGAGGACAAAGAGGACGAGGATCTCACTTCCACTACTGGGTTGCAATTCTGAGCGAGTATGATGGATAAGACTTTTTCAAATCAGCACAAGGGATGGTAACAAAACCTTGAAATCGATGTCAAGCTTGGCCACAGATTCCTGAATGGTATTGACAATTTCTCTTATTGGTGCCATCACAGGGTACTTTGCTTCATCCCAGCTAAACCTGCACATCCAGATGAGAGCAAAACTAGGTCTTGAAGCTACAGATTGCTACAAAGAATAGTATTGTATGTAAGAGACAAACTGTGCACAACAAGAATAAGTTCCTGGACTGGAACACAAAAATCAATCATGACTCTGTGTACTGCAGAAGATCTTCAAGTTTCTTATATAAACCCTCTGAGTTCATCAACCAGCATTGCAGCTGTGTGTACTCGACTGCACACAATGGAGCCGTAAGCAAGAAGAAGAGCTTGGAAGAAGATCTCAAGCCTAAATGGAACAATAATTGCAAGAAGAAGAGTTTGGAAGAAGAGCTCAAAGCCTAAATAGAACAATGCCAGAAGAAGAGGTTGAAGAAGAGCTCAAAAGCCTGGATGGAACAATATACAAGAAGAAGAGCTTGCAGCTAACCTGGTGAAATAGATCTCAACCGGAACTCCATTGACACAGAGAGACAAGGATTGCGATCCTGTGAAACGTTCAATCTCTTCGATCTCCCTTCTGATTTTGCATGTTACTCCCTCCACAAATGCATTCGTCTGCACCACTCTTGCAAAAGCTCATCAGCCATTATTGTTGTCTAACCACTGCTGCTCTCAAGAGCAAGCCCGAAATCAGTCACGTCAATGCAATTATCACAGAGCGAGCTTGCATGCATGTGGAATCTCTGATGAGTTAGCCAGCAGCAGCTTGACTGCACGAGTTTTGTGGAAGCTTTAGCAAGGATCAAAACTGCAAAATGTACGTATCGTACCTTCGTCAAATCGTCGCCGATTGATAGCAGAGAATCCAATGTTCCAACGCGGAGATCAGGCATTTGGAACTGTTGTGATATCCAGCCACGGGGAAGAAGACAAAAAGTCTCGTCAGTCCACAACTCATCGCATCCGCGAAAGATTACGCAAGAAGCAACCGCCGAGCAAAACCAACGAATGAAGAGAAAGAAGAAATGGAAACAAAATCAGGCACCGAAATGAAATTATTGTTGCAATGAAGCTTCTTGCACGCTTCTTACTGACATCTGATGAAACGCACCTTGTAAATCGGGATATCGAAGGCGATGTTCGAGACGCTCTGGTAAAGATTGCTCCATGTTGCGTTCGCCGATTGTCCATTCAACAAAGGCAATGATACCAGGATATACTTCAAAGCTGCCATTGTGCGCTCTCTCTCTCTCTCTCCTTCGAATTCTTCCTCAAAATCCCACTCCTGCTCACACGCAACTTCAGATTTGTTTCTTGCGCGAAGAAAAGGAACAACTTCGAATTTTCTTCAGCTTCGTTCCAAGCAATATTATTCTGATCTTTTCTTCAGACTCGTTCATTGCTTCCTCTCAGATCATATCTCTTGTGTAGCTTTTACTTTCTTGTAGAGTCTGCTAACTGGCCGTGGATACCGTTAGGCTCTTCCCTTCTCACCTTGGCGCTCATCGTCACCATTGGCCCTTGTGCCACAAATCGTCCAAAGAACAGAAGCTCTGGAAATCTCACAAGCCTCCTCCTCAACAATAACCATTAGGCTGCTGGGATCACACTTACAGAGATGTCACAGCAGCCTGATGGATAGGCACTGATGTAGGGCCTTGTTTCTTATTGGACAGATATTTGCTAAGGCCTTGTTTCTTATTGCACTGATAGGTAGCTAGTTGCTTTCCATTGATAACTGCGAGCACTAAGGATTCTTTCCCTTTTCAATTTTGTGAGGTAGCTGAAGTGACAATCATCTGCACAAGGAGGGAAGCTGGCTATGCAATGCGCATGGCGCACATGCTAAGTAAGATGATGTGAGGACATTCGGAGCAGATGCATGATGGAAAAGTAGTGAAGATAAAAAAAAAACATGATCAAATTGATTTCTCTTCTTGCAGCTTTAGCTTTACAGTATTTCTGCAACAATGAAGAGCACTGCACCTGCAATATCATAGATCTTTGCAGCCATGCTCAGCTTCATCTGCAGGACAGTTGATGAAGATGATGCTGTTTCCCGCAAACCAAAATTGCTTCTATTTGGAGTTTTCTTGCTCCATTGCTAACAAGAAGAGTTCCACACTAATCATGTGGAGATGGAAGAATAGATTGCAAAACAAAGATCTGGGAATTGGGATCCAGCTCGGTAATGAAATGTTGTGGACAACAGACTTCTTTCTGCTAAAACAGAAACACATCAAATGGTGATGATGATGCTCACCAGTTTCTCACACAAAACCACCTTTCTTCGGGTGTTCATCATCATCAGAACAAGGTCATGATCTAATTTTTCACAATCTCTTACAATTGGGTACTTGATGCTCCCTTCAAAATGGGTGGTGTTGCTGTCCTCAAAGCAATATGAATATAGTGGCACCGCAATCTGCTTCTGCAGATGATGATAAGAACTTCTTCTCTACAGAAAGAAGGTGAAAATAATTTCTATTGCTGCCTTCCTTCCTCTATAATAATGTCACCACCACCACAATGGGTCATGGAAAGGGTTACATATAACAAATGTACACAGACTCAGAAAATGTTACAAGTACTTTGCTTACAGGTGGTTATCAAATCTGTGAGATTTGTGGAGAAAAATCTCCCCAGCAGACACTTTGAAGAGATTGCAGAGGAAAAAAATCTCCCACTAACATAATGAGTGTGACCTTGACATTAAAAGGAGAGTTGCTCACAAAGTGTGTTCAGATCATCATCATCATTAGCTTCATCAGGAGTTTAGCAGCAGCAACAAGCTGCCATGACTACTACCCACTGGCTTCATCAGTTCCCTCCCAATAGTGGGTGTGGATAGATTCTATTCATGAGAGTAAAGATTCTCATTCTGATGTGCACCATCTGATATGAAGAATGCCTTGTTGCTTGAATCCTCTCTCCCCCCCAAACATCAGCCGTCGTTTTACCATTCCGAATGCACAAATCATACCTTGTTTTGTGTGATGCTTGTTGATCAATGAGGGTTTCACAGAAGGAGATTGTTGTTTTCCAGATTCACCTTACAATCTGCAGCGCAGGTTGTTGGCTTCTGTGTTTTTTTGTTGTTGCGCCATGTTTGTTTTGTTCCTCACCTCTTCTTAGTCCCCATGCATGATGTTTGCCTGCCACCATGACCCTCTGAAACTTGATCCGTAACTCTCCTTCTGTTGCATAATCCCATTCCACCATGAGCATTCCAATGTGTAGCAGGCTAGATTCCTGATGCAGCATATAACCTGTTCCAGAGCTATGGGTTGATGATATGAAGAGGTCTTGGTGGCATGCAATAGTCTTTTGTAATCAACCTCTCCTCCTCAATCTGCAGAGTGTTGTGTCTCGGAGTTATACAATTGCAGGAGAGGAGGAAAAACATCACAAAACATTTTGCATTATAAACTGGAGATACTAGAGGATTGAAAGAAGTGGAAAACAACAACACAGCGTTCTGCAGCACACTGCTCCAAGAGACAAAACTGCCAACAAACACAACAACAGCAGATGATGATGATGGACCACAAAAGAACAGAACACATAGACAGACAGACAGACTCGTCGAAGGTTCTAGAGCAATGCTAGTAGTGTAAGCGCAGCATGGCTTCAAATGCAAGCCTGAGCCTCTCTTGCTGTTGTTCCTCAGCTGCCGCTGCTGCTGTGAGGAGTTCTGGGTACCTATCGACTATCAACAATCCTCAACTGCAAAACGCTCGTCGGAAAACCCTAACCCACTAGCTCCGAATCCAGCAAAAAATCTAGAGAAATGGGTGTTGGGTATCGGGCCTCCTGGGACTCCTTTCAAATTTTTAGGGTTGAATGCGGTTTGTGAGCGAAATACGAGAGTGAATACTTGTGATGATGTCCCTGATCAAGTGCTCATCTCCTGCATGAGTCTTGGTTCTTCATTTTTGGACACGAGAAAGAAAGAAAGAACCATTCTCTGGCTGGCTTTCAGCAGCTGATTGTTGTTGTTGTGGTTTTTTTCCCGAAAGAAATCTTCCCTGCATTTGCATCATCACGGAAGGCAAAAGAAATGGGTCCCAAGAAAGTGCAGATATCACAGGAGGCTTTCAATGCTGTGGTGAAGGAGAATGTGGAGGAATTTGACATGGAGCTTGCTGAAGCTCTTGAAGATGCAATCAAAACCTTCCAAATGCAAGGAGCTGATCTCTCAGGTTTGAACTCCCTCCTTCACAACAAACACCTCAGTTTCTTTCTTTTTTTCTTTCCACTCATGCATTCTGCATCTGGTGATGATCACAACATTGCTCAACATTGCAAGGGGATTGCTGAACTTTTGTGTGTAAAAAAGAGAGCTGGATTTTCCAGTGTTGTCTGGACCTTAGGAGTTCCAGATTTTTGTGACCAAGGCAAGTCTGGTTTACTGCGTATGTATGTTCATGCAGGAATCATCACAGATGGAAGTGAATCAGGAGACAACCATCCTTCAGTCCATGCTGTGAAAGAGCTCAACGATGCGCTCACCCTTTTGTGCTCCAAAAGGGGAGGAGATCTTAAACCCTACAGCAATTCACAAGCAGGTACTTGCATTCCACATCTTTTTATCTTTTGGGTTTCCTGAGCTTGCTTGCTTGCTTGCCTACATTGTAAGCAAAAGAGCTGCACTAGAAAAACACCCTTCCTGTTTCATGCTAGGATTTGAACATGGGTATTTCATTCGGAGTGGGTTGTGCAAGTTTTGAAAGACTTTGTCTGATCAGATATTCACATCATATCCAGTCATGCTGTGGTGAGATTTGCAGATGATGAGGGACTATGTGGGCCACCATATGAGAAAATCATAGCTGCACAGCGTCTGCTGTTGGCAACGTGCTTGGGCAGTGAGCCAGGAGACACTTTGGTAGCTGTGAAGAACGGTGGTATTGAAGCCAGCATCTCTGCTTACCAAGCTCTCAAGGGTGTTGGAGATCAATGGGCAATCATTTCTTTGGAAACACTTTGCTCTCTTCTGACTGGTGAGTGGTGGCCTATTGCTGCTGCACCTCTATATTCTATTTTTCTTAACAGAAATATCCTCAACATCATCATGACTGAGTCTTCCCATTGCTTTTGGAAATGCAATAGAAACTTAGAATGCAGATGTTTTTTTATTATAAGTGGTTTGCTCAAAATGTTGGGTGGATCGGGATATTATCTTCACCCACCATCGGGAGGTGATGAAGTCAGTAGCATGGAAGCTTGATAGCTGTGGAAACTTGTCACTGCTGTTCTTATTGGAGGTGATGATCTGGCACATTGTGAGCAAAACTCTTAATGTTATGACCACACTCATTGTTTGTGTTATCTTCAAAATGTTATTGTGGAGTGTTTTTCTCTGCGATCTGAGAGATATGCTTTCCCTCACAGAAATGTGTGTGCACATTGGAACAAGCAGAAGATGACTTTGCAAGCAGTTATTGCACCTTGGATGTTGCTTGAGGTCTTGCATACCTTAGTAACCAAGACTAAGGTACTAAGGTCTTTTGGTACCTTAGTACCTTAGTGTTGGGCACTAAGGTTTAGGGTATATAACATATGTCTTATTCTTCCTGATTTTCTGACCCTCTTTTGTACATAATTTTGGTGGGTGTACCCTCTTTTGGCTTCCTTGCAGATGACAATGGAAGAGAGAGATTTGGAAGTGCGAATGGACCGCAAATTGTGCTAGAAGCTTTAGCTACAGATGATGTAAGAACCTTGTAACCTTGTTCTCTGTCGCCAGTCATAGACAGGGTAGACAGAAATTGCTGCAATCTCAAACTCCAATGCATTTGCAATGATGAATGAGAAACTGGGTGGAATGAAGCCCACTGGAGCATCTGAGTTCACTAACTTAGCTCATGTGGATTGATGTGTCTTAGAACATCATATCTGGTTCAGGACAGAGCATATCCCATTTGGGAGCAGCAGTATTGGCTGCTGCAGCTACAAAGAATGAGAGGTTGAAGGAGATGTTCATGGATCTGGGGGCAGATTGTCTCCTTGTAGAGTACCTCAAGAGGCATCGATTTCAGAGGGATCTCAACTCCAAAACTACCAGTTATTCTGCTCTGTATGCTGCTGCTTTACAAGCAGGTTGTGATGCCATTTATTCTCTAGTAACAGCAGATGACATGCGTCCAGCAGCGTCTAAGGTTATACCTCAACTCTTAGATTTAGCTATGGCCTTTCCCCCAGCAGTATTGCATAGTTAGCCGTACCCAATTCTAGCTGGTTGTCATATCCTCATACATTGATCAGTGCATAAGTGGGCCCTGTTCTATAACAGACAGTAAGAAACCCTGTAAGGTGACAAATCTAGGGGTGTTATGAATGCAATTGCCAATAGCAAAAGAACTCTGCAAACAATAGTTTTTGAGAACCTGCAAAAGACCAGAGAAAGGTCTAATTTTTTGCTGGTGTTCTGTCTTTCTGGCTGACTTTAGGCGTACGGGAATGCTATGAAGATAGCCAAAGCAGGAGCCGTGGATGCAATTCTTGCAGTGCTTCCAAACATACCCAAGTCAACACCAATCTTATCCACTTTATGTCTCACACTGAAGAGTCTCGCTGTTAATGTGAGGAGCCTTCCCAACACTTCTTCATAGCACCAATCTGAGCTTGGGTCTGGATGTTTAGAAAGAATGAGATCTCCAGGTTTTGCAAACTGAGCTCTAGAATCCGATTTGCTTTGTAATGAACTCTCTGTTCTCTCCAGGTGAGAAAGATGAATTTCTTTGTTCTTAAAAGCATACTCAAGTACCTTTGAGCTTACTGCAGAGTTTGGTAGCTTAAGAAGTACTAGATAATGCACCTCCACATGCAATGAATGCATCATGATGATGTGCTCTACATGTTCTAGCACTAGTGCAAGGCAGGTGGGTTCAGTAGAACCAAAGACTGTCAATCCCAAAGATAATTAGCAATAAGGGACTGCACATTAAACTATGAGTTATGGGTCATGGACAGGATGAGATATGCAAGGCAGTAGCTGAGCAGGGAGGGCTGGATACAGTACTTCAGTTCCTGGATCAGGCTATTCAGACTGGCAATAAAGTTGTAGCAAAAAGTGCTTGTGCTCTTCTTTCACAGGTTTTTTCTCATGCTCTTTTATGTTCTGTTCCTGCTGCTGTTGCCATAGAAGCCAGAAGTTGGGAAGAGATTAGATTATGCTCAAAGTCGAAAAAGTGTCCAACAGATGTGGCTGTGTGATCAAATTTGTCAATTTGAAGCAGCCACAGATTCTTCAGGAATTTGAGCTCATTAAGTGCAGCTGTGGTGTGTTTTGGCAGCTGGCAGGAAGTGATGCAAACAAAGATGCCATAGTTAGTTCTGGTGGATTGAACCAAATCATTGCTCTTATGTCCGCGTTTCAAGAAGAGCCCGCTGTTCTCCAGGAGGTTAGAATCTTGTTTCCTTCATGAGATTTGCCCTATAGAGATTTGTCTTCTTCTCTCTCATAGATTGTTTCTAAGTGCCTCAGTTCTTTCTACAAAGCTATACTACCTGTGGGTCAATGATCTTTTGGGTGTCAAAGCTTAGAAAAGCCTCATGTTCCTTCTGTAGTAGTTGGATTCTCAATGACTCTAAAGGTGGGAGCAGTGGATTGTGAAATGGGTCACTGTTGTTCATACTGCTAGTCTTATGGTTCTTCATTTTGGTTCTCCCATTTTGTGTTTTTCTTCTTCTTCCCTGTTCTTGAGTCCTTATGTGGAAGTTTTCAAGCTTGGACTTCAAGGAAAATATTGAACCTTTGTTCTGGCTTTTTTAATCATGGGTATAGAGATTTAACCTTTTCTAATTCTCATGAGAGTTATAGTCTTCAATTTTCACAAGATACTCTCTAGATCAACCAACTCTCATACCAAAATAGCTAAGATGACTATTAAGAATGCAACTATCTTTGTGCAAGATCTATTACATTTGCAACCAATCATTTCATGGATTCCCACAAGTCAACATGTAGCAAACTTTTTCTGCTTTTGGTCATGATGCAGGGATTTGCAGCTATTGCCACTTTAACTTTGAGATCACCTCAGAATGCTAGTAAGGCAGTTCAAGCTGGGGCGGTTGACATTGCGGCTGAAATGATGGAGAAACATCCTGGGTCAGCTTCAATGCTACGGCAAGCTTGCCAAATGCTCCGAAACTTGTCTGTGCGGAACCTTGAAAACAGGTGTGTGAAACATCTCTCACTGCAACTCATATTGCACAATGTTAGTAGAAGATCTGAAGTTAAAACAGCATGATGATGAAGCTTCACCTGATCCGCCTTTTGGTCATGTCAGATATTATTCCATGGATCTAAGTATCATAGAAAAAGCTCAGAGTTTTGCTTAGCTTTTAGTTCTGATGGCAAACAGGTTTCTTCTCTTGAAGCCTGAACTCTTTTTTGCTGTCGTTGCTTCACCACACAATTAAGGAAACTTGATACATAAAAAGAGGGGGGGTGTTCCTTACTACTGGAGCTCAGTTGAAAGCACAATTTCTTATCAACTATCACAACACCCGCACTGTTTCTTTCAACTGAAAGATCATGGCATTTTGCATTGTTGCCAATTGGCTTACAATCCCACACAAACACCACTGCAGCAGGTAGTTGATGAACCCACAGAAACAAAGCTTTGTTTCTGTACTATTTGTCATTGTGTGTTTTGGGAGAAAAATACACATGTAGAGAGAGTATTTGTGTCCTTTTTGGTGTTGTTTTTGGCAGAAAATATATACTTTTTTTGCAGAGAGAATGTGTGTATACCGTGGTTAATGAACCCAAAGAAACAATGGGTTTTCTCCACGTGTTATTTTTCACTGTCATTTGTGGTGCAGAAAAAATTATGCATGTGCAGAGAAAATGTGTGCTAGCTTTTAGACTTGTTTTTGGCAAAGAAAAGACAAATGGACACAGAGAGAACATGTGTGTATTGTGGGACCCTTGGATGCATTTGACCGATTGATGTTAGCTTTGTTATTAGAGTTGTGGGCGCCTTTGCAATTTGACCAGTCAATGTTGCATCTATGTCGGTTTTATAAAGGAAACAAGAAGGCCAATAATCAAGATCCACAAAAGCCTATATTTAGGTGAAGGAACATCAACAACAACAACAACAATGCAACAGGAAGAAAATTCCACAACAGAATCATCATCACTAATTTGATCTTTCAGATATTTCAATTGAATTGAAATTTCAGTGTGAAAATGTGGGTCTTCTGTTTGTTTGTGCCTAAATTTTTTCCTTTTACTATTTATTGTGAGAACTGGTTTTTATGGACCTATTATTACTTTTGAGAAACTATGCAGGCCCATAATACTTGAAAAAGGGTTGGAGCCTTTGATACGCAAAGCGAAAGCGAGTCATGAAAGCTGCAAGGATGTTGCATCAGCTGCTCTGAGAGACCTTGGATTCGACAACTACTTGTAGTTTGTAGTTTGTTAAATATGAAGATGATAATAACAGTAGGGGTAGCTCATTACCAGATCTGCCCTTTTCTCCTCTCTGTTCAGTAATGAAGGTCTCTTGACAATGCTTTGATCTCTTCAATTTAAGAGTTGGGGTTTGTCGAGTACCTACAAGCTTAAAAGTAAGACAAAAAAAAAAGGCAGGTTTATTGAATGCACGTGTCTTGGTACCAAGACACTTTCTTTCAATGAATTGAATGTTGACTACCTAAATACAATTTTGTTTAGCCTACTCGCACATTGAATCCTTCCTCCAGCTTTGTTGTGACTGTTACCTCCTCTTCTAACAATCTTCTACTGTTTGGATTAGATAACAGGAGGTCCCGATTATTGGCTTGATGGGCTTTGGGGCCATGGCAGGAGCTTGAAGCTTTTTTTGCCTCTCTTGTCAATGATGATGACAAACTACAGCATCTAAACTAATACCTGTTGATATAAAAGCAGCAGGCAGATCCACATCGAGTCATCATCAGGACATTAGAGGGAGTGCTTCAAAAATCCATGGATTCAATGGTAAGAATTCATTCTCGAAACCTACAACTGCCTCATCAATTTCACCTTGCAAATGCATGGTTCTTCGTACCTTTGCTGTGCTAGGAGCTTGAAGCAGCAAATGGGGTGGCGTGCTGGCATCATCTTTTGCTATCTCCAATTACCCTTTGCAAAGTCATCTGGGAACATGGGTGCAACAATTGTCCCTAGAACCCCAGTTCTGGTTTGTCAGAAAGTGTTTGTTGTAACCACCTCTGAGAGGCAGAGCTGGAGGAAGAAATGTACACTGCCACAGGGTGAGACTAGGAAGCAAGCCACTGCAGCAATACCCGATTTTGATATGAGATAGTGCGGACCTCAGTCTGGTCTAGGATCAATTTCTGCTTCAGTGCTTGAGAGCCACTGTTCCAGATAGTCAATACCCAGATCTTGCCACTCGACAGAATTTTGCTGCAATTGTTCCAAGGACTCGATACCCAGATATTGCCACTCAAAAGGACTTTGCTGTCTTTCCTTGATCACATTTTGCTGTTGCAATTGTTCCAAGGACCCAACAAGTTTTTGCTCTGTTTGATTGGTCACATTGTCAGCATGCTGTGCAGTGTTGCAACTGCTTACCTTCTTTGCAAGAGATTGATGATGATGGTCTCGAGCATCCATCACCTCCCTGGTTCTCTTGCTTGTCAATTCAGTATCAGCAGCAGTTATTCCTGCCTCCCTGGTTCTCTTGCTTGTCAATCCAGTATCAGCAGCAGGAGCAGCAGCTCTTCCTGTGATTTCTGTCTTCAATGCCTGTGAAATGGATACAAAACAGAATCAACAAGCCCTGCTGCAGAATCAAGTCCTGCTATGGGAATTCATGAGTATGGAAACCAAACATGGAACATGGTTCCTTCCATCACCAAATTTCCCATGTAATCGGTGTGAAGAATTGTGCAAGATTCTGCTTTAAATGTCATTGCGCAAGCAAGCTTCAACAAGAACACAAATTTCCTCACTTCTTGTATGGAGAAACCCCAGAAACAATTCTCCAGGTGCAAGGACCACAAAGAGAAAGAAAATCACAGACTTTGCTTTGGAGGATTTGTGACAAATTTGTTTTGGAGGATTTCTCACAGATGTTGTTTTGAAGAAATTCTGACAGATTTTGGTTTTGGAGGAATTCTTTCTTACCAGTGGCTTGGCAACAGTCGAAGGCCCGCTGGAAGGCAGTGAAGCTTTCAAGGGGAAGTTGACGATGGCACGATGTCCACGCATCTGCAGAGCTGCAGAATCGTAAGCTAACGCCGCTTCCTCGGCGGTGGCGAACGTCCCCAACCAGACGCGCGCCCCGTTGCGCGCAGGGTCTCGAATCTCGGCTGCGAATTTCCCCCACGGTCGATGTCTCACTCCTCTGTAGTGCTTCCGCTGGTTGCTCGCTATTGTTGTCTTCTTCTTCTCGCTATCTCCGCTTCCTTCCTACAATCCAGCGTTACGCCATAGCCAAACTGCTCTGATTAGAGCTCGTATCCATCATCAGCAAAACTTACAATCAGTTCTTGCGGATTCTAAACCAAAAGCAGCAGGCGCAATCTCGCAATCCGCTGAGCTCTTCAACGAATCGGAGATGACCGTCTTATCTCTTGCAGGAGAAAGAAGAAAGGAGACAGAAAGCAACGAGAAACATGCGCCCGTTGCTCTTCTTCTCACCTTGAGGGACAGGACAAAGAAGGAGACACAAGGCAACGAGAACCGTGCGCCCGCTGCTCTTCTTCTTACCTTCAAGGATCTGGTCACGGAGCTCTTCAAGGAATCGGAGAATACTACTGTCTTGTTTCTTGCAGGAGAAAGAAGAAAGGAGACAGAAAGCAACGAGAAACAAATGCGCGTCGCTCTTCTTCTTAGCTTCAAGTATCCGATCGCTGAGAGCTCTTCGAGGAATTGCAGATGACTGTCTTATCTCTTGCAGGAGAAAGAAGGAAGAAGACACAAAGCAACAAGAAAAGTGTGCGCGTTGCTCTTCTTCTTACCTTCAAGGAAGCGGTCGCTTTGTCTGTAGAGACATTGGCAGATCGTCTCTCTTTGTTGTCTGCAGTGCCAACAAAGCTGTCGGAGGAGCGCCTCTCATTGTTGTCTGCAGGAGCAATAGAGGCATCGCAGGATCGCCTCTCTTTGTTGTCTGCAGCGGCAATTGAGGTATCTGAGGAGCGCCTCTCTTTGTTGTTTGCAGCGGCGGTAATAGAGGTAGCGGGGGAGGATGGTCTCTCTTTGTTGTTTGCGGTGGTATGAGATCTGCTTGACAAGTTTGTTGTATTCATACCCCCGGAGCTTGTTGCAATCTTGAGCTGCGGTTTTCTGAAGGCGAATCCCATAGCATCAGCTTCAGGAAACGGGAGCCTGCGACGGAGAGGAACGGATGATCGTGAAGGTGCTGTAGCTTCCGTCAAGGCGTCAACAATGCGAGCCATGTTGTTAGAGTCGTGCTCACTGCAGATCCGAGGTCGATGTTTATCTACTTGAGAACTTCGAGCTTGCAATTGCAAAAGCTTCGACGACGAGGAGTCTTCGTGATGATGATGTTGATGAGCTGAAGAGTTACTGCGTGCTGCTATCCATGATGATGATTCTATCAGCGGAGAAGGAGGAGGAGGAGGACGCGGCGAGGAGAGGTGCAATGGCGTGGAAGAGGACTGATCAAAGGCGTCCACTCTCGGTCTTCGGATGCTTGGGATTTGAGAGAGACTGACGCAGCCTGCGGATGCGGATGCGCTCAAGGTAGATTGCATGTGCATGCTGGGGTAGCTCCTCCAAGGTTGCTGTTGCTGCTGCTGTCCACCAACAGAAAACTCGAATTGTCGACTATTGCAGCGATGCTGTGCGGTTTCTTCGATCGGTTGGCGGCATGATAGTAGCCGTCCATGAGGAGGATCCATGGAGCTTGCTCTTGCTGCTGAAGGAGTCTCTTCGTCAGGAAATGAAACTGCTGCTGTTGCTGGTGGAGTATGGCTGCTGCAGATGCCTGCCGATGAGACAACAACAGGGGCTGCAACCACTGGCGAAGCTCGTTCTTGTGTAGCAGGAGAAGAAGCTCGAGAATGATCGACATCAAAGTGCTTGGTGACGACTTCACCAATGGCTTCAGCGAATTTTGCATGACCTAAAGAATGTCGCAGCTTGTTGGCGACCATCCAAGCTTTCTGCTGCACCTTGGGACGCGCCATCTCCATCATCATCGTGGAAGTGCGATGATTCTGATTCCCAGCTGCTGCTGCTTGTTGTTGTTGAAGGGAAGAATTCTTCTTGACACCCTCATTAGCACCACTACTACTAAGAATGTCAATCCTTGAAGTTGTAGCTCCACCCAGATCCTGATGATGATGATTTAGTTCTGCTTCCACTTGATTCCAAACACCCTCTCTCAATTGCCAGTCCATGAATCCAGAGCTAAGCTTTCTCCAGTACCTGGAACTTTGTGACCCAAATTCAAGATCTTCACAACTAATAAATTGAATCCTCAAGGACTTCACAGCTTTGCTTCTTCAGTAAATCATCTGATGATGATGAACAAGGGAAGGAGTACTAGTGCTACTCAGTTGCCAAATCATGGCCATATCATAGACTTTCCTTTGTGCATTTGATCAAATTCTTGGGTCATCAGCAGCAGCTCAGATTCTGCAACCTGTTCTTCTTGACAGAACCTGGCAGACATGGTGTAAGTAAAAAGAGGCAAACACTTTTGTTTGTGGTGAAATTGTTTTGATGATTTTTTGTGCTAATTCTGTGGTTGACAACAGATCATGGCAACATCATCATCACCATCATCATGTGCAAGAATGATGCAGCAAAGTCAATTCAACTATGTTTTGCAAAACTTCTTTGATCTACTGACAGATTTGATGTTCAAAATGTGCTTGATTCTCTCTCAGCTTACTGCTTGCCAGCTGCTGAAATTCTTGCCAATCACTCTTTCAAACACAACTCAGGCAATGATCAGCTTCCAGGGCTTCTAACTTCCCACCAAGACAAGTAAACCTCTCCTCCTCCTGCCGCTACTGCTGCTTTCAATTTCAGAATGTTTTGAAATCAGTGATGATGATCATCTGCATGTAAAGAGTTTCACAAGTCCAAAAAGCTTGCAGATTCCTCAACTAAAATCAACAGCAAACCTAAACAAACCTAATTCTTCTTCTTCTTCTTCTTTGTTTTCTTGAACAAACCCAGTTCTTTCTTCTTCGTGGTTTTCTTCAACTACATTGTGATTGATCTAATGAGAACTTGATTGAGTGGTGCTTTTGTCTTCCATAGATTACATAGAAATCCATGGAATTAAAGATGATGATGATGATGATGATGAAATTATTGAGCCGACAAATGTCTTTGCAGACACAGCAAAACACACAGACAGTAACTGAGATGAGTTCCCAGAAAATCTAGAAAAGTTCAGTGTACCCAGCCACCAAGAAACCGTGTACGATACCACTTCAGCATAATCATCGTCAGCAACATAATCAGCAAGCATCATCAGCATGATTTCTTAACCAACTTGTGCAAGGAGGATGATTCTATGAGGAAATTTCTCACAACAGACAAAAACCAATCTAAGGTTTGGAAATCAAAAACCAGCTGAGGTGAGAGAGGTGGCTGAGTGGGTTTAGGGTTGCCTAGCAAGTTAGTCTGAAATTAAATAAAAGTTAAACAAATGATCATCCCCTTCTCAAATATGCTTTGAAAATTGCATGATTTTTTCCCAAAATTTTCAGAGAAACCCTAATAAACTAACAATTATTTTCAAAGCAGGAACAAACAACCCATGACATGTTCAATACTGTAGTCCTTGTCACAAGTTCAACAATTCATCATCATCGTCGAATAATTATTTTACTTTGAAGGTTCCATGTCGAAAAAAAATAGAACATTCTAAAAAGTTTCTTTAGTTCCCTTCACAATTTTATTTGTTTTTTGAAAAAAGATAATAAATAAATGAAAATTTCAACATTTATTTGAAAATAATATAAATTAGTGCCAAAAGTTGGCAAGGTACTACTACTAGGACACTAGTGCAGATTTGACACAATGTCCTGAATACATTATAATTTTCTCTGCAAGAAATAATGCAATAATTTAGGACACGACTCTTTCAAACTTTAACAAGGGATTTGCACACAGTGTGGCCTTGCCATTTACATGAAAACTTATCTTAAGGCAAAAAAAAGAATTATGAAAACTCAAATATTTCACCATGCAAAAATCCAACTAATCTTCAAAAAAATCCTCTAAAAGAAACCAAAATCCTTCAAGATGTTATAACTCTAACACTAATCTCAAGTTTCAACACAAGCCAAAACGTCATCTTTCAAAAATTCTCATATAGAAATAGACCTATTATTTATTACCTAGGGGTCAAGCCAAAATCCCTTAAGCTACTAATACTCTATAGTGAATCTAAAACACAATATCCTTGCGGCCAACAAAATAAGAGAGAAAACCAAATGCAAAACTTGACTAACACCAGCACTTGAAAGCTGTTTCTTGGAAACTTAGAAAGGAAACTTAAGTAGCCTATATGTGCACTCTTAAAAACCTAGTCCCATGTGTTGATTAGCCTAATTCAAGAAATTAATAAAAACAATAAAAAAAAATTAAAAACTTTTAATGCCCTAATTTCACTGGAAATTTGCAAATCCATTTGCCTAATAGACTTTTCCATTATTTTAATCAATATTTATTAAGCAAGAAAGTGCCTCCCTGACATGGTAGGCAGTTACAGTATGTGAGTATGTGGAAAGGGATAGAGGTACGTGGCGGCAGCACACTTGTGTGTAAAAGATTTGTTGGAGCTGGAGGGGAGCAAAAGAAAAAAAAAGTGCACCCAAAACCACCATACTTCACTTTTGGTTGGTAGGCTAAGAAGAACAAAATGTACTAAAGAGAGAGAGAGAAAGAGAGAGAGAGAGAGAGAGAGAAGCCCCTTTGTCTGTGGGTCCCCTTCTCTTAGAAGCCTCAAAGGATCGAAGTCCCCAACACAGGAGTGGCAGCTACAAAGTCCTTCTGCTGGCTGGCTGGCTGGCTGGCTGGCTAATAGGGGGAGGGGGCAACCAGCCTTGAGTAAAGAAGGTGGGCCATGGTAAACCAACACCCACACTGGTTTGGTACCTTCAGCTTCTTGAGTGAGGTGCTCTTATTGGTTATATTGAACCCTCACGGATATGAGAAATTTGGACTCGGTGACCATGACTTGGTCTAAGGGGCAGAACATTTTTAATGTTTATAGGAAACACAAAACATTTCAGAGTTTTATTATCTTGGTCTGAACGCACGTGCTTATTGGTATCAAATTTTGAACAAACTGATGAAGTTGGTAAGCTTGTGATGGGTCATGATACAACTTTGTTCATAAACTATCTTCAAACCTAGTCAATTTTGTGTTAACAATGTCTCAAAAAGGGTTGTGTTGATCTTATCTTTGCCTTGAGTCAAAAAAGGTTTCAGCGTTTATCATCTTTTACTTGGGACCCAGTTTTGTATGCAGGACATTATACTCCCCCCATCGCGCCCCTCCCAATAGGAGTTCGTGAATGGTGTGGGAGTCAAAGGGGTCACTTTGCATGGTGATTCCATAGGTGTTCTCTTCATGACCAACACATGTCATGTTTTGATTTGCTAGAATCAAAAGAAAAATTTAATTTTTGTTTGAATTCTACGGTTGTACTGAGCATCAAATCATAGACCCCGTCTCCAACCAACTCACTACAGCAAGGTCTTATTATATATTGTTAAGATAGAATTTCCACCGACATTTGTCCAACCCTGCAATAGAACCATGAGATTGCCACCCTGAGAGTGTTGCTTTGATCCTTGTGAAGGTCGATGGGGGAGATGTTTAGTTTAGCGCCTTGCATTTTCTATGAGTAAGATTTTAGTCAATTTTTTCGCGGGGGTATGGCAAGCTGTTTTTGCCAAAGGTTGAAATTATCTGAACTAATAAAGTTATCCAAAAAGACACCCTCTCTTTCACCCCTTATCCCCCTCTTTCAGTGGTATCCGCAAAGTAAGGAAATTTTATTAAATCTCAGTATGTAACTCAGCATTTAATGCACAAGGTTCAAGAATAATTATACAGGTACGAGCAGTTAAGATATATGGAAGAGCAGTGGATGCGCTGGGGAAAAGGAAAGAGGGATGAAATTCAGTTTACCACCAAGATTGGTGGAAAAACTAGTTTGGGTCCCATTTATTTTGTTTTATAAATTTTCATTCCAATTTAAGCATTTGATACCCTATTATGCTGAAACTGGCCGTTCTCAGCCCCTAATCGCCTGACTTTACGAGTAACTTTAATACACGATAATAATGATTTTCATTAAAACCCTGCAAATTTTCATTTATAAACACACCGCTGATTTGGAAAATGTTTAAAGGTATTAGATGAAAAGGGGGAATTTAAAGAACATCAAGTTAGCACAAACTAGATGTTTCATTTGTTTGGCATGATTTCATCATTTTGAGTGGAAAGCTAAGTTACATGTTGAAACACTCACATCTATAAGCGTTTTGCCATATGAGATGCTCACCTGCAAAAACTTTTGTCAATTAAAGGTGCCTCCAACTTTCACCAGCAAAAGTTGTGGAGGTTTCTACATGTGGGTACGGAGTTGGGGAGGTACATGAAGGAAGGTAGTTTGTTTGTTTTGTTTGTACTTATGAGATCCACCGTACGAGGATGCTTCAAATCATGTTCTTGGTCTATTCAGAAAGCTCTCCAGGAGAAGGGGTGGCATGGGCTTGGTTCCATGACGATTGGACTTGCTGTGCAAAAGTTCTTGAATATTGAATGATTTTTTCACTGAAAATTAAGTTAAATCACAGCTGAAAATTGCAGAGGAATATGGAATGCGCCTTTGGTGTTGTTGGAAAGATGTTGATGGGCAGGATTTAATGGAATTTATTTGGTAAGATTTGGATTCAGAATGTGGTAGATATTGATTTTTTAAGCGATTGCTTCCGCTGGCTGAAATTTCAAATAAATTCCCCAAAAACCAGGTTTTGGAAGGAAAAATCAGTCGAGGATGTGGTAAAAACACTTGGCCCAACGGCACAGGCCACACTAGTCCATAACTCTTTAGCAGGTTAATACGAAAGGTTCAACCCGAGTCTTTGATATCCGGCGGCAGTCATGTCATGCCTGGTCAAGCTTTGCCACTTGTTTTCGTCTCCCAGGTCAATTTTGGTATTCAGCAGTCAGCCCAGTGTTTTAGGGGGGGGGGGGCGGGGTTTCTTGACACTTTTATTTTCCTTCTTTTTTGTGGTGGGGCATTCCGTTTGTTGTGTTGCATTGCATTTTGCTCGCAAAAGGAAGCAAAGATGCACTGGCAACTAATTTTTGGCCTTTCTTTCTTTCTTTCTATCTATCTACGTGTCGTATCTGAGAATGCCGGCAATTGTATATTTGCCGGTTCTTCTTGTCCTATCTGAAAAAGTGAGAAATTGTAGTGGAAATAAGCAAATATAACAAGGATCATGATCATGAAACTTTTTTTTCTTCAAATGAGCCAATTTGATTGGCACATAGCCCAAAAAAAAAAAAATTGAAACTATGGAGTCTCCCCAAAATAGAAATTTCTATAAAAAGATGGAGTGCCTCCCCCCTTTGGCCCACCTATATAGGTGAGAAGGGGAGGAGGGCTTTGGGCAAAACATCTGGGATTAAAGTGAGGTGCTATGGAGAACACATTGGGAATCTAGGGAACATATTGGGAACCTGATGGGAACCCATTTGGACCTTGAAAGGAACATGTTGGGAACAAAGGAAAAATGAAAAATTCCTCTTCCCCCCCCAACCCAAAACTTTAAAAAAATAAATCTGGGTGTACTTATTTATTTATTTATTTATTTATTTAGTTAGTTAGTTAGTTAGGTACATACAGAGAGGGTGTTGAATAGGCTTATGTGTAAGTGTGAAGAAAAAAATTCATTACAGCCAATGAAATCGCTGCATTCTGGCGGTTTGAAAAAAGAATTACCAGTCAAGGGTTATAATATTAGTGTATTAATTAATATACAGAGGATGTTGAATAGGCTTTGGTGTAGTAGGTGTGAAGAAAAACACAAATTGTGACCAATGAAATGGCTGGATTTGGTGGTCTGAATTTATTTATTATTTTCCGGCTCTTGAGTGAACAAAAAATAAAATGCATAATAGGGTTTGGTAGGTCTGAAGTTTTTTTTTTTTTTTTTTTTTTTTTTTTTTAAGCCAAATTTTTTTTTTTTTTTTTTTTTTTTTTTTTTTTTTTTTTTTTTTTTTTTGTTAATTAAAATATTTTTTTTTTATAAATATTTTTTTATTTTTATTCTCTTTT
>Ga0116231_10004576_pt1 | contig 27874 bp, 16 predicted proteins | sample S1TSphgellanicum_2_FD_89695 | JGI IMG/M metagenome (GOLD analysis project Ga0116231, IMG submission 89695) | Host-associated microbial communities from peat moss isolated from Minnesota, USA - S1T2_Fd - Sphagnum magellanicum MG | ecosystem: Host-associated > Plants > Peat moss > Unclassified... | reverse complement strand
TAGGGTCGGTCGATGTTTCAATGACTATTATGAGGGTTACCAATGAAGTCCAAAAAAGCACTTCAACTCCCCCACTATTATACATGCATGCCCATATATTAATGCCTAATTTGTGGTGGTTCATGAATGGAATATCTCTTGCACCTTCAACCTTCCTCTACATTGAACTTTACTTCATTGAACTTCCCAACTCCAATAAATCTGGATTGGGAATTGGAGTTGTGGAAGTCCACTCGGTAGCGTGATATAACATCTCATGTGTAAGAACTGAGAACCCTTGTGTATTTTCTTAGTGGGCCAACTTGGGCTCACACGAACCTGCTTAGACAAAAGAGCATCACCTCCCAAGCAAAATTCTCCCCTCCTTCCCCCCACCTCCCCCAAAAATAACCCAGAATAAACATGTTGGGCCCTCCTGAATGCATGCTAAGCCTTCTTATTGGCTGCATGAATTTTTTGATTTCCAAAACTCTTGCTTATCATTTTCAACCTGGGCTAATAATACCCCTTCCTAACAGCATGGATACCTAATGGTGTCTTGTAGTTTCATTTTACTGAGCTCAAAATTGGTGAATAACATTTTTAATAAATGATTTGGGGAATGACTTAGAGAGCCAAGAACTACTCTTAAAAAACTTCCACAAACTATTTAAGGATGGGGCCTTTTTTGTCAAATTGGAGCCTTCAAGGTTGTTTCAAGATTGTGTGGCCAAAGGGGTTTGAAATTAACAAGAGAATAAACATATTAGTGATATTGTTTGACATTTGGTGGTAGCTAAATGTTGGTACCACACCATATGTAAGTTGACTATGGGAAAATATTTTATCATACGTCCAATGTCCATTTGCCACATGTAAAGGTTCATGTATAGGGTAAAGGCCCTGTAGAAGGGGCCGCACGAGGCATTTAAGTGGAACACAGGCCCAAATCCAGCTGCCAAGGGCCTTACCAAATGTAAAGACCTTCTCAAAATTTCTTTTTAGTCCTTTTTTCTTTCCTTGCGATATCATGGGAATAGGTTTTTAAAGGAAGGTGGCTGTTTAGAAAAATGAAAAGCCCATGGGAGTGGCCATTATATTTTTCAAAATGCCTACCCTAAATTTTTTTTGGAGCAGGTCTTTGGGAATCTTGAATGGAGGGTTCATTTGAGATCTTGCTGGACTTCATTAATATTTGCCCAAATATTAAATTTGATTATCCTCATATATTGGGCTTATTGGCAAATGAGTAATGAGTGTTGGAGGCTCAGGGAAAATTTAATATTTTTCATCGGTCCTATTGTTACATGATGAATGACCTAATATACGGCTATATCCCCATGACACATATTGGCAGCATGTATGTTTTAAAATCTTAGTAAAATCTTTCATTATTCGGATTTAGGACATTATAGTAGAAGATTTTATCAACTAACAAGGCTAAAATTGTAAATTACAGGGCTAAGATATAAAGACATTGGATTCTTTATAAATATGGTTCAGTTTATTTGGCTTTAAGAACCCACAAAAAAAACTCCATATTACATTTACAAATATGGGTCATGATTTCCTAGCTTCAATTAACTTTTGAATTACCACAATATTGCCCCCATTATGACATATACGATGCCAATTTTATTACATCCATTCTTGCCAGAAGGGCAAATATATTGGTTTTTGAGGAAATTTTAATGATGAGAGATTTCAAGGAACTAATATCTGGGAGATTTTGTATAATCTTCATAAGGTTGTCTTTGAACAATGGATTTTGCAAAATCTTTTGTATGTTCATCCTTGGACAATTCTAAAAACAATTTCAAGAACAACTCGAAAAATCACTACCTCATTTCCAAGCCTAACTACCTCTCATCCCTTTTTCTGATTCGCCAACATCAATATGAAAAACAAATTAACATGTGCCTTTTCATGTCCATGATATTCATATTAAATTTTACATTGACATAAATAATGATGAACTATTGAAAACCATATGAGAACATTAGAAGAGATGAGAAAAAAAAGTTGATCATCACTGCTAGTGTGCAGCAGCGTGGTGCCCAAGTTTGACAATTGGAATTGGAATGGTGAATTGAAGAACTATATTGACTCTTACCAACTTGCAAAGTTTTAGACATTGTGATTTCATATTGCCAAAAGACACATGAATTGTTTAAGTTTTGGTTATTTGAACTACAGTCTATTTGGGCCATAATCAGCCTTTTGTTTTAGCCACAAATTGCCAAAATGTGAAATAATAATAATAATAAGAAAGGGAATGTTATGTTGCGAGTCCCCTTTCTCAATCATTTTTTCATCCATTTGTTTTGTTTTGGGGACCACCTTGCCACACTTCTGCCTACTAACTCCTATTTTAACGGTCCTCTACAAATGTGTCACTAATTAAGGTGAAATCTGATTTTGGGATGCTCACATGGACGGATGGAATTATGTACAAAATTAAAAGAAAAGTTTGGCCATAATCAAACTTGTTAGATCAAACCCATTATGACCGTCCAAGGGATCCAGCCTCCAGACTCCGAATCAGTACTTTACTGTTTTGTGATGTAGCTGAAGTGGTGATCATCTCTAAGACAATTTAGCCAAATCTGATTATAAAGATAATATAAAAATAACAAAATTTAAGCATACTTCTACATTTTTGGCTATCCAACTAAAACTTAATGTACAATCAGGGGATTTTAAATAAATTTTCGAAAACTTTCGAAATTTGCTGAATAGAAAACCTATTTTTATTTATTTATTTAATTTTTTTGCTATTTTGAAAAAAATAATCCAACTATCAAAAATTCACCAGAACAAAAACTTTGGGACCCCAAATCATCTTGTTTATGATGAGGACTCTGGGAAATTGTGATTAAAACATATAGCCAAGTAAGTGCTAAATGTGGCAACGTTGTGGAATTGATGAAGCACAAATAATCCAAAAAAATACCCTTTCTAATGTATATTTAAGGAAAGTTCACAATATAATGGAAATGATATAAACATGTAACATTTTAAACAACATTTTTCCCTTGTACAATTAATTGTGGGCTTTATTTTCATATTCAAATCAAATATGGAAAGCTTTACACTAGAGGCAGCCCAGGTGCCAAAATCTATTCTACATGTTACCCAATTTTTTGCCCTACTGGTGTATTTCATCCCTATATCAGCTGTGTAAAAAAAACGTTTGAAGGTTGGTTCAAAAAATTCTCCTGTCTAAAATTTCAGTCCTATGTAATTTTACATGTGACCCAACTTTTAGTCAATTTTGACTTTATCAAGATTATTGAAAATAATGATATTAAAATATTCATTAGCACATTATGTTATGATAATGTTCTTGATTGTGATATTTTTAGGTTGTAAAATATTTTTTCATTGTAAATGTATTTGGGCTAAATGGTTTTTTTATCATTTAACAAAAATGAAGTGGAGTTTCAAAATTAATAAAATATGATAAATTGTTGTCAAATAAAAGTAACTAAGTAGGTAAGATGTCAATTTTATTTGTCTAGCTTAGCAAAATGCCTTATTTGACTAGCAACCCATTAGCCATTTTGATCAAGGAGTTTTTTTGTTTGTCCAACTTAACCAAATGTTCCATTTGATTAGAACCCATTGACCATCTTGATTAAGGATATTATTTTTTATCCAACTTGACTCGATGTCCCATTTGACATGTCATCATTAATCAAATTGATCAATCATTAATTACAATGCCCATTCAGATGATGGACCTTTAGTCGAAATGAACATTTCACTAATAAAAAAAACCACTTAGTCAATTTAGATAGCTTGGAGTCATGTTTTTGACTAGTAACATGTAGTCCCAATCTTGCCTAAAATTTTTCTCTATCTTACAAACATTTTAGTTAATTATATTAAAATTTAATAGGGAAAACTATCTACATATAAATCCCAATAACATTGGTAATATAATGTGTACATTGCTTCAATCCCATGAAATTACACTTTCAATCAATTGTATAGTTTACAAATGATTTCCATGATATTTCGGGTTATAACAAGGTGGACAACTAATCATACCACAATTGAATTATAGTCTTGCAATAAAGGAACAATAATCTTTCTATAGTGAGAACTCGATTGTACAACAAATCTTACCACAAATAATAATATAGTTGAAAAGTAGTTGTTAAAGAGTTAATGCCAATCAATCATTATCATGGTGCTAGCTAGTGATTGCCATCACGGCAATGTGCAAATGTGGCATGACCATAAGATTCAAACCATAGACCAATTTCAAGGTAGTTGTTTACAATGCAACTCTCATGCAATTTGTAAACAAAGTCAAAATACATTGACCACATTCATATATGTGGGGTGTATTCCAACTGTATGAGGGTCCTTTTTGCAATTAATGTGTGACTACAATGGAACTTCATGAATTTCAAAATTGGCATTTTAAAAAAAATGCATCACATTTCCATGGAATGGATGTAACATCATTGCACATTAGTTGCACTAGACATCTAATTGCAAGGTAGTGAGGTTTTCACAAACATAATTTTTCATAATGAAATGATCCAATGCTAGTATGTGGTTCATTGTTTGGTGAATTTTGTGTTGATGCTTTTGATATAAATTGATTTTCTTTGATTGATTCTATCTAATTTGTTGATTATTATAGCTTGTAGGTTTGGGAATTTGGTTATAAGTTGTTACATCTTGGTCATCACATGAGGTTTGAATTGATGAAAATGTTGAAGCCATTTTTGGCTTTTACATCCACATTTTAGCCTCACAATGTGCATAACATATTGGTCATTTTGTTAAACCCTTGGATAAAAAATCTACGATTAATTTGGGATTTGAGGTGGTAGTGCACATTGTGCAAAATATGACCATGAAGTTTTGATGCCACTATAATTAATTATTTACAATATTTGACACCAACACTTGTTGTTAAATTGAATGTTTTTGGATCTTTGGCTTCAATAAAGGAAGTTTCCATGGGGCTTTCAAAGTTAAATTGTCACTTTATAGGCAAAATATATTACCAAATGAAACTTGCAATCCTTTTAATTGGTGGGTAAAATTTGAGCATCAATTTTCAAATATTGATTTTTTTGCACGTCAATGATGGGCATTGTGGGTTCACATATTAAAACAAAAAGGATTTTTAACATGGTTGGGAATGTCATAGGTTTGAGGCATTGTTGTCCTAGCATTGAAAATTTAAACAAGTTAGTCATAATCATGAAAATTTGGTTAGATGACCCTAGATCAATGTGTGGTTAGTTCAAAAGTCAAGTTGATGAAAGAATACTTGGATGTTGAAAACATTTTGCTAGAAGAAAATGAAGACTTACTTGTAGAATTTGGTTTGTTTGAAGAGGATTAACTTGGTGTTGAAGGCTATAGAGTGCATAAAAACTATTATGCAAATAGTCACATGGAGCTCAAATAGGTAGGTAAAATAATATATGTTCTAGTTGTTTGTTGAAGTGACATTTTGCTATTTGAAGTGGTTGTTTGTTGTCTTTCATGCATCTACCTAGGTTTAGATTTGTTAATTAAACTGGCCACTTATGATGTTGCAAATGTGTGTTTTGTGTACTTGGGGTTTTTGAGGAGTGGATGGCAAATTGTAAAATGCCTCTATGATGAAATGGGATATACAAAAATTGAACCAATTTTGGAATTTTTAAAGCTTCACATTCTTTATTGATGCACTTCTCTTTTTGTTTTGCTCATGTGTTACATCTTCATGATTGTAAATGTGATGCTATTGCCAATAGTAGAGCAATTATGCTTTGTGCTTTTGGTGTGTATGTTGTTGTTTCTATGGTGTCTTGATTCGATTAATGTTTTTTTTTGGTTTTTAAGTCTTGTAACATGAGTCTTTAAAAAACAACAAAATCAAGGGGTTGATTAAAGTTGTGTGAATGGATGTGTCCTTTTTGTTTTCTAGTCTTGAAGCTTAAGTGTTTAAAGAACAATAGAGTTAGGGGGTTGAAAGTTGAAAGTTGTGTGAATGAAAATATTTTGTGTTTATGGGTCCTTGAACATTTATGCTTTGACATAGTTGTGTCAAATGTCAATGTCATGTGTCAACGTTTTTGATATCATATAACTTTGTTGTTTGTCAAGCGGGTTGTACAATTGCATGTAAGTAAACGTTTGCGTATGTTTGGGAACTTGAGGAAAAAAAATTGTTAGTCCCAAATATGAGAGTGCACTTTATGCCCATATAAAAATAGAATGTGTCGGCATTTTACCTCAAGAAGGCGACAATGGGTGCATCTGATGGAGTAGCTCCAATGACTAATTTCTTATCGATTTTCATTATCCAAAGGCAAGCTGCATCAATTGTGATTATGTAGTCATTATGTAATGTAACCATTTTGCAATAGCTCACTTGGTTAGAGTTTAGAACATATATTTTATGTTGGATGAGATTATTTTACATCCTTTCTTGTCTTATTGGCTTTGGCACAATGTTTGTAAGGACAAGTTCACATTTTCTTTGTATTTGAATGTGTTTTGCATGAAAAATGATGGGAATTCTGATCTTCCTTGTCATGCACATGTTCCAGTCCTTGTCTGTCAGGCATCTTGTCCTTGGTCACAAGGCCTAGTTTTAATAAACTTTAAATAAGTTTAGGACCTACAGGATTTACATATTTAAATATATGTTTATTTTTAATGTTCTGTCCATAGGGTATCTCTGTAAGTACATACCCACCCAACACAGGTTGAAACTACTAGTACAAAATAGTAAAAACCAGTTGTCAAAGGGCCCTAAAAGCAAAATGCTGCCCAAACAGGCGCAGACTCAGAGGATAATACTAGTTCTGCTCTAGTATTCAGGTGTGTGCTTGATATCAACAATGGTATCAATACTAGTGCCAAGGACCCTACCAGACCAGAATGACTTGAGGCAATGCCAACCTGATACCAGTACCAGCCTAGTAGGGACCTGAGGTAATACTAGCCTTGCACCAGTTACCAGTTTGAACACCAACGATATACCTGCCTCATACCATAGTTTTGGACCCAATATCATGACTAGATTGGTATGAAAGTTGTACAAAGTAACCAATATCAGGACCAGACTGGTATGAAAGTTTGAGAAAGTACCCAATATCACAACCAGCTGGTATGTTCACCAGTCATATCAGACCAACACTGGATGATACCATACAAAGCAATCCACACCAAGTCCTTGTGTATAGAATCTTCAATTGGTAGTCTCCTCCTCTTGACCTTTGCAATTTTTTGTACTCTCTTGCCATGGCAACCATGGGCACTTTCATGTTCTTTTCATGATCATAAATTATGCAGCTGAGTTGAAATTATTTTGAGCTAAACAGTGGACATATTGTTAATTGTAAGATATTGGTCATGGCATGATGGTGTGCAATCTGATTCATGAGACTCTATTCTTAAAGACTCAATCTTCCATGCTAAGAACAAGTTCATGTTCCTGAGGCTGATAGATTTCAGATCCTTCAAGTACATTTCTTCAGATGTAGGGTTTTAAAATTTTTGTTGTTGGTAATTTGTATTCTTGAGTTTTCATTCAGAGAACTGAGCAAATGACCTCCCTTTCCAATTCACCTATATTTCAACCCTCTAGCATTAGTATAATTTTTTCCCTGTTTTCAAATTAGTGATGTAGCTGAAGTGGGTAGTGCAATCCATCTGAGAAAGGTCGTATAGATACTGTTTCCCACCCAACCCACTGTAGAATGTTGGTGCACATTAAAAAAAATTGATGTACTGAACAACGGCAGCTCTGTACTACCTTGAATACTTTTTTCATCTTTTTGAAATTCAAATGAAGCATTCATGGTCAGACACTTAAGGAAAACTCCTGTCAATTGTGTGTATATTATGCACTTTAAGAGAGTGAACTTTTAACTTCTGCATTGTGCAACATAAGAATGAAACTCATAACATTTCCAAACTTGTATACATATATTAGGACTGCGGAGAGACGTGGTCTTGTCCTTCACCCGCATACTTTCACATAACATGGTTTTGTGCACTCTGAACCCTTCACAAGTTCACCATGTGCTTTGGACCTGTGTTCATGGGTATTAGAAACTGCAAGAAACCCCCCCCCTGGGAATCAGGGCAGCTTTTAAGGTTCATAACTATGGTTCTTAACAAATCAAATACCCAGTTCTGATTTATAACCATGATTCTTAATATATTAAAAAAGTCAAATAACTACCCAGAAAATGGCTGTTTCTTTCATGAAACCCAGCAGTTCTTTGATTCTGATTTTAACTGGAACTCGCAGTTGTCTGATTTTGAAATGTTTGAAGAACTTGGAACCTGTTGTTATTAGCAAAATCAAATCTCCACATCACTGATTCGGATCCCTTCATAGATGAAACAGATATATATCAAAAGAATATCTGCTATTGATATCCCTGTAAATCCTAACGTTTGCCACTTTCTGGAGACTAGCACAAATAACAGCTCCACTTTTGTTTCCATACCTATACTGAATGAGACCATTAAAATCTGGGGTGGAAGATTATGTAATTTTCTTGACCACATAATATGACATAACTTTCCAGCGATGACACATTCATCATATTGACAGAAATCTCTATTTGAACAAGAATTTCTTTTTCAGACCATTGAATCTTCAATCCAAGAATCATGGAACGGCCTAGCCCTTGCCCATTATGTTGGGTGCCTGGGTGAGCTCACCTATCTCACCCTTAAGGGGCGCACCTGGCACCTTACCCAAAATTATGGGCATGGACTTGATCATACCATAGTACATAATATTTTCTGAAACACGAGAGCTGGGCAACTGAAAATGTTGAAGTGTAACAGGTTTATGCAACAGATGAGCTTTGCATTATGTTGTCCTTTTGTACTTAATGTGTCCTCAGCCATACCTGAATCATAGCCTCAATCAGGGCATTATTTTTCCCTTTTTTTGGAGGTGATGGGTACCGTTATCTTCACTTTTAATTTTATGCTCAGACCTAATTGATCCTAAAATAGTTCTGTAGATCCTAGATCTTTTGTCCTTAGTTACAAAGCCAGCTCCCAGTCGTTTTACATACGGCCCAGTTCTGGCAAACTACACACTGAGATCTGACATGGTTCTACTGATTGCAGTTTTCAGATTGACATGGATTTATTGTTTTCAGTTTTCATTGGATCTGAGAGATACATACTGAGATCTGACATGATTTTTGGCTCATTTGTCTAAGATTGCACCCAAAGGCAGGGTTGGTGAGCATCTGAGATTGGACAGGGTGGATGTGGATGAGAATTTGCGATCTAACAGGGTGGATGAGCATCCAAGATCTTACATGATTTTTGGCTTGTTTGACTATATTGCATTGAAGACTTGGTGGATGAGTATAATATGAGCATCTCAGATCTAACATGGGTGGATGAGCATAGTGGGGCATGCCACAAAAAAACAGATGAATGGAAGGTGTAGCAACATGGGAATAGAGGAAAACAAATTAGGGATTGGGTGAGAATGGGAAGGATTTGGGTCAGTAGCAAAGGCCAGGAAGAAGGCATCAACAACATAGAGATTCCATATGAAAAACAGCTCTACAATCTCCTAGGAAAAGCATACACTTCATCAGTGGCAAAGTATATTGATCTTGTCCCCACCATGTCCTCCATTTTCTCAACATCCATGTGATGCATTTCGATCAAATGAAGGGGATATACAGAGATGGACAAGACCCATGATGGATTGCAAGGAACCAATAATGATAATGTAGCACAAGCAAGTATCATGGGAGCTGCAACTGTCAAAACAGCTGCTGCTTTACCTCACCACTAAACTCATCCTCCACCCCTCACAGAATTTTAGTCCAAGGTTCGTAAAACTGGATTTGAGAGGTTATGAGCACCATCTGAATGGCTACTTCCACCTCAGTTGGTTAGTGTCTTCATGCAACAAATTGATTCAAGTATCCTACCTTGGTACCATTTACACTCAAGCATGAATTCAAGGGTAAAAGAACTGGCACAAACTTCAGAAAGCATCCATTTTTATTGCACATCCAGAATTTCTTCTCTCACAGTTGCAAAAGTGCAATACCCAGCAGCAGCTTGTCGCCATGTTGGTAGTTTACTCACAAACCATAAAAGAAAAAAAGTCTACTTCCCTCTTGAAGATAGTAGTAATACACATTCTAACTAGAGCTGCAACATTGCACATTTCCTTATTATTTTGAATGAACTCTGGACCATAATTTCATGATTCTTCAAATGTCACTGGCTTGGCAAGCAAACATAACAGAAATCTGAAAGTGCTCACTGTCTAAACAACAGTAGGCTGTAATATCCAGACATATTTTTTGAAGAGCATTGGGATCATGAAGATTTCAGAACCATGAATGCTTCTTGTGGCCATGCTCTTCATATGAGTACTGGTCTTCAGCTTTGTGGTTCTTCCTAACCTCATGATGCTCATATAAGCCATACCCTCCCGCTCCTACAGCTGTTGCTGCTGCAACCTCCTCCTCAATCCTGTGTCTTCCTGCATGTTCTGGGTCCACCTTTACCTCATGCGCCTCAAACTGCAACACAACAAAGGCCAAACAAGGATGAGAACTAGATGCATTAAAATCATACAAGCAGAGCCTAGCAATCTCAGAGCTATGGAAACAGCATGTCCAATTACAGTTCAGAGGAAAAAAGAAAGGACGTAGACTTACTGCAGCCAGTGCTCCAGAAGCAAGAGCACCGAAGCCAGCCAAGTGTTCATTCCGCTTCTCTCGCTTCTCTTCCTCTCGGAGCTCATTCAGGCGTTCCAACCTCTGCTCTTCTTGGTAGATTCCTTGCGTATTTCCACCGTAACCCTGGCCATAGCTGGACTGAGCTCCGTAAGGACCGGGCTGATTCTCGTAGCCCGAAGAGTAGCCATAACCACCAGGAGGCGGTGGAGGAGCGTATCCGTAACCTCCAGGAGGAGGATACGCATAAGAGGGAGGAGGAGCTCCATAGGGACCACCCTCGTATCGTTCCTCTCTTCTGTATTCCTCATACCGCGGTTCAGATCTGTACTCCTCTTCCTCCTCACGATGGTGATGATGATGATGATGATGGTGCGACATCTTGCCAAAAATAAAATCAGTCACAAGAAATCTGAATCCCTCTGAATTCCTCAAAAATCAGGTAGGGTATGCTGGACAAAGAGATCGGATCTAACAACAGCTGCTGCTGCTTCAGATATACCTGCAGCTGGTTTGCTTCCAGCTTCCTTAACCTAAGAAGATTCTACGTAGTACTTATACTACAGATGAAACAAGCACCAAAGCCCTTCTTCTCTCTTGCAGTCTCTGCAGTCACCAGCAAGCAAATGGATGCGAGCTTCAATTGCAATGGAACAGCAATTTATGCGCAATCCAAAATCATAGTAGCGAGTTTCTTTGGACGCGTTTGCGGCATTCGAGCGCGGGCAGCTCCTTCGATAAAACCGAGTTATCGAAACCGAGTTGCTGCAATTAGTGAGTAGGCTTTTCTTACTAGTTAGTAACTGTGGGCGGCCATATTACCATACGGTTACCTCACCCTGTTATTCATTCATTTATTCATTCATCTTCTCGTTCCTTCATTCATAATTTCATTCGTTCATTCAATCATTTATCCATTTTGGTTTCGCTCGTTCATTTATTCATTCCTCCTTTTGTTTTTTCATTCATCCATTCATCTTTTTGTTCATTTATTCGCCCATTCATGCTACATGCTGGGAATCAAATTCTTTTACTGCTCTGCTTTCCACTTGTTCTAACTTTTGTGCTTGCTCTGGTAATTTGAATTGCATTTCATTCATTTGTTTATTCATTCATTCATTTTGTTCGTTCTATCTGGCTGGATGATTTTGCATCTGTTCTCAAAGGATTGGTGCTCATCTTCATCCTTTGATAAAAACCAAACCATGTTTTTTTAAGAATTTCTTTCTTCAGCTGGATTGGTATTTACTATTTACACAACGATAAATGGGTGGCAAAATGTTGAAGAAAAGGAGGAAGAGAAAAAGTATGTAGGATGGTGTACGTTTTATGTCTTTTGACCCAATATTGGATGGATGTAGAATGTGAACCTACTAGATCATTGTTATTTTATTGGACAGATTATGTTGCTTGAATGAAAAGTTGGGTAGGGCCAGTTGTTGTGATTATAATAAGTAAAAGAAAGAAAGACTTTTGACTATCTCAAACTTATTCGACTTTGAAATAAGGAGTGGAAGTAGCTAAATTTGTAGTGTGTGACAATGAAGTCATAAATATCAAACATCTTTAGGACGGTAATAGCATCTATGTGTGCAATGGAGAGTAAATGGAGCAGTTGTCATTTGTGTCAATGCCTTCTAGATTCTCACGTTTTGTGGCAGGTAAAGCCCGAAGCAGCGGGCTTTACTGAAAATAAAGGCCTACACAAGGCAAAATCAGGTAGGTTGATTCTATTAAAAGCCTACTCCGAGCTTTATCACATGTAAAGACCCATACGATTTTTATTTTTTTCATTTTTTTCCTTTCATACCTGATGGGTATCTTCATGAGAAAAACATTCAAAAGAAAGGAGAGCAAGTGTTTTGTTTGGCAAAACTCAAAGTTAGTGCTCCCATAATATTTTAAATCACTCAAAACGAGAAGAACTGAGCAGGGTCTGCCAAAGTGTTCCGTGATAGGCTCAATGATGGGCTGTTCTATGCTATAAGCCAACTTCCAAGGATTATGGCTGCCTTGCATTTTGACAAATTGAAACTAGTGTTGAGCAGTGATTTTTTTTGTGATGAATTTTAGCCATTTAGTGAAAAATATTTAGATAAAACAATGTTAAGTCACAAATTCCCTGTTTTTGAAAAAAAAAAAGCACCAAGAAATATTTAAAAGAATTTTTAAATCACAAAAATTGTCACAACTACCTACAACATGGAAGGGTGCTTAAGATTTTTCTACTTTCATATTTTGAATATCACCAAATTTTGCTAAATATTACAACATTAGAACAACATCACAAAATTGAAAGAAAAAACAGTAGTGTTAAGGGTTCTTGTATGCTGTCCTATTGATTGCCAATGAACTATGCTCATTTGTTTTTAAAAAAAAACTTTTATTAGGCATTTATACTTGTGAGGGATTCTCAAAACACCCAGTTAGTTTTTGGGAATTGCTGCCTTGTTTCTATATTCGTATGAAGGTAGAAGAGCCTCCAAAGCACTATTTGGAAGAACATGAAAGCCTGCTAGTGACTTCACCATTGACATGGAGTTCACGTGAGACTACGGCTGGTGACAAGTATTGTCAAACCATCCAGGATATTATTAATGTTGCACTTTTTCTCCGGCCTTTCAAAAGAATCTCCAAAGCAAAATTTGCAAGAAAGTTAGTGAACATTTGCATGGAAATTTCTCTACCAATATCATGGATATTAACTTAGCAACATGTGCAAGCCGAGTTCAAGCCTAAGTACAGAGCTGACATCTGTATGTCTACCTAATCAGCATTATCTTCCAGGGAGCCAAATGTATGATCATATGAACTTTTAAGTAGCTCTGCTGTTGTACCTATTTGATGTTTTCAATACCCTTATAGTATGAATTTCCTAGTAAAAATAATAACCCTAAACCTCCATCATGGATCTTCGACCTAAGCTTCTCCATTTTAATAAGTTATCACCCATGTGGATTGTGTTGGAGACAGCATCCAACACAATCCACATGGTTGAGTCATTGCAAATGGTTCCCCCCCCCCCAACCCCCCCCAAGCTAGAATTTGTATTAAATATTACCCCCCTAGTGTTATACTTGTTTTCCTGTCCCTTTCTTCAAGCTTCCTTTTGTTGAAATTTTTAAAAAATCAAATTCTAAGCTTTTATTAATATAGACATTGTCTTAACACATACATAATATTATCATAATTCAATAAAATAAGTGTTACAATACCCCCAAAAAAGAAGAAGTTGAAAACACATTGCTATGTTGGAACATGAATCAAACCAATCCTCCAATACCAAAGGCTAGGCTAATAGTAGAGGTCATAATTCAACTAGCCTGGACTCTGGAGAGAGCATGCCGTAATAATAGTCCACGCTATTTGAATTATGATCTCTATGATGTAATAGTAGTAATAAAAAAAGCCACGCAACGCCTCAAAGTCGCCACATTATGAGAATTTTTTAGGAAATCGCCATGTATTGACAATAGGTTCTACCATGTCACCAAAAAGTAGCACGATTCTTAAACTTTTTTACTTTCCTCTCTGACCGACCTGTAGCCAAATTTGGCTAAATCCTCTTGTGCATGATGCCCAACCGACCGACCTCACAAATTTGAAAAAGGAAAAAAAGACTGGAACTTGGAGTTGGAAGCGTGTTGTCTAGGGAGTTGCAGCGCAGGTGTTGCTGCTGCTGCTGCGTTACTTACGTCCTTGTTGCGCGCATCCGACGTGATCGACCGCTGACCCTTGTTTGCAAAACTTCTGCGGACATTCAAGCATATAAATTGGTTGATTTCACATCTAGTTCATCATCACCTAATCACTCATTGAGCTCAGCTTTCTGATTTGATTTCAGTATTCGAGGTTGTTGATTCATCCACAAGAGGAATTAGCCAAATTTTCAAAGGGGGTCGAGTTTGGAGAGGGGATTGAGTGCTTGGTTTTTTTTTGGAGGAGACTGACTGACTGAAAGATCGAGCTAAGAGAAGAGAGGAGAGGAGAATATTCAGTAAAACTACTTGTGATTCTACAGAGCAGAAATCTTGAGCATCGACGATGTCGCACCTTCATAACCATCATCATCAAGGACAAGGTGCTGGTGCTCCAGCTCAGTACCCTCTCGCGCCTGGCTATGGAGCTGCACCACCAGCCGGCCCTTATTCCCAGGCCCCGGGGCCGTACAATGGCGGAAATCCACAGATGATGCCGCAACCGGTTCAAGGGTTGGGTGGTGCTCCGGGGATGTATCCAGAGCAGCAGCATCAGAATCTGCAGGCGGAAGAGCACAGACATAAACAGAATCAACATAGGGCTGAATTGGGAGCTTTGGGATCTGCGGTTTTTGCTGCTGTGAGTTTATCATCCTTAGTACTGATCTGCAATTCTTCTCTTTTTTGACAAAAAGTTTCAACGCTCAATGTCACATTCTCTTGTTTCCAAGAATGTAGTACTCTGCTCCTTTGAAAACACTAATTACCTGTAGACTAAGGGCATCTTTTCATTAGGCTGGTGTGAATACAAATTTTGTGCTCACAGCCATTTCCTAGCGCTACCGATCAACCATCGATCAACTGCAGGAGCTGTGGGAGCTGGGAGTCTAACTCTGATTCACCATACAGTGACATCTCAGCTCCTTTTTTCATAAGAACATGAGTTCCAAGACTTCCTAACATGAGTATTACTTATTTTCAATGCATTTGCGTCTCTCCGATGGAACTCAACTGTCCTAACAGCAAGAAACAAGGCACTATGTCAGCAACTATCCATTCGGCTGCTGTGATCACAGCACACTGTGTGTAACTCTGATCACAAGCAGCCTAATGCAAAGAGACCCTCATTAGATGAAGAATTTTGTGTGGTCTTCTTCTCAGTCGATTGATCAATAGTTTCTGACAGATTACTGGTCTTTTTTCTTTTTTTGCAACAGTACGAAAAACATGAAGAGAAAGGGGATCCTGCGCATGTTCAGAGACATCACATGGAAGTACAAGTTGCTGAGGCAGCAACTCTGGGACTTGGTGGGTATGCCCTATATGAGCATCACGAGTCTCACAAAGTGGTCAAAGCTGAGAAGCATGAGAAGCATCATGAGAAGCATGACCATCATCATCATTGATTTTTTTCGGTTACCACAAAAGTCTTTGGACCCGTTGATAATCTTGCAGAACTACTTATGAGTGCAAAATCTGAATCAGATCCTGTGTCAAGTTTACACAATATATTGTAGCATGTACCAGGTGGTACTCTAGTAGCAGGCAGGTGGTGGGTGCTCTTGGAATTTTGTAAATTCCAGTCTACATTTAGGATCCCCAAGTGGATAGCAGGATCTTGTCCATCTGTGATATTGTTGATTGTGTGGCTTTTGAACGGCATGGTTCAAACTGTGTTTCCTGAAAGTAAAACTTTGACTATTTTTAAAGTAAAACTAAGTTGATCATTTTTTAAGGTTCATTGCTGTTTTCTCTTTTTTGAGGATTCGACTGCTGATGTCTGAAGCTGCTGGTAGATAGTATTTTTTATGATTGAATTGGCAAGCTGGGGATATACTGCTTATCAAATTCAGAAGTTACCAAATTGAGAAACCTCTCAAACTCTACCATTCAGGTTGTATTTTTCGATTGAGTTTATTTGAGCTTGAGAGGCTTCTGAAAAAATAGTCTAAAAATATTCAAACTCTACCGTTCGGGAGGTAGTATTTTTCAATTGAGTTCATTTGAGTTTGAGAAGATTCGGAAAAATTGCCTAAAACTTATTCAAACTCCACCATTAAGAGCTAGTATTTTTCAATTACTATTAAATTCAATTTTTTAGACAAATTTTCAGGAGCCTCTCAAACTGTATTATTCAGGTACTATTTTTCAATTTACCTGAATGGTACATAGACAAATGGGCTTGCATCGTACTAGAAGGTCGCTTCCATTGCACTGTTTACTTTCTTAAAAGTCACTGGGGATCAGATCTTGACGTAATTGTGATCTTTTGCAATTTGAAGGGATGTAGGTGTGAGTGTGTAGGTGGTTTTGTGTAGTGTACACCTACCTGTGTTGTTGGGTAGCTCTCACCTTTTTCACAGAACCACCAGGGCTACTTCTTACAAGACTTTAGGAAAATTGGCCTGGTCCTTGAAAAAGGAAAACAATACAATTTAATACTTGCCCATGGGTTTGAAAAAACAAGCATCAACAATTTTGATCTATACTGGTATCAAGATTGGGATGTAGGATACCCTGGGTGGTTCTAAAGTAGTTGAATCTCATATCCAAGTGAACCAGTGATCAGAGGTTAAAATGTAAATTATTAGGGTTCATGCATGATAATTGGCCTTAATCAGTTATCGTGATACCCACCCAACATTGGTGTAAAATAACCATAGTGAACTAACACTCATCAATGCACCATTTGGATGGATGATAGGAAACGTTTTTTTCATTGCATCCTTGTCCCTCAATTAAACATCAAGGTTAGCATAATTATAATGGTTCATCCACACCTAGAAGTAGGGTAGATAGTGTTAGAATTCTTAACACCTACTTACTAACTGTAATGGCTAAAGGGCTCTTTACCTTAACACTTAAATTATTAATAAAGTTAGTTCATGTAGAACATGTGATCAACAAGTCCACACCTATTGTCAATCATACCCATGAAAACTTGCCATGTCAAACTTTTGTTCTCATTTTCCACACCTCACATAATGATGATAACTTAGAGATAAGTCTTTTCCTTCTCAGCTCTTTTTTTTTTTAATGATCTTTTTCTTATTTCTTCACTTTTCTCTCCTTCCTCTTCATTCTCCTTTTACTTTCCCTTCCTTCTGCATCTTCAATTCATCTTGTCACCAGAAGTAGACTAACATTTTTTTACCTTAATTTGCAACTAAAAAATAGTCCTGATTTATGCATACAACTAAAAATTTCATTAATTGCATACATGGACATGCATGCAACAAGTAAATATCACAGTGTTAATAGCAGCAGGATGTTAGCATAGTCCAAAGATGAAGTATATAACCAATATATGTGCTGTCATTTGTTAATCATTCATATATTTTTTGCCATGTGCAAGTGCTCATCATTATTGAACAGGTCATCATATAGTCGTAACTAGGTAAGTAGGTATGCTTACTTAGGTGAGTAAATAATAGGCCTAAAGTAGGTAGGTAAGTCTAAACTAGGTATGCCTAGGCTTTGTAATCCTATGCTAGGTCAGTAGGTCCAAGTTCCAAATCATTTTAGAAGGGTCCAATGGGGATGACGCTTTTTGAATGACTCATCTGAAATGGCACGTTCATTTTAAATATTAATAATGCATTATTTATGTAGTCCATCCTTCCCTACTTAAACAATCTATAAAATTGAAGTTGTAGACAATATGGAACAAATTTTAATGTAAGGGCAACACTACAACAATAGATCACATAAGGGTAATTACTTGGCAATTATGCATTCAAATAGTCTTTTAGAGGGAGTTTGTGAATCATGATGGTGTCCAAAATGCAAATGTAGCCTTTTCCTTGGCACATCCAACATACTTTGGAATCATTGAATGCAAAGGATAAAGGAAAGAAATATGGCCCCTCAAAGTTGGGGGTTCCTAACTTAAATCACATACCTACTTACTTAGGTTAGTTAAATTAGGCTATGTTAAATAAATAATAGGTAAGAAGGTAACTAAACTAACTATGTAAGTATGTAATAGGTGGGTTGATTGTTATGTTTCTATAGGTAGGTACTTAGAACCCCAATAAGTAAGGACCTACAACCTAGTTAGCTAAATAGGAACCTAGAAATTAATATATGTTAAATATATGCATTTCATATACCTCTAGATATACATATATACCCATATATATACCATTATTATTCCTTATCAATTTTAGGTGCTCTAGATGTATGTCATAGGTCCATTCTCAAGTATGAGTTGTGTTGTGTTTCATGAATATGAATTATCTATGACTTGTTTGTTCACTGATTTGGTTTTAATTTGCATTAGTTAACCATTCTTTTCTTGGTTTGTACAAAATAATTTCATATTGAATTCAACTTAATAAACTCATCCTAATCCCATCCCTAAATTCCCTCTCTTATTTATGTGTGAGAACTAAAGAACACAATATTCCATTGTAAAACCAAAATTAAGCATGATTCTTTATTTTGACACCATTCAAGACAAACCTAAAAATGCATCATTCTTACCTATGTACTTACCTAACATGACCTACTTGTACCTATTTCTCACCTAAAGGATGTAGCTATCAAAAGATGAACATATTGCACAAATAACAAGTAAAGAATTAGTTATTAATTATTCCCACCTACGTACCTACTATTGGATTTTATAATCTAACAACAAATTAATCACCTAATGTTCATTACAAGCCCAAAGCATGCATAACAAGGCTTAAAGGGCAAACAATAACACTAGTAGGAGAAGTGGTCCCATCCATTTGCAATTCTATTCAAATTTGGGCGAAATGTGCCTTCTCCACTATAGTGGTTTCGGTAGTGGTTTTGGATTCCACTAATAATCAAGGTTGTGTGGCAAAGGACACATCATTAGTGTGCCATCATATACGCCATAACCATTAGTTCTAGTGAATGATTCTAGTTTAAATGAATGAATGGAATGGGTGGTGGCATTTCAACTTCCCCTTATAATGATATTCTTGTTTGATGGATTAACATACTACTTTCACACTTTACTCTAATTCCAAATATTAATTTCCATTAACATTCACCATTGCAAGGTGTAATATTAAGGGCTAGGTTCATTATTGGGTGGTGGGATTGATCACTGTACTCCATGTCAACACATCTATTAGTGAGTTGGAGGTCATTTATACGAAAGTTCACCTTAATCCAAATCTTCCAATTACCACTTTTCTTGTGTCTAATCATAATCATTTGTCAATTTGGAATTCATAAAGCCTAAATCTTTAAAAGTTGTGTCATTTTGGCACAGTTCACTTTATTTTTCGCATGAACAATTTTGGTCATTCACATAGCTAGATGGTCCATATGTTACCTTTGTTAAGGTGATAATCTGCTTTAGTCACCAAACACTATAACGTCATTCATAACATGTTGTTAAAACCTACATGTCCTTAAGTCATAAAACCTACTCATTAGATTCAAATCATTACCCTAGACATGCACATGTCCACATTTTCATATACACCACATCTGCACAAGCAAGATTGGTCATTTTGGTACATGTCATTTTATTGGTTTTCATTCAAGTCTGGTCAGTCACATAACAAGGTGGTCCATACACTACCATCATTAAGGTGACTGACGCACTCCCAAGTCCCTGGTTAGTTCCAAGTTGGGACTAACTTGCTCAAGTTGCGGAATTGGGGGGGACTCGGGACACGTTCCCAGTTTCCAGCACTAAAGGGGGTAAGAGGGGCGTGCTGAAAGCTTCGAAATTAGATTAGGAAGAGGGACAAGCTACTTAGTTACTCGGTCCTGCATCCAAAACCAACCAACAAATTGGTTAGTACTCATTCGGAACACTCTTAGTGTTGGGACAAACCACGGGCAACCTTGGATTCACTTGACTCCCCACAGCCCAGACTCGGGGGAAGCCACCACCTTCCGCCATATAGTATTCTCTGTGCCTCTCCACTGCACTTGCATCCGAATGGCACTTTTTCCCGAGACTCCCAAAGTGGAGTCTCGAAACTATCTTAGTTTGGACTCCCAGGACTTTGGGCGTTCATAACTTCTCATTCCGACCTCTGATTGGGACAAGGTCTGAAACAAACTTATAGCTCTCCTCGAGACCTTTTCAAGGGTGTGTCACACTCCACCTGCACACACCGGGATCAGGTCAATTCCCGACTTTTAGTGGTCGGAAGTCAAACTGCCAGTTTGACTTCCGGCCTTTCTTTCGACCATAATTTGTGTTGTAGATGTCCAAATGGCTCATGCGAGGCCATTTTGGACATCTACACTTCAAGACCTTTCCAACGGTATAAAAAACACCTCAATGCAAGGTGTTTTGACCTTTGCAATCACGTTCTGAGTTTTCGGAAGTCCCGAAGGACTCCCAAGTCCCATTTTTGGGAGTGTGAGTGGCGACCTCACACTTCCCTCAAAGTGGGGTTGCGATAATGACAATCTTCCTTGATCACCAAACACTATGTCATTAATCTCATATCACTACTTGGCCTATGTCATTAAGTCATAAAGCAAGTCAACTACATTAAGACTCAACTCATTGCTCCATACATGCCCCATACATACATCCCATGAATAAGATTGGTCATTTTGGCACATGTCACTTTATTAATTTCATTCAAGTGTGGTCATTCACATAGCAAGGTGGTCCATACATTACCATCATTAAGGTGACAATCTTCCTTAGTCACCATACATTATGTCACTCTTCTCACATCACAAAGGCCTACATCAATAAGTTAAAAAACCTAAAAGGTTTGTTGAGACTCCTTATTAAAGTCATTACCTCATATATGCCACATCCCTTATAGAGGATGATGGTATAAAATTGATCTTCCTCTAATCCACTTCTCAACTCAAGGCATGTTCAACCATTCCACCACACATATCCTTAATTTGTTCAACAAAAGCTCCTTGATATCCTTCACGCACAATGCCAAAATCCACAAGTTTGCCTCAAAATGTTCTTCCATTTGTTATTTGTAATGATGGAACTTTCCACCTTATTTTTTGTAATCTATTTCCTACCTCACACACCAATTTGCCACATGTTGTAATGAATCAATTAAATTGTTGCCTCACATTAAATTAGAGAACATCCTATTTAGGGGTGCCCAAAAGGTTTCAAAATCCCCCATGCATGTAAATTCCATTATACAACATAGCTATCACATTCATTACTATATCACTTTAATAGGATCACTTGTATGTCACTTTGGTGTCACTTAACCATCACTCTTCATAATGTTTTATTGGCATCCACATCCACTAGTAGACCACTTTAGAATAATTTCACTTGTATGTCACTTGAATTCTATTCACCATCATTTTCAAGAATGGGTCACTTACAAATGATGTGTTCACTTTCGTTACACATGTCATGAATGTGCCACTGCCCATGCTTGTATCATCCACATACAACTATCATTGGGAAGATTAACTTAATTAACTTTAAGAAGCCAATACACTAATCATTAAACCATGTCAAGTTCACACAACCAGATATGTAGAACATACATTACCTTCATTAAGGTCTCAATTTGCCATAACATCATTTAGACAATCATTTACCTTTCATCCCATTAAATCTCCTACACCATTTGTGTCATAAAGCCTTGGATCTTGACGTACCAATGTTCAACATACAACACACATAAATTTGCATTTGGGATGGATGGATCATGTACCTTGTCCCATACATGTCATCAAAGGGTAGTATGATGGAGCTTTCCATTTTGTCCTTCAATGTGTGTTTTTAAATGTTACACATTAATTTGCCATAAGAATTGAAAATGATAATAAATGGCTTTTGGACTTAGTTTGTCCCCCATACCCATGTTAACCAAACAATTTTACGCATTCATTCATGTGTCACTAAAACATCATTTCATTATGACTCCCACCTTCAAATGATTTTAATGCCACCAAAGCATACTCACTAGATGTATGTCATTACATTGCATGCATGTTTCAATCACTTACAAACATTTTTAAACCTATAGAGAAGATTCAAGAATCACTTAAACAACTATCACTTTGAACCCATTCAATAGTTGACACCATGATTTCAATCACTCAACTACAGGTGATACAATTCATGTCACCTAATGAATGTTATTTCACTATGAAAAATTGTTTGTCAAAACCATAGTACCTTACAACTAGAGCTCAAAAACCAACTCGTATACAAGTATTGTGCACCTCTCCTTTAGGTATTACAACTACTATGCAACTATCCCCTTAAAAATATTGGGAATTAATAAATAAATTACCATGTCAAAAAATCAATTAATTATATTATAGTTGCACGTGTGTTAAAAATGGGCCTTTTATACGATAATTTGTATGCACCATACATACATCTATATTGAACCATGTTTGATTTTTTGAAAAGTTGCATTCTAATTAAAGTTGTCATCGTGTCCATGCCTTCATCATGATCCAATGGACACATTTGGACACAAAGGCAGCCTGCTTCATGTCAATATACGGTCAACATAGGTCAACGTAGGGTCAACCTAGGTCAAAGAGGTCAGGGTGCCCAAAAAACAGTTAGGGGCAATCAAAAATCACATCATTTGATCACCATAAACCCTGTAGTGATTGAAACAACTTTTGGATGGTGACTGAATTGTTTTCAAATAGTGATCAAAGTTTTTTGGAGAAAAATTTAAAAATTTCAATTATTAAATGAATAGTGTAGATTTAAACTTGGTCCATTGGATGGTTAAAATGCTTTTCGAAGGCAACTAAAAAACTGTCAGGCACTAGACAAAAAATTCAATTGCCAACTTTTGGTCACCATAGTTGATGACCAAATTTTTTTGTTCCCAATCTAATGACTAACAATGATTCAAAATTAATGACCAAATTTTTCAAGCAATGTTCGAAAAAATTTCAACAACAACAAAAGAAAATCCAATCATTGGATTACTAGCCATTATCGATTGGACAACTAGAATTTTTGGGCAGCTCCCAAATTTTTTTGGCGTAGATTGAAAAAAATCCAGTTGCTGACTCTAATGCCTGAAAGTTGATGATTGGAAAGTTTTGGTCATCGACTATGGCGATTGAAAGTTGGTGACCAAAATTTTTGATCGCCTAATTTAGTGATAGGAGTATTGAAAATTTGGTCACCAATCCCAAGGCAATCGAATCTATTTTTGGTCAACATACATAATGGGGTTAGCTTCGGTGTAATGATTTTTTTTCATGTGTTAGTCTTGACAGATGCAACCAATGGGTTATGATAAACATCAATGTGACGCTTGACACAAAATGGTTTCATCACATTGGTTTTAACAACCTTAACTATAATAGCATGTGACAATTATTTTGTAATTGTTATAAATGTGCCATTAACCCAACAACTTTGTTGCAACTAGTGTATGATGTACATATATGTAATTATACCACATGTTTGCATTTTCACCGCACATTAATATAGGATACAATTATAATTAGTTTTCAACTATGATTCCCATTGATACAACTAGTTTGGCCACTAATGCATCACTATTGAACTACTAATGTTCAATTATGTTGTAACGATTGTACAACAACCTATAATTTAATAAAGGTACGAATTCATATGTAATATTTTATAAAGAATTATTGTTTCGATAATTTGAATAAATAAATATAGTTCATATAATTAGTTTTAAATTAACTAAGTAATTATGTTAATTAAATTGGATAATATGGATGTATAAAAACATTAATTACTCATCAAATAATAATCAAATAAATATTTATTTGATTTGGGAACACTTAATAATGAATTAAATCTTTTATTTAAGATAATAATTATCCCATCAGTAATTACCATATCACTAATTATCTAAATTCATTACCAAATTATCTAGATACATATAATTAATTCAAATGTGAAATTAAAAGCAATGTGTATATCATATTAAAAATTCAATTCAAGTGTACATATGGATATGCCATACCTTGATGTTTTCTACCCAAATTTTAATAATGAATATTTTGTTAGTAATTTCTTAATGATTAAATAATAGTAAATTATTATGAACTAATTACTTAAACCGAATAATTAACTATTAATATGAATTATAAATCAATTTGATTCAAAGAATTATTTTGTTAGCTAATTCAAATAACTAATAACATTTTTTCAAATTTCAGATAATAAATGACTAATAATATGAATTTTGATAATTAATAATATGGTAATAAATTAATTATAATTAATTAATTAAAATAAATAATTAAAAAAAAGTGTCAAATAATTACTAATTTAATTGTATGACTTACATAATGAAAAACAAATAGAAATCATGTGGAATTTATTTTTTGTAATTGCAACTTAATTTGCAATTTTATATATATATATATATATATATATATATATATATATATATATATATATATATACACACACATTTAACCCGTATGTTTTGTTTTTGAATCCCATGTTGCAAACTATATAAAGGTGTCTTTTTTAATGTTCTCAAAATTCCCCATTCAAATGTGGGTTGCATTATACATTGTTCACATTTTGTGCCTTTCATTCGTTAATGGGGACATTCTATTTTCACTCAAATAATATCACTTGAGATCATTATTCATGACTTTTTACTCATTTTGCAATCACACTTAACCTATTTCACCCAAGCTTGTGTTGAACATGTGTGTCTTTTAAGAAAATGTCCAATATAGCCTTGTTGATCCTTTCCATTATATACATTATTACCATTAATTAATAACTTTCAAAATGTCACTAAAGTGTGGAGTAAATGCCACCATTGCAAGTGCCATTACAAGGCCACTCACTTGTCACCGAACTTGTTGTCACTAAATTTTTGAATCACACCAAGTTTTACTGATGTCTTTTTCTAATGACTTGAGTTAGTTTAATGTGATGTGCCTTCGGGGGAACACTTAGTGTAAAATTTGGGATATGTGTGTCAAATGACCATTTTAGCAAACCGCGCCCCCGCAATCATATGTCACTAATCACTAGTCAAGTTAAGGTTTATGTCACATGGGGGTTGGGTGTAGTATGTCATTAAGGCCCATGATGTCACTCAATCTATGTCAATCAAGTTTGTAGTATCACTAAGGTTGATGTCACTTGGGTTGTCATTAACTTATATATGTCACTGGGGTTTGTGTGAGTTTGGCCTATTTCATTGAGTTCTATGTCATTTAAAACATGGTCTTTGTCATAAGGCCTACATTACTTGAAAGCTCTTGTTATTTAAGTCTAATCACTTGGACCTAGTCTTAATGTTATGTCTTAAGTCATCTTGGATTACAAAGTTTGTTGAAACTGTTAAATTTAAACATGCACATGGAGGTTTGAAAGATGGCACTAAGTTGTTAGTTCTTGCACATCCCTCTCCTATTCCTTCACCTCATGTGCAACTCCTTCAAGCCCCTATCAATCACAATATAGTGATGTTTCACAATTACCCATAACAAGACAAATCATACCTAGGTACTTGGGATGAATATCCACCTCTTGTCTTAACAATTCTATATTATCTATGGGAGTTGCAACAATAAGATAACAATTTGCGACATACAACATGCAAGTTGGCTGATACATGTAGCCCCATGTATCAACCATCTAGCTTGAAAAAGTTGTCAAAAAGTTTTTTTTTCATACATTTTGTCCATTTGAATATAATGTATGAGTGCCACATTTACCTATTTAATTTATTAGAATAATTTGTGGGTCAATATTTACAACAAAGGATTCCAAATGCTTTTTAAAAATTAAAGAATATATGCCACAAGGTTAAGGACTAATAAATTTGGTCATTTTATGGTTTTGAATGACACAAATATTTTGTCATCACTAAAGCTAAAGCCCGTAATGAAAATCAAGGTAAAATATCTAACATTCTAAATTAAAAATTAAAAAAATAATTCTAAAAAATTCTAAAAATAAAAATTTAAGACTTTTTTCATGCTTTAAAAATGATTCCTAATAATGTACCTTGATCTTGAATGCACTCTTTAACTTTAGGAATAATATGTGTCTTGAACCCTTTGAACCCTTTGTCTTTGAATATGAATTTCTTAGTAAAAATCATAAATTGTTCATCATGAATTTCCCACCTAATCTTTTCCATTTGAAGAAGTTACCAACCATGTGGATCGTGTTGGAGACAGTCAATCACAATCTGCATGCTTGAGTTATTGTGAATGATTGCCCCCAAAAAAACTAGAATTTGGATTAGTTACTACCCCATTAGCTTCATAGTTGATTTCTTGTCCCTCTCTTCAAGCTTTCTTTTGTAGAAAAAATTAAAAATCCAATACTAAGCTTTTGTCACATAAACATTGTCTTACAAATACATAATATCATCATAATTCAATAAATATAAGTGTAACATTACCCAAGAAAACATCAAATATTAAGCTGAAAAAGTGTGCCATGTCCCAACATAATTTAAAGTTGTCATGAATCACACCAATCGCCCAATACTAAGGGGCCAAAAATAGAGATCATACTTCAATTAGCCTGGGAGCATGCTGTAATAATAGTGTTATAATAAACACTTCTTTAACCACCCAGGTAACTAACGTTTAGAGAGAACAGAAACATTTACTCTATGAACTGGCACATATACCCGCCGAGCACACACAAGATTCTCAGCTCTTAACCGCCAGGGTGCGTGCGGCACCAAGGGACATGGAACGATAACGTCAACATTGGAAGTTCAGAGGTGCTGTTTTTGGCTAGTTTTCGCAACATAGAGGAAAAAATAAACATAGAATAGCCATACAAAGGCTCAATGTCGCCACATTATGCTGATTTTTTTCAAATCGCCATATAATGAGAATAGGTTCTAGCACGTCGCCAAAATGTAGCACCATTCTTAAACCTTTTTACTGTCATCTATAGGCTGTAGCCAAATTTGGCTAAATCATCTTATCCCACTGACCTCACAAATTTCAAAAAGGAAAAAAAGACCGGAACTTGGAAGGTGGAAGCGTGTTGTGTAGGAAGTTGCGCTGGGGGTGGTGGTGCTGCTTCTGCGTTACCTACGTCCATGTCGCGCGTATCCGACGTGATCGACCTCACACGCTTGGTGGCACAACCTCTGCGGACATTCCCTTGGAGACTACAGCATTTCACATCACCAAGCAGTATAAATTGGTTGATTTTACATCTAGTTCATCATTATCTAATCACTCAAGCTCAGCTTTCTGAATTGATTCCAGTCTTCGAGGTTGCCGATTCATCCACAAGAGGGATTAGCCAAATTTTCAAAGGGGATCGAGTTTGGAGAATTTGACCTACTCACACTCGGGGGCAAGGATTTGTCTTCTTGTTGTTTCTGTGAGAGAGATACACACAGAGAGAGAGAGAGAGAGAGAGAGAGAGAGAGAGAGAGAGAACAAGGGGTTGGGTGCTTGGCGGTTTTTTTCCGACGGAGACTGACTGACTGAAAGATCGAGCGAAGAGAAGAGAGGAGAGGAGAATATTCAGCAAAACTACTTGTGATTCTAGAGAGCATAAATCTTGAGCATCGAGGATGTCAC